>CEUM01017301.1_pt1 | contig 17964 bp, 15 predicted proteins | sample 356421 | NCBI WGS metagenome assembly CEUM01 (sample SAMEA2622716, study PRJEB7988) | marine metagenome | biome: marine biome (ENVO:00000447); feature: surface water layer (ENVO:00002042); material: "saline water (ENVO:00002010), including plankton (ENVO:xxxxxxxx)" | depth 5 m | reverse complement strand
ACGCCATCTGGCTCCTCAACAATGACTGAAAGAAGTGTATTCACAAGTTCCTTCAAATCATCGACTTGGGTTTGTAATTCCTTGATTCTCGCCCTTGTATCGCTCTTCTTTTCAGTGGTAGTGCTCATCTTATCCCATCCGAAGAAGTTGCCTTCTTCATCCTAAAGTCTACCTCGACGACTCTTAATGTTTGTTGGAAAAAAACACCCAAGAATTCGATTTAGGAATGGAGCCACCGGCGAGGATCGAACTCGCGACCTCCTCATTACCAATGAGGTGCTATACCACTAAGCCACGGTGGCGGTATCCATGCCACCAACCATTTCGATATAATCGCTTCGCGTCGCACCCAATCATAGCATATTCATGCTTGATTTGGCGCCGAGAGAGAGATTTGAACTCCCGAGGGACAGGCCCACGCGATTTCCAGTCGCGCGCACTACCAGGCTATGCGATCTCGGCTCGCAATTTCACCCAAACGACATCACCGTTTAACGCTCTCGCTTGTCAATGGTGCAACGCAACAGACTCAAAGGTGAAGGGTCTCGGCCTGTCATGGACGGTCAAGAAGTGGCTCCACACGAGGCATCACATGATGCCCTGCCGCTTCGATTGAGTGATGTTGACATTAAGGCTCAAGTTATTGATGTACACCCGCTTATTCCAGACATTCGTCAAGATCTCATCTTTCAATGGAAACTCTTGCGAACGGATTGGAATCAGCAGTTTACCATCGCAGTTGGTTCAGCGATACTCGCCATCCTCTTGGGTGCCTTGAATGGCGATATTTTTGATGGTGGAAATGCGAAAATTGCAGGCCTTGAAGGCCTCCAGGTTGCAGGCAGTACGGCTTACTTCCAGATGATTCTGTCCATCCTTTGTTGGGGCTGGTTCTTGTACATGCTCATTGGGATGTTTCCCATTATGCGGACGCATACAATTACGCTGATGTTGATTTGGGGAGGTTTCGGTCTTGCCCATATATTCTTCCACACGGAAAACAAAAATTTCCCATTCGGCTTTGCACTCTCAGATATGATGGGGGGATTCCTCATTACACTCGTATGTGTTTTCTTTTTGAATTTCTTCATCAAAGCAGTTCGTGAAACTCGCGACCTCCATGTTGAAACACATCATCTCCACGAAGATGTTCGAGTGATGGAAGTTGCGATGCGAGAGCATTCACTACGTGGCTGGGTCTTTGTTTGCATTTCATGGACAATGCTTACCATGCTCAGCGCATGGGCAGGTGCGCACTACATTTCAGAACGGACAGGTGCTCGCACATGGGCACTGGTCATGCATCTTCTCTTTGCCATCATCACCGTACCGCTGTTAATTTGGACGATATGGTTCCCGCAGAGAATGCTTGGAACAGATGCAAAGGTAAGGACAAAGGCAGCCGTTGTTGCGGAAGAAGATTTGATGCGAAAGGCAAGTGTTGTTGACGTTTCACCCGATGAGGAGGCATGGTAATGGATTTGAAAAAATTAAGAGAAGATTTCCCTGCGTTATGTCTTGATAATCCTGTTGCTTACTTGGATAATGCCTGCGTTACGCTGCGACCTCATTCAGTTATCAACGCAATCTCGGACTACTACGTTCATTCACCAGGTTGTGGAGGACGATCGGTTCATCGCTACGGCACCGCTGTTTCGAAGACGATTGCGAATTCGAGAAAGACGCTCGCTGGTTTCTTCAATGCACCATCCGTGAACGAAATTATCTTCACTCGAAACGCCACGCATAGCTTGAATCAAGTGGCGAAAGGCCTGCATTGGAGCAAAGGTGATGTCGTTCTGACAACGGACCGTGAACATAACTCGAATCTAGTGCCTTGGTTACAACTTGAGGAAGAACAGGGTATCGACCACCGTGTCGTTCCTTCAAACGCAGACAACACCTTCGACTTGGAAGCATTCGAGGCTATGTGTGCCGATGCTGGAAATCGTTTACGCATGGTTTCTGTCAGTCAAGTTGGCAACCTCGATGGTGTTGAAACACCCATTCGTGAAATCACAAAAATCGCCAAAGATTTCGATGCTCTCGTTTGCGTGGATGGAGCGCAATCTGCCCCACACATGCCTGTCGATGTTCAAGCGATGGGCATTGACTTCTTCGCCTTCTCAATACACAAGATGCTCGGCCCATCTGGAATGGGGGGATTGTGGGGGCGAGAAGACCTTCTCAACAGCATGCGAACCATCCAGTCGGGCGGTCAAACTGTGAAAACATCGCATTATGATGGCGTTGAATGGGCGAAGACGCCATCGAAATTCGAAGGTGGACTTGGTCATTTTGCAGGAATGATGGCAACCGGTGCAGCCATCGATTATCTAACAGGTTTGAACATGAACGAAGTCCATGAACACGAAATTCGACTCAATTCGATCATGTCAAACGGCGTGAAAGATTTGAATGGTGTATCGATTATTGGGCCTGAAGATCCTTCTCAGAGAGGTGGAATCTGTTCACTTCTTCTCGATGAGCAACTCCCTGCTCACGACATTGCCTTACTTCTCGACGAAGTTGCTGGCGTCATGGTACGTTCAGGCCAACATTGTGTTCATTCATGGTTTAATGATCGTGGATACAATGGCTCATTAAGGGCATCTGCCTACTTCTACAACACTGAGGAAGATGTTAAGCGATTTGTGGATACATTTTCAGAAGCAGTACAAGCGTTCCAATGAGGTCCGAGTATGATGGATGAGAAGGAGACGAAGCCTGACTCCGTACCCTTATCTCCACAATTGGAGAAAGATTTGGAAGTGGTTCGCAAAATTGTCAGTGTTGCAATGGGAGCGTTACTGATTCTTGTCGCAGGATTTGCTTACAACATCATCGTCGGTGATGGACTTACATTCGTTCGGCCGAGTGAAGAATTGTTGGAATCTGAACAAGTCTACAAACAACTCATCAACAAACCGAGCGGACTTTCGGGTGAAGGTGTGAACGTTTGCATTGTTGATACTGGATTGCAACTCAATCATCCTGACCTCGAAGGTTTTGATGTTGCAGGCTGGATGGATGTTGTTCAAGGTAAATCAAACCCATACGATGATAATGGCCACGGTACAAATATGGCTGGAATCCTCATCGCTGATGGTTGGCTCGATGGTATTGCAAAGAATGTCAACCTGTATGTGACAAAGGCCCTTCTTGAAAATGGCTCAGGTTACGAAGAAGATGTTGTAGCAGGTATTGATTGGTGCATCAATCAAAACGTGAGCATCATTTCGTTATCACTCGGTGGTGGACAAGATCTATTCCCACTTCTCGGTTCATCAGGACGTACCATCGAAGATTCGGTCAACGATGCAACTGCCAGGGGTATTTTCGTTGTCGCAGCAGCAGGAAATGATGGAGGCGATGAGGATGATGGCGATGTCGCATCTCCAGGAAGTGAGCGACGCGTCATCTGTGTTGGAGGCGTGACACAATCAGGCGGCCATTGGTCGAAATCGTCCACAGGGAGCAATGGACCGAGTTTCTTACCTCCTAAATTACCACGAGGCGACCCTGACAAAAAGCCCGAACTTGTTGCACCTGCAAAAGAAGTACCAGTCTTGAATACTGAGGGAACATGGTCGTCTGCAAGTGGAACCAGTGCTGCCACTGTTTACGTCACTGGAGCGTTAGCACTTCTTTTGGAAGCACATCCTGAGCTGGCAAGTAATGGATCAGATGGTGATGTTTCAACCATTGATCAAGTGAAAGACTGGATGATGCAAACGGTTCAACCCGAAGATGGACAGACCGGTCATGATGATAATTATGGATATGGCCTACTCGATATTGAGGCACTTTTGGAGAAGGCTGAACAGGAATCTAGCGCTTGAAGAAAGCAACGATTGTTCCAGCAAATAAGGGAACGAATGCAACATGATGTGTCGATTGAACACCGTGAATAAGTTCAATCCACGCATTGAATCCATCGACCTTTGCTTTCCCATCATCATCGAGTTCGTCATAGTCGCCTACAGGCGTCTCGGGTTCGGTCGTATAGAGTACGCCATTGGCGGAAAGTAATTCGATTCCATAACGTAAATCTCGAGACAAATGCGCTAAAGGAGAGTCGATGATAATCGCATCATATTGTTCAGACAGTCGTCGTTCATCCGTACCAACACCAGATGCAGTTGTGAGTTTCCATGCTTGTTCCTCTGCGTACAGTGTAGCAAAATCATTGACAATGATCGATGACCAATCCGATGCTTCATATCTTGACTGAAGACGATGGAGAATAACACCAAACTTGGCCCCTTGTTCGATTATATCATAGCGTTCGATTGGTTCGTCATTGAACAAATCAAAGAGCCATGCTGAACGATGACCGATACTTCCACCAACTTCCAAGACACGTTTCGGATTTTGGCGTCCGATGGCATCTCGAAGTCGACGAAGCACTGAGATCGACCATGTTGAGAGACCCATATGCTCCAGTTGTGTTGCAATGTTTGCTGCAATTTCAGGTTCATCACGTGAACGCTCAGGATCTGCGTTGAGTAAACTTGGCAGAACTTGGTCACGCGATACTTCGCTCATGGCACGCCTTCATTGCATTTTGTTTTGAACGCTGTGCCCGAACCACATGCGGTGGATTCAAAGGGGAAATGACTCAGCCCGAACTGAGTAGCATGGACGATGACTTCGATGAGGACGACTTCGATGAAGACGAAGTCATGGAGAATGCGGTTCTCTGTCCAACATGTGAAGATGTGACGGGGCATCAAATCCTCAGGCAAAAAGAAATTGGCCGCGGGATGGATTATCTACTACGTTGTGAAGAATGCTCAGCCGTTCATGAACTACAATTTCGCCCACCTCCATTGAAGAGAGTGCCCTTCATGTTGACCGACGGACCGAGCTCTTACATGGCTACAATCGACTTGGATGCAGATGAGTGGCTTGAGAACAACGATGTCTTTGAGCATGATGAGATGGCATGGAGAATTACACGACTGGAGACCGAGGATGGAGTCACCGAAGCGGTTGAAGCCTCCAAACTCATACGTGCTGTTGCGCTTCGCCAAGATATGCATCGTGTGAAAATAACCAAGACGCGCGGAGACATTTCCACACCTGATGTACTCATCGTCGAGGATGGAACGCAATTTAAGGCTGGAACCATTCTTGAGATAGGGGTTCAAACATGGAGGATTCGAGCGATTCATACTGGGGAAGGGCGTACGCTCAGAGGTACGGTTGATGCTTCATTGATCAAGCGAATGTATCTCCATGAACCACCCCGACCAGAACGATTTGAGCCGAAAACGCCTCGAGAGCGTCGACAGGCATGGAAAGAAGGTCGGCTTGGTTTCAATCCAAACCCAATTCTACCGAAGGAGTACATCAAAAAACGTGTCAAACCTTCGAATCGACGAAAGAAGAAGCCACGAAAGTAATCATGGACGATTTGTCCATGGCATCAGGAATGCCTTTGCAATCTGCAAACCGATCGTAGGATTTTCTTGAAGACGACGAATACTGTATTCGTACCATTTTTCACCATATGGAATGTAGACACGAGTGCGATGACCTTGTTTGGTTAATTTCCTACGCATCGGTCCTCGAACACCAAGGAGCATTTGGAATTCGTAACCCGGGCCCTTGCCACGACGCTGTGCTCCAGCGTTTTCTCGGGGGTCTTCCAAATTCGGACCCATCTTGAATTCGTTCAAGACATCCAATGTGTAGTTCACTACAGGAATATCATGGGATGCAATTCCAACATATGCGCCATGTTCAAGCGCCATACGAATGGCTTCGTTTGTTTTTGTACGAATGTCATTCTTGGATGTGTAAGCAATGGACTCAGGTTCTAAGTAAATGCCTTTGCATATGCGATAATCGGCATCAGGACCAATCGCTTTTGCAACGTCATCGATGTCATCGGGTGTACGATGCAAGCGACCCTGGAGAACTGTCCCCACGTTGGTTAAGCCCTTCGCATGCAAATCCAAAACAACCTGTATGGTTTCTGTCGTGACCCTATGGTCTTCCATGTCAAGGCGTACAAACATATCGTGCTCTGAGGCTTGTTGTACCAATGATTCGATGTTTTCCATTCCCTTTTCTTTATCAATAAGGAGTCCAAATGCTGTTGGCTTGATCGATAGATTCGCGTCCAAATTCTGCTCTACGATGGCATGCATGACTCGAACGTATTCATCGAGAAAATACTGCGCTTCGTCGAGCGAGGAGATTTCTTCCCCCAGAACATCGATTGTGAAGCAAGCGCCTTCGGATTCAAGCCGCTTCATGACTCTGACAGCATCGTCGAGTGTTGCACCTGCAACATACCTTCGCGAAACCCATCGAACGAACCAACGTGGCATGCGAAGTGTCATCGCAACAATGAGTTTTGACAGCATGACGACCCCTCGTTGCTTACGGCTCAATTTGGCATCCTTTGACCATTTCCAAGAACGCATTAGACTTTACAACTTCAATACCAAGGTCCTCAAGGTACGCATAAATGAGCTGTCGTTGCCAACCCTTGAATGATTTCTTCTCCACGTTGCAAACAATTTGCCCTCCTGGATAGGCACAACTTGTTGAGGAAAGTGCAGCATCGATTGACTGTTTCCAAAGAGTTCCCGGGTCTTCTTGCGTACCAAATGGTAGTGAATGATTAGCCAGCATATGCCCTAACCACACATTTGGTTCGAGCGCTAATTTGTTGGCTTTTGGAGCATAATGACCGCCACCGAGTGTGATCAATACTGGATGACCGTCAAATGATGAATGCCATTCACCATGCGAAGGCTTGTTGTTCAAACCCAGACCTTCATGGATGACCTCTGCCAACAGTTGAGCAGCTTCTTCGTTCGGCCAATAAGGTTCAGTCGAACCGACCTCAATGAAGAGACTCGGTACATTGAGAATTGGTCCATGATGTGTAACTTCAAGGGAGAGGGAAAATTCAGGAATTGCTTGTGCATTCCATTTTTGATGAAGGAGTCGCCACCATGAAGCGATTCGTGGATTTGGAGGAGGTGCAAATCCAGATTTCCCGCCAAACGGTGGCTCATCATCGAGAGGATGATGTGGAACACCAATGGGATGCAGGGTTAAACAGGGTTTGCCACTTTTTGCTGCATGACGGGATGGGAAGATGACTTCGTTCACAATCTCCCCTGTGGCCTGTTCCCACCGTTTGTCAAGATCATCTTGCCAAAGGATTCGGTTCGGAAGAAACCACATGCGTACGTGTTGATTGGAATATGATGGAAGTGATTCGACTTCAGGAACTTGTTGCCAACCGTCCATCTCGAGAAGATACTTGGCCTGGTTGGCAGAAGCGATATCGTCATTGTTGACTGCAATGAGAACCACTTCGGCCATGGACAAACCAAGCGCACGGACTTCTTCAAAGCGAGTATTGACAAGGAAGCAATGTTTGGTTTGAACATGGGCGAAGGCACAGATTCAATCCACCTTCCCTTCCGTGCGCTCAAAATCATGAAGACACCTGATGTCGAAGATGTCTATGCCATAGCGATTGGCGTTGATGGAGAACTCTGTCGACTTGATAGCGAATGGCAACCTATCGAAGTGCATGCAAGGCCTTTTCCAATGTCCATTAAAGACTCGATCATCGTCGGTGAATATCTCATTGCAACGTGGATTGATCGTGAGTTATTGATTGCGCGAATGGGTTGTTTACCCCTCGATGAGCCGTTCAAGGAGGGTGTTGAACGAGGCGATTTGCGAACTGCTCGTAACCTTGATCAAGCGATTCTCCCCGCAGGTGCAACGTGGGCACATGTCCTCGATGCGGAACCACTTGCCATGACCAATATGGATGATGGGTTCGTTTTCGTCCTTTGGAATCGTGGAATCTATGGTTTCAATGTGAATGGTGTTGAACGATGGCGGGCTCCGCCACCAGAATGGCCTGAATTATCAAAACTTCCAATGAGCCAGGAAACCGTTGACCTGTTCGAAACAGAAACGACAATCGAAGTCTGGTCAAGAGCTGGTGGATGTCTACGATTATCCAAAGCAAATGGAAGCCAAATTGGAGGAGGACATTTTGACCTTGAAGGATCGCTATCAAGCGTGTATGGAACATCATCCTCACGCCTGTTGTTGCTCAATGATGGACGATGTTACCTCTATCATGGTGGAGAAAAAGTAGCCGATTTATCGACTCAAGGGCCAATTCAGCATGCGTTGTATATCGATAATTCAACATGGATTCTCTCGGGTTGGAGAGAAGAGATTCTATTGGAAGAGTCGAGTGTAAAAACTCAGAAGCAAGACGAGGTTGTTGTACAACACATCATCAACGATGAGCAACTATGGTTGCTTACAAACGATGGTATGTTGCATCATTCGATTTTAACCGAATGACCGCATCGACCACAGGTCTTGCGATCAGCGTGTACAGCGAGGAAAACACCGGGCCCACATACAGGACAATGTTCGGCTTTACGTTCAAGTGTACCGTCTTCCGCAATGGCATACTTTGACCACTTTGCATTTGGGTTTGGTTCGCCCATCATTCACCACCATCCTGTGCTTCTTCTGCTACTTCTTCCGCTTCTTCTGTAGCGTTACCACTTCGGAATCCCTTGTGGCGTTCGTGAATGTATTCAGGTTCAACACGCATGGCTTCTGCTGAATCGTAAATTAAAGCGACACCTGTTGTGAGCGCTTGACCATAACGAGTTTTGCAGTTCTTTACAACAATGAAATCCGGGTTGGAACCTGGCTCAAGTGTCTTCACGAGATCCATAACCTCTTTCTTCGATGGTGTCTTCGAACCCTTGTGATTCCACTTAAAATCAATTTCAACTCGGCTGAGAAGTTTGTTTTCTGTTCGGCTTACAATTTCCATTCCATCGTCCTCCTTATCGGATGTTTACCTTGAGTGCATAGTGACCTGGTTGTGTAATGTTCAAACGTTCTGCAATCTCAGAACGTGATGGATGAATGATAATGACATAGCCTTGCCAATCGGTGGTTGTTTGTGCGGAAGGTTGTCGAGGACATTGGTCAACACCATCTTCTAGGATAAGACCACATTCACCGCATGCGTAAGGTTTCTTTGCCATTTCACTCACCTGTTTCTCCAAGCCATTCTAATGAACCAAGTCCTGGTTGCTTGCATGTAAGTCCAATCTTTGAACGACGTGGATCTGTCGTATCTGGAGAGAGCGATACAATTCGTGCACGAATTGCAGTACCAATGCCCAAGCGCTTGTCATCATTTCGACCTGAAATTGTACCGGCACCTACGTTAACCTCGACTTGATCATCAAGGATTTGTGACTTGTGGAGCAAGGCTTCCATTGGTCCGATTCGAACGAACGCACCGAATTCATTGACTTCTGAAATTGCACCTTCAACAACTTCGTAATCGTCCATGCAAAAGAGGAGAGCATCGAATCGAACTCGCTGGTAAATAGCTCCGTCGCCGTGAATGATTCGGCCACGGCCAAGAGGTGTGTGGTTGCTTGTGACTAGAATGAATCGGTTTTGGTCATCAAATCGACCTTCGAATGCAGTCATGGCCAATCGGTCGATGTGTTGATCAAGAGATTGGCCTTTCTTCATGTACTCCGCGGGGATACGGATGGTATCCTCTTTTGTGACAATCTTGTACATTTTCGTTCCTCTCCTTTCGGATTCTCTCACCGATGAAATGAAGGAAGAAGGCAAAGCCTTTCCGTCCTTCACCGGCTTTCGCCTCAGGAGAGAAGTTAACCGAAGTCATTTTGCCCACAGTCGACCCCTATATGAAGCCCACGGATTCGGCTTGGCCGGAATATCATCCAAAATAGCACGATGAAGGCCGAAAAATGCCTTCAAAATACAAGCCTTTTGATGCTCATAGAGCAAAACAATAACAACCCCTCATGATAGAACATAAACAATGGGTAGCGATAGCCATTCCAGAGTTCGCCATCAACTCTGTGCCATCGGCATCATTTTGTTGATGCTCACAGTATCGCTAACACAAATTCAATTCTCCAATCTGAACGAGCAAGAGACGGTGAGTTTCTCCAATAACCAACCATGGGACGACTTGGAACAACCATGGGGTCAATATGGTGGCTCAGCGACACGTAACGGTTCAATGCCAACCCATAGTGCCACTTCAGGATCGATGTTGAGCATCGATGACCCAGTCATCAACTGGGTTGCATTGGATGACAGCATCGGTTCCGATGCTTATGGATCCATTATCGGTGATTTTTCGGCCAGTTTATCTGCTACAGATGGCGCCTATGAACGGTGTAATCCACTGGGTCTCTATGCAGTAATCTTGCATGAAAGTACATCAACGTCCTCGACAAAATTATCTCTTTATTCAGGAGATGATGCAGAACTTGCTTGGCAAGTGAATTTAGGAGATACGCGTTCTGCTCGCTCGACGCCTGTTCTGGCAGACATTGACCAAGATGGTGATATCGAAATTATCGTTGCGTATGATACAGATAGCTCGATACAAGTCGATGCTTGGTCGCCCGAACTTGCCTGTGATGAGTCTGGATGGGAAAGTGGAGGGCATTCCAACGAATTGCTCTGGTCATGGACAAGTACCGATTATCGCATTGGAATCACGAGCCCACACTTCCAAACCAGACAAAGCAACCACCTTTCAGTCACACAACCACTTCTTGCAGATCTTGAACTCGATGGACAGCCAGAACTCGTACTCACCGTTGTCGATACCACAACCGATGACCCTCACATGGTGAGTCTGCCGCTCGGTGCGAACACTCCAACAGAAATGTGGGATGTTACCCTTGACCGAGGAACGCACCCCAGTGACCCAGCATGGGCTCAACTCGACGGAGAGAACTCCGTTGTTCTTGCAACGACAATTGACGAGAATTCTGGCAACATGTGGATTTGGAGGATTGATGGAAGCACCGGTTCCAACGATTGGGGGCGTGTGGCGATTTCTGGAACAGATACCGACTCTGATGCTCCACGATTGCGCCTACCGAGTCCAGTTGTTGTCCAACTCGATGGAGATACTGCACCTGAGATGATTCTTACCGTCCCAACCGATGCGAACGGACGCACAGTTGGACTCGGAGCTCGATTTATTGGCATGGAGTTGACTTCGACCCAAGAGATTTTCACGTTCCGTGCAAGGAATGGATACGCTGATGCGCCACCACTTCCAATCGACTTGGACAATAACGGGGTGCACGATCGATTATGTTGGACAACATGGTACTCGGCATCATCGGTTAGTTTCGATCGAGAAGGGATGGTTGGATGTCACGACATCACCGATGACCCTCCATCTGAAAATTGGTACAAGACGATGAACCGTGGAGGCTCTGGCAACGATAACGATGAAATCGCAGTTTCCCCACCAATTTGGATGGACATTGACGGCGAGAATGAGCCAGAAATTGTTGTCGCCTTTGGTCGCCGAATTTTCGCATACGATGGCGAAACCGGATTTGCGAACGAAGTTTCCGAAGGATGGGATGAACCATTATCGATGCCTCATCGAGTTTGGTCAGCACCAGCGATAGCAGATCTTGATGGAGATGGTTATCTCGACATTTTATACGGCGACACGTTGGTTTCTCAACGGATGCTTGACCTTGCACCATTGGCCGATGGGAATGGCATTTCGTTCAATCCTGCCTCACCAGACCCTGGCCAGACATTGACTGTAACAGGACAATTTGCGAACGTAGGAACATGGGAAAACGAGGATAGCATCGATTGTTCACTGTACATGAATGGCCAAGAGATTCGAAGAGTTCGGTTCAATGAACTTCAACCCCTTTCCCCTACTGGAGAAGGAGGGCCTGCAACGTTCAGTGTCGATGTTACTGCTTCCCTCGGAACACATACGTTCGAGTTGGTACTCGACATCAATGGAAACCTGACTGAAGCAAGGGAAGACAACAATGTAGCGTATGCGAATTTATCGGTTGTTGAACCCTATGCAGTGTCCATACAGAGCCCAGAAACTGTTCCAAGGATTGAACCAGGAACGACCGAAGTTGTGGATGTTACAGTTACTGCAACAGGTTCTCGAACGGCCAACTGGAATATTACCTATGATACATCGAATCTTCCTGATGACTGGACGGTACAGCCAGAAACTGGTTCAACGCTTCTGAATGTTGAGCTAACGCCTGCAGTACCAATCGTCATACCATTCATTGCAACACTTCCGTCCGATGCACTCGGAGATGAAGATGGATTCATTGAAGTTCGAGCAACGCTTACGTCCGATCCCAGTGTAGAAGCCGTTGCCTGGATTGCGATCGAAGCACTTCGGACACGAGGCCTATCGTTGGTAGGGCCAACTGGTCTAGCTTCATCACAAGGCTATGGCATTCCAGGCTACAATGCAGAAGCCTATGTTTTGATTGAAAATCTTGGTAATGCTGTTGAAACGACCACCTCCATCGATTGGACGAATCCATCATGGGGAGGAACACCTGTACTGTTCGATGGCTCCAGCAATGTGTATTCAATTACGCTCCAGCCCGGTGAAAAAAAGGAATTACAAATCCACCTTAATGTTCCGTCTTCAACGTCCCTTGGTTCTGTAACATCAACCACCCTTACCACGTGCATAGGAAGTGGCGATGACACGCTATGTCGCTCACTTAGCGCCAATTTCACAGCTGTAGGTGCGCATGCATCGCCAACACATATTCGAACGGTTCCAGATACGACACATCAATTTGAATTCAGGATGTTGCTTCCTCAATCTGGAACATTGAGTTGGGATTTGAATCAAGCCAATATTGCCTTACCAAATTGGCACTGGAATGTTTCGGGCGGGGGAATGTTGCAAAATGGAATCCTAACAGCCACTGGAACATCCAATTCATATCATACTGTTCAACTTGAATTGTACATTCCTCCCAATGCCCTACCACAGCGGTTGACGTTTGAAACTGAAGAGCAATCACAACCAGCCAACTATGATTTTGATTTGAGCGTGCATGTGCTTCAAATTCATCGAGCAGATTTGTTTGTGATTGATCCACAACCCGCTGCAGAACCTGCGGGCTTCAATGTAAGCATGACCCATCAACTATTGATTCAACTTGAAAACCCTGGTAACGGTGAGGATTCCTATGCATTTACCGCACGGGTTCTTCCAACTGAAAACATATCCAGTGAAGATGTTGATTTCACGTATTACAATCCTCAGAGAACACTCGGACCCCTCGCAACAACCATCATGCCATTGGACATTGAACTTCGTGAGACGTTACCTGCTGCTGAACCGTTCTATCTTGAATTTGAATGGTCATCGTTGATCAACAAATCCGTAACTGCCACGACGACCTTGCTTATTGAGGCGGAACAACGTCACGAATGGAACATCACGGCTGTTCATGGGGAACAACAATTCGTCGAGCCACGCAGTGATTACCAACTCGAATTCAACATAACCAATATCGGAAATTACGTGGATGAGGTTCAATTGATTCCAACCCTTGATGTCGTAAGTTTGGAGAACGATACGTCGATTTGGAATGTACATGAGACGATTCAGTCAACGAGTCTTGATGTGAATGCTTCATCAACATTGACCGTCATTCAATCAATTCCATACGCCTGGAAGGATGCTGAAGCGACCCTCACGTATTCGGTCGTATCTGGAGGATACATCCTCGAGCAATTCCAAATCGAACTCATTGTTCTTGAGCATGCAGAATGGGGCCTCAACCTTGCACAGAGCAACCTTGAGATTATGCCTGGTGGCGATTACATCCAAGTTCAACTTGAACAGCGAGGAAATACGCCATCGACTCCATACATGACGAACTTCGGCACAGGTTGGAATATCTCATTACCCGATGGTAGCCTAATGGAACCAGGTCAATTGACCTATGCGGACATCTACGTTGAAGCGCCATCCGATGCGAGAGAAGGAGATGTGAGTTTACTGGAAGTTCGTATTTCTGATGCTGTTGGAAAGGGTATGGAAGTTTTCCAGATTCCTGTCCGGGTCGTTGGTTCCTCGAGTTACGAACTCCAGTCATCAGGTAATTGGTTCATTTCAAGTAACGGTGGATACCCTCTTGCTTGGATTGAAAATACAGGTAATGACATGCCACAAATAGGTCTTCAAGTAAGTGATCTTCCTGAAGGATGGTTTGCTGAAGTTGACACACCCGTAGAATTATCGCCTGGAGAGATAAAAGGGCTGCCGATCAATCTTATCCCTCCGTCAGATTGGAGCGGAGATGGTTTTGATGTAACCGTGCAAGTATCGCATCCAAACCTTGCACCAGAGACCATGACATTGACTGTCCAGTCATCGAATATCTCCTTCTCCAGTAGCCCAGTTTTGTGGTCACGGGTTGGTACCTTGCAGGCTGTTGACATCTTCAACAGTGGAAGTAATGAAATCGATGAGAGTATTGCTTCAGTATCTGGTACAAATTACATGTTTACAATTCCATCCGGCTTCGAACACATCAATCTCACAAGTGGAGAGGATCGAATTGAATTGGTACTTATCGGCAAGGAATCACCTCAGATGAGCGTATCATGCTCCTTCATCAATGGCGCATTCAATGAGTTAGGAAAAGTTGCGATCACATCGGATATAGTTACCTGTGATGTTGTTGGCGACCCTGTTTCGAAAACGAGGCTATCGTTCATCGTTACAACCGATCGAGGAGAGCTTCTACCAGTCGTAGACAAAACATTCTCAGTCTTAATCAATCAAACAACGTATGCAAATTTGACAGTTGAGAATTGGGATCCCGCTCCAGGTCCCTTTACGCTCATGGTTGAGGCTTACGATGAATATGGCAACGCATTATCGAGCATCTCAAAGACGATGGTTGCGCGGGAATCTGGATGGAACCTCGGCATCAGTAGTATATCTGCCAAGGGCGACATCAACGTTGCAATCTCGAGAACGAACTATCCTATTCTTGAGGATGCGGTTTGTATTTTGACAGTATCGAGTCAGCAAAGTGATTTCAAAGCCGAAGTTCTTGTCGATGTGGCAGGCACTCAGTTTTCTCCAAACGTTCGGATTGATGCTGAAGGATTGGATGAGGGTGAACAACTTGATGCTGTTCTTGGTTGTAACAGTCCGTTCGATGTTGATGATGACGTATCCGACAACACTGAAACGATCACCTATGAAAAGGAAGAAGAATCTGTATTGAATTCGTCCAACATGATCTGGGGCGCAATAGTTGCTATCGCCTCGATCGGAATCTACCTATTTATGATTCAGCGTCAAGATAATGCATTGATACGCAGTATGATGGAAGAACAGCAAGCACGAGCAACGCCGAAGAAAAAGACGAAGCCTCAACAAGTTCAACCGCAAGCTCAAGATTCTGTAATTGACGACGTATCGATTGAAAGCGAGCAAAGCGAACCTGAGACTATTCCAACGATGATTGAAGAGATACCGCTTGATGATGATACAAGCCCGTCAGGTCGTTTGGATTCAATTCGAAGAGAAATGAATCCAGATTCTGTTGATTCAGAGGAATCAAGCCTCGAAGATAGGATGTCCAAGTTTTTCCAGTGACAATCACATACCTCAATAGAGGTGAGGTAGTGCCCAGACTCGATGCAGCCCAACAATACCACTACGACTGCATTCTATACGCTTGATGGTTGTCATGCAACTCTGGTGTCTGATGTCTTTCAGTCATTGTTATCATGGAACCAAAATTCACATCAAGAATGGTCAGGCGTCATCGAACATCCACGAATTCAAGAACGATTGAGGTCACAAGGCATTGATCAGTTCGATTCACGGAATGATATTCAATGGGATGATCCAACACTTCTATTCACATTGACTCGAATGCTCGATTCCGATTCCATTCCAATGATGCTCGGAGAAGATAAGAATCGTGAACGTTTTGGTCGATTTCCACATTCAACAGGATCTGCACTTCGATACATTCGTGAAAATGTCCGCCAAGTTGGACCGCAGAGCAATGAGATGTACGATGACCTCGTGATGCATCTCGACTATCTGCTCACACGATGTGATGTAGATCATGTCGGAGATGGGCGTTTCATGGAAGGGCAAGCAGGCTTGAACATCATGGGTTTTCTTTCAGGTGATGAAGTGAAGATTTTGCGAACATCCCTACTCGGAGGAGGGTGGACCGTTGCAAGAGATGAGCCGATTGACGGAGGCGTTCGTGATGCAATACGCCATCTAAGTCCGCTTCTACTTGCTGCAGAGCGCAATAATGCGGGGTTGATACACCGCAAACACGATTGAATTTCAGAACGATGCTGAGGTCAGTCGCTCGTACATAGAAGCATACAATGCTGCTGTTTCATCGATAACAGATTGTGGTAGGGCAGGAATAGGAGGATCAGTTGTACCAGCATCCCGTGCGACCTTCAATTCTGCTTGATGACCAGTATTGATGTAATGTGTTCGAACAAATTCTTTCGAAAGTTCAATGCATTCACCATTTGCATACGCTTCTGCATCCCACCACCGATCTTCATCGAGTGTGCCAAATGTATCAACAAGAACGACCTTACGGCCAGGTCCTAATGCAAATTCTTTCTTTCCATCGACGTGGATAAGTCCGTTCTTTGCAGCTTCCCGTTCAATGATTTCATCGATCTTCAGAACAGCAGTGACAATCGAATCGTATTCTTCATCCGTTATGTTTGAGATTTCGAGTGCTTCTGCACGGTCGATGTTTCGATCATATGCTTCGAACTTCGTCGTAACTTCAACGAATGGTTTGTCGAGTTTCGCGCCATATTCGCAGTCTGCTGAAACACCGAGTTGTTCAGGGGTCAATTCGCCTCGTTGAAAGCGACGCCATGCTGAACCAGAGAGGTAATGGCGACAAATGAATTCGAGTGGTACGAAAACCCATTCCATATCACGAGGAATTGCACCTGGTTCCTTGATGACTTCGACCTTGCGAACGAGACAGCGATCGGCTGCATTGACTTCAACCAGATGCGTTCCACAGACACCTTCTTCTTCGACAAGTTTGAACCAATGCGCAGTTGTCCTGTTGAGTGATTCTCCTTTCCGAGGAATCAATGATGGAATGATTTGATCGAAAACTGAGATTTGGTTCGTAAATCGAAATTCGAGTACATCTGGATCATCTGTTGACCAGACTTGCTTCACTTTACCTTGATAGAGCATTTCTCCCATGAGCCTTATTCACGAAGAGAGGCTCTTGAATATTGGTGTTTGGCAATTAGATGATGCCGAGTGCATCTTCGATTCGATTCAGCTCAGGACCCGTTGTTTCACTACCGGCAACAGCCCCATCATTTGAGGCACAAATACCTGCACCTACGTATGGTGAACCGAACGATACAGTTCCGACCATTGGTGGAACACCGAGTACTTCCTCAATGAGAAGAACCTCATCACCGGCAACATCTGGGTGAAGGAGGACACCTTGGTCATTCACAACACCAAGACTACCTACAACATCTTGACCTCCAATGGTTGTAGCGATGATCTCGACACCGAGGACATCAGCAAGAATTTCCAAACCGTCTGGAGGAATGCTCGGGGATGCGACACAACCTTGTTCATTCGCAAGAAGGAGGTTTCCAGCGGTATTGACACCACCTTCCATGACCACGACATCTCCGAACGCTGTTAATTCATCAATGTCGGTCTCAGTTGCAATATCTGCAACGGCCAAGCCGTTTGAATTACCTGCAAGAAGTGCTCCGATGAGATTGGAACCGCCAATTGAAATGGGTGCCATCTCCAATTGCAACGTTGTTTCAAGTTGCTCAAGAATCATCTCAGGGAGTTCTCGGGGATGGAAGAGGACCTTACCTGCAGATGCAAGATGAATTCCGATTTGATCAGAACCTAAGATATCCAATGTGTCTATCGGCATGACCTTCACCTCATTACGTTGTATGCATACGTAGTTTAGAAATCTTAGGTGTAAGGATAAGAAGAATCGAGGATATCCAAGAGGAAAGAAGAGGGGCACAGTGACTGCCGTTCCCGTGGAC
>CEUM01111328.1_pt1 | contig 18003 bp, 13 predicted proteins | sample 356421 | NCBI WGS metagenome assembly CEUM01 (sample SAMEA2622716, study PRJEB7988) | marine metagenome | biome: marine biome (ENVO:00000447); feature: surface water layer (ENVO:00002042); material: "saline water (ENVO:00002010), including plankton (ENVO:xxxxxxxx)" | depth 5 m | reverse complement strand
TCCACATCGCAACAAGGTTCGAAGCAAAACTTATCGTACCGCTGAGTTCGTGGTGCCGAGGTCGATGCCGACGACTTTTTCGGCACGAACAATCGTCGAACGGCATCTCATGGTGTCGAGAGAACGGTGACTGGGTGATTTTAATGCCGTCACACCGCTTGTCAGTTTTCGCGTGCTGAGGCACGCTGGACGACGTTTAGCGCCGGTGCGTGCAAGTGCGGGTTTCAAGGAGGCGGTGGTAGTAACCTGTTTCGAATTGGTTCTCACACTGCATGTAATAGAACCTGCTGTATTCGTGTACATCATAGCACTTGTTGTGAAAGAAATATTTTAAATCCAAGTGTGCTCTCGGCGCTTGTGCTCTCGGCACTTCGCTTGTTCTATGCCGCCAGGGAGTGAAGGGCTTCACCACAAGGGTAGAAGAAGCTTCGACGTCATTCCTTCTCGTGAACAGCTCCCCTATCTCGATCATGATAAATACCCAACATAGTTTAACATTAAAAGCCTCAACCAGCCTATGCCACTAGTTCTACGAGGGTAGGGTATTGGATGGGCGTGTAAATATTGAGTAAAACGAGTTATGAACCAGTGAGACGCTACTTATTAATTTCGATGCGTCGAAAACAGCAGTATTCGGATCGTGCTAGCACTAATAATCTCGTTTATCTCATTAAATTTGTTTCGATTCTCCTTGACCCCTCTATTACAATCTCACCCCAGACATCTGGAAAAGCGACAGCTACGTACGTGTGTAAATGACGAAGTAATAACAATGCACGTTACGACTGCAAAGTGGCCGCGATCTTGTACCACTAACCCACATCAGTGCGCGAAAACGCAATCATCTAATACGTGAGATCACGTGTCCTTTATCTCTGTCTAGAAGCTGAGCTATTGCGACAGACTCATGGCTAGAAGGTGAAGTAAATTCTCACACACTGTTGGAGAACACTACTTACGTCTCGGACAGATACGACTCACGTACTACTACTTTTAGTCCCGAAGGGCGCCTTTTTCAGGTTTGCCCTGCTGTGACAGTTGTCATGTGTGTGTTGACATTTGTTGAAGGTTGAGTATGCACTTGAATCAGTCAATCATGCAGGAACTTGCGTGGGAATACACACCAGAGCTGGTGTACTGCTCGCATCGGAGAAAAGAATTCTATCAAAAGTGGGTGGCTTAACATGATAGCTACCTCAACGAAACTTACACCAAAACATAGCTCTTAGAACAAAGCAGTACTCCAGAAAAGCTATGGAAGATAGACGAACATATCTCCGTAGCTATCGCAGGTTTGAATGCAGATGCAATGATTCTGGTGAACTTCGCAAGGTGAGGACTCGAAAAGTTTGATAACATCTATTCAAATGTGATAGGTTGACTGCTGGACGCTATAAATCGAAATACGGTCAACCGATACCAGTGGAAAACCTCGTACAAGAAATAAGTGATCATAAACAAGGGTATACACAGTTTGGTGGACTCCGCCCCTACGGTGTTGCTTTTTTATTTGCGGGATGGTAATACACGTGAGTGCTTCCACTATTTCGGATTTACGTTCGTGTAGGGATAAACACAATGGATTTCAGCTCTATCAGAGTGAGCCATCTGGTAATTATAGCGCGTGGAAGGTACGTGTGAGCCACCATGGTTTCGCTACTTCTTGATGACTCCAGTGGTGCAGGCAGCTTCTGTTGGTTCTGGACAGCAGGCAGCACGAGCCATCTTAAGGACTGAGTACAAAGAAGAATTGGATATGTTTGAAGCGAAGAATGTTGCCCGCAAGGTGCTAGAGAAGACAATGGATTGCGTGAATCTAACAAGTGAGAAGATTGAAATGCTCTATTTATCACGAGAACCCATCTCAGGCAACTTGTCTACTGAACACATCACCTTGTAATAACATTCTCAGAATAAGTTCGTAGCACAAATAGTGACGGGTAAATCGGTATCATTTCAAGTACATGCATCTATCTATCGCGGTGGGTGTGAGAGCTGCGCTACACTCTTACTGTTGGGAGAGCCTCAAACTTGAAATGTGAGGAAACAGCGCCTTCAAGGGCCAAGTAATTCGAAGCGTTATCATTAGAACGCCTCAGTATTATCATATTCTTGCGCCTGGTGCTTTTATCGCCTTACATAGAGCTAAGATGGCACTGATTTGTTGAAAATCACTCACCTTGTAAATCATATTTGCCAACAAGTAAAGTCATTCCCTATTAGATGAGTGTGAGCAGTGCACTCTAATGGATCCTGTACACGTACGCTCCCTTTAATAGATCCTTCGCACAATCTACGTGTGTTTACGGCGTCCGGTGTGATGTTACCCTATGGAATACTAAGTAGGCAAGATCTCTATGAAAAACTTATTTCACCTGCATTTCAAGAATGGAGAACTTAGGACGCATGTCACTACGTGCACAGCTCACACACTCTGTGACCAAACCGTCTTCCGTCAGCTGGAGAAGAAGCCAGCAACTAAACGTCGTTTTTGTGGTTTTCCGCCAAACCTCAAACAAACAATGAAACTAATTTCGTCAAACAATGGAAAATACCAATAATCAATGTATTCCATCAGTAAAAGTACCAGTTTGGTACTTTTTTCTACCGCAAACTGATGGACAAGACCTAGACGTAGACGAGGACCACGTCTTCTTGAAAACAGCCTGCAGTATTGGCGGGCTGTCCTTGCCCCGCAACTAGTGATTAACATAAGGTGCGGTTGCTCGCACATTTATATGTCTTGCTGGATTGGAACGCAACGATGAATATTTCTATCGTGCGAAGCTACTGGCAACACTGGGATTCTGTAATCTCCAACATCGTCTTTTCTTGGACGGCTAGATTGCAGTGGGAGGTCAATCCGGTCAGCCCAACCACAGCTAATTATCCTGCTGTTACTTCCCCTGCCCCGCTTGTTACAAGTCTACTGTTGTACCTCGTAACAGTTTGTCTATGGTACCGTTCTTTATCAAGACTGAAGGTCAGAAGAATGGAGGAGCCTAGGTGGTTGACCAAATTAGTGATTTGTCACAATGTGTTCCTTATAGTTCTCAGTCTTTACATGTGCATCGGCTGTCTCACCGAGGCTTATAGTAACCGGTATACACTGTGGGGCAATGGTTACAAGGAAGAAGAAAAACAACTCGCCTTCTACATCTACTTGTTTTACGTGAGCAAGATCTACGAATTCTTTGATACCTTTATTATGCTACTCAAAAAGAACTTGAGGCAGGTGAGCTTTTTACACGTATACCATCATAGCACTATTTCCTTCATTTGGTGGATGATTGCGCGCAGGGCGCCTGGTGGTGACGCTTATTTTAGCGCTGCCCTGAACTCGTGGGTGCATGTATGTATGTATACATATTATTTACTGTCTGCCACGATTGGTAAAGATGGCCGCAGGCGTTCTAAGTATCTCTGGTGGGGTCGTTATTTAACACAAATGCAAATGTTTCAGTTTCTTTGCAACTTGATACAAGCTGTTTACTGTGCTTCATTTTCGGACTACCCGAAGTTCTTGTCAAAGATCCTGCTGTTCTATATGCTTAGTCTTTTGACATTGTTCGGGCATTTCTATTATACTAAACATATAGCCGCCGCAAAAAAGGTTATCTAGAACTTCTACACTTATAGTTTTTGTTGAGCACTTGGGACTGTAAAAGCCTACAGAAAAGGAGTGTTGTTCCACTTTCAGGTAGTAACGAGATCACTCTTCAAGATGATTCCATCACTTCATGCCTTTAGCTAGTAAACCTAAACTTCGACTATTCGTGCGTTTTTTCTTGTCGTTGCATTCAGAGCTCTTTTTCTGTCGAGATCTTGCTTGTTGCACAGCTGCAGAAATGCCGAGTTCAGATGGATCTGCGATGGCATCGAAAAGAAACTGCAAAGCACAGCGTTCTACCGTTGTTAACTGAGGATGCCAAAATCGTATGATTAGAACGTAACGTGTCTTAACTTCGCTTTCATTCGCAGTGCTGTGTACAAAACTTGTATCTGCTATCATGCCGTGTCCGTTCTTCCACTCTTTCTTGAACTCACCAACTTTCATCCAACACTCACCTTCAGGTACGTCCAAGCCCAGATGTGATGTCAGAATGAAGTTGGTGTTATCAGTGTGTGGCTTAATGCCTGTATTTGGTGCTTGCTTGGCAAAAAATACTTCTACAGAGGGGACTCCGTTCTTCTTCAACAATTCAACTGTCTTTGGGAACAGGGCACAGTTTGTATCTTCCCAAACGCATCGATCTTGTAACACAAGAGTCTTCCAGTCTGGCCCATACGCAACTGCTTCCGCTCTTGCTGCTTGAACCCAAACGTGCTGGCCGACCGCGGATAGTTTTGGGTTGGAAAGGGCACTTGTCAACTCCCCTTGTATATCGGAGAAGTTCTCTTCAAGTTTTCTCATCCACAAGTAATTTAGGTCATCTAGATCGTGAAAAGGTTCGGCTAAGAGTCCAGAAATGTAAGAAGATGCCTTTTGTAAGCCTTTGCTCGGATGAAATCGAGTATATTCTTGACCTGTTGACACAAACTCGAGACTATCCAAAACACGTTTGACTTCGTCTTCTTTGTATTGTTCTTTCAACGCTCCGTATATTCGTGAAAACGTATCTTTCTCTTTCTGGGTGGAAGCACTCCGGGCAACGGCGCGAGAAGCTTGATTGCCTCTACGAAGGAACTTTTCATGGCGTCGTGTAGGAAGATGACTCGACAGACAGGTGCAAGTGGAACTCATCAGGTTATTGTGTCTTCGTTGCTTTGAGTCCGTCGTCAACGCGAAGAAAGATGAACAACTCAAGCTGATCGTTTTAGCACGTCCACTTCTAGGGAGATGTGGCTATGCGCGAGTATACAAGTGTGCAGCCAGGGTAAGAAACCGACGTACAACGTCCCACACGAGGGACTTTGTGCGAGGGGACGCGCCGCCCTCAGAACAATATTCCCGAAAGATATATGTCCTTTGTTGTTCTCCGACATAGGATTGTCACTTAACAAACTACCCACTGCACAATGTGCGCATGGGTTCGAACCCCATTCCTGGCACGCCGCGTTCACGCCAGGATGCCCGAGTGGTCTAAGGGGGTGGATTTAAGGAAGGAATTTTTTGGCGCACGGCATTCTGAAGCCGAAGGAGACTTGAATATACAAGCGCGGCCAAATATATTCACCCATTAACGAAGCGTTAACCGAGCCATGGCGTGTCGGACATCATCCAGCCTCGACATGGGCATCTTTGAGCCGCGCTGGCTTGTCGAACTGTGCGAACGTGCTCCCACCTGCACAAGAGTAACGCAAGCTTTGGAAGAGTTTGACACGAGGCAGCGAATCCAACGGGGCGCTTTTAGAGAGACAAATGCAAAAAAGGTTGGACATGTTCTGCGAATACTGGCGCAGCAGAAGGAGCTGTCCGTGAAACTCGTTGCAGCCATAAACGAGAATAGACTCGTAGACAGTCTCCTGGTTCGTGGGAGTTTGATAGAACTGGAGAAAGCAGCGTCTAGAGCATCTAGCTCGGGTACCGTTGATGATCTCATGGAGAATTCAATCAATTTTGTACGCAGTGCGACATCCGATTTCTGCCACGCCGCACTTCAGTCAAAGGAAGTATTGAAAGTCATAAACTTGTCCAACATACTAGTTCGAGTCCAGTTGCAGGGTGTTGTGGAGAGCGTGGTCAAGGCATCCATCAAAGAATTATTTTCGACGAAATTCACGGCAGAGTTCAACGTGCACGGATCAACTATTTCACACGGTGACGAAATACGATTGAACACTCTACCTCTACATGTTCTATACAACTTCATAAACATGTTTCTAACTCAGATAATACAAGAGAAAGATGTGCGAGAGAAGTCAGGCACACAGCACGTTTTAGCAACTTTATTCAGTACATGGTTGGATTTATTAGAATTATTTTTGCTTGATTTCGCAGGACACATAGAAAAACGGTATCTTCCAGACAGGTCAAATGTCAGCAAAGAGTCACTGAAACACTTGGACGGCGCAATTGAGGATATAATATTGCTCAATAGAATCTGCAGAGCGCAGCACACCATTTTCGTAGAATCCCTGAGCCGAATTCGTATTCAACAGATACAAGATTCAATAATGTTTTCCAGAGAAACCCACGATACGCTGTTACCGACGCTGAGTAAACTAGTGAAGTATTGTCTTCAACTGGAAGAAAAACACATGCACTCGAGTGTGTATGCGTTTGGTCGTCCAATACAAATCACGGCATTAGATGATATTTTCTTCATTATGTCTCGAAGTATTCGTCGTACATTAGCGTTTGCAGATCCAAGCCGCACTGCAAAACTGCTGAAGATCACGCACACAACACTCGCTGAGCTGTTTGAGCTGAGCATCAAAGTGCATTTTGAGCTCGACCCAATCACTGTAAACAAGTTGTTCGCACTGAGTGAAAATTCCATGGCCGAGATTCATATGAGTGAAATCGCGTACACTGAGCCTTTGGCACGTCTAGTCAATCCCATCAATGCTGCAAGTATGGCAGCAGATCGTACTCTGCACTTGCTCAAAGATGTGGACACTTTGTGTGGAGAATTATTCAGCGATAGTATCAAAATATCCGAGATCATTGCAAGTACTGAAGCACTCAACAATATTGCAGATCAGTTCACCAATTGGTATGAGTCCTGTGTTTCTAGCATTATTCGCGAGCGCATGAAAGTCATCGCTGAGGTATGCGAACAAGCTGCAAACGAAATTTACGTTTTGTCGGAAGATGATTATGCCACCATAGATCTTACAAGTACATGGGCTCACTCACTCTTAGTCTATCTTTTGGACGATTTTCGTACAGTTTCAAACGTATTTACGAAACAAGTCACTGAGCGCTACATTCATCTGAAGGTAGAAAGTCTATCGACCCGCTTGGAAACAGTTGCAAAAACACGCCTTAGTTTTAATCACCTTGGAGCTTTGCGTTTTGAACGCGAAATCAGACTGTTAATTTCTGGCTTGTCGAACGTGCGCAATTTTTATATAAGGGATGTGTTTGCCCGTCTGACACAGATCAGCGTGTTACTGAGTGCTGAGACGAGAAGTGAAGTTGAAAATTACTTGTCCGATACACAGCACCAATCGTCCTGGAAACTGTCTGAGAGTGACATTACAAAAGTGTTGTCGCTGCGCGTAGACTTCTCCTAAGCCCCAATTTTCGTCTTACTGACGGAAGCCAAGGCATACTAGTCAACAAATGTAACACTGCGCTGTAGATCTATAATCCAAACTCCCAAACCTGCGTACTCGTTCAAACACGCATCAACGACATCTTGTAGACCGTGTTTAATTGATAGTTGGTTGATTGTAGAGAAATGAACAAAGTGGTTAGAGTGCTCGCCAGCCCAGTTGCGCAAGACTAAATACAAACTTTCAACCGGATCAACGCGAGTCCTCGATGCTTGGTGAATTTCAAGACTTGCTTTCGACATTTTCATCAGACTTAGTGCCTGTTCAACATCTTTTTCAGAAACAACGGATGCCCATCGAAGGCGCGCTAATGCCTCCGAAAGACGAATAATAGATAGCAGTGTACGCGCAGTAGTGTAACCAGTCGCATCACTTCCAGCTTCATCCTCTGCCTGACGTATACCTGAATATGCGCTCGCTATATCCTCTGCGAGATCTTCTGGTATGTGGGGATCGGTATGCTTCGCAACTGTTATATACGCCCTTAATTCAGAGGGCGATACAGGATCGAAACTTGTCGACGGTGGCCGGCCTTCTCTGTGCACACTCATAACATGTCTAGCCAGTTCAATGTCAGAGTCAACATCCGGTACATCTAAAATCAGCCACATCAGATCAAATCTGCTCAGGAGGGCAGCTGGAAGATTGATGTTTTCCTGGGGACTGACAGATGTGTTGTATCTACCGAACGCAGGGTTCGCAGCTGCAAGCACTGTCGTTCGCGCATTCAAAGTAGTTGTTATTCCTGCCTTTGCAATGCTCACTGTTTGTTGTTCCATAACTTCATGTATTGCTGTTCTATCGCTTTCTTCCATTTTGTCGAATTCATCTATGCAGCATATTCCCCGATCTGCTAGCACAAGAGCACCACCTTCAAGTATCAGTTCTTGTGTAATATTATCCCTCTGGATGGATGCAGTGAGGCCAACTCCACTACTACCACGTCCTGTTGTGTAAACACCTCTCGGAGCGATCGATACAATGTGCTTAAGAAGTTGTGATTTTGCAACTCCTGGATCACCCATAAGACATACATGAACATCTCCACGAATCTTGACACCATCTGCAAGAGTTCTAGTGACACCACCACATAGTAATAATAGGAGTGCCTTTTTCACGTCGACGTGACCATAGATTTCAGGCGCAATAGATTTAGCTAGATGTGTATATATGTCTGGAATGTTCTTGAGCTTGTGCAGCCGCTGAGTTATTTCAGGAGTTTCTTCCATTTCTGTGTATTTTGCTTTATGAGGAGCAATGGACATGGCCTGCAAGTATGTCGTCGAAACAAGGCCCGATGTGCCAGTGTATCCAGTCTGCATACGTGGTAAAAATATACCGCTGATATCTATGACATCGCCAGGCCCAAGTGTCCGCGTAATGTCTCCTACTAAAGAAATAGACATCGATCTTGGAACATGACCCGTAGGAACATCCTCTGAAAGTTCTTGAATTTTTGCCTCCTGATACCTGGAAAATTTTGAAGCGCGAGTTTCAATAAACAATGCACACCTTTTATCGCACGTCTGAGATTCACAGTTTTGCATAGGAACAAATTCGTCGTTTGTGACTTCTTGAAAGTACTCTTGTCCACAGCCTTCACAAGTGTAGCAAGCCACTTCTAACCTTGGCTTAACGTCCGTCATCCGTGTACACATTCCTTTCAATGTGACATAATGACCAATCATTTTTGCTCGAATTTCACGCATTTTTGAAGGCACTTGATCCCGCAACGGTTTGAAAAAGACATCGTACTTCCGTCTCAAAGTTGCTGGTGCGTGCATTTGTGTACCAGTCTCGTCAAACTGGTGTTGCCAGACAATATGCAAATTATCTTCGGTATCCGCTACACTCGCCGCTGACATATTCTGCATGATTTTGTCGATTTCTTCAGAGAAAATATCAGTATAACGTTTGCAGTTCATCATGACTCGATCTAAAAGCTGTTCTCGTTCTTCCATAGATGCAGAGAACTGCTGTATGTGCTGTAACTCGACATTGATAGACTGACTTTCACAGTCGATTACGTTTTGCATTAATGACAAATAGTACGGTTCATTATCTATCTTGAACGTTTCAAGAAACTCGGCTATGAGTGTGCGATCGCGAGCATACTCATCTTCACTCATAGACCGCGACAGATCGAAAGGAGCAGCTGTGCAGAACGACTCCAAGATGATTCGTCCTCACTGTTTATGGGCCGTGCGACGTCCTTCACCACGAAGACGTTCGAAACTGCCGTCTATACGTCGCGGGAATGAGCTTGGCCTGTCGTTCAAAAACAAGTGCCTCCATGGGGTCACCATCCGATGCGGGGGGCAAACGTCGTACACGTGTATGGTAGTTTTTCAGTCAAATATCAGGCTCACTCTCTCCCATAATAAAAAAGTTCAAAAGTTCGGACGCGCGGGATATGTACATACTGCGTTGTTTCACAGGTGTACTGGTACAATTGTGTATGTACTTGTAATTGGCGATAAAAATACTTGAATGTGACGAGTCACAGGCCGGCAGGTTACTTTTAAAACGGATGATGGTGCTACTGAGGTGTGCAATATAGATAGTTTGTAGCTGAGAAACTTATGACAGACGCATGTCCACCCATTCCAGCAGTTCGTACGAGCACGAGGAAAGGATCGGCTGAGGATAGCAGCCCCAAAGGCGACTCAGGCGCACGCAGTGAAGCAGTTATTAAGATAGATCAACGTATAAACAAACAAAAAACCGCTGTAGAAGATCAACATTCATTCTTACCAACATTCGACTCTGAAGCAGTTTAGCTGAAAAAGGCGAAGATGTCGGTGCGTAGATTTCCACGTGTTCACAACGTATTCCTGATCAATAATGCGATAGCTTGAGCTGTACCGCAGGTCAACTTTAGGTATGTCATTGACGGACGCTTTAGATGAAATGGTGATGAGTGGAATACTCTCGCCAACGATCGCGATGAAAGTCCTTTCCGAGTTCGATAAGAGTGTATGCAGAGCGCTTAACACTTCAAAGAACAAGACAAGTATCAAAGGGCAGTTACACACATACCGGTTTTGTGGAAATGTATGGACATTCGTAGTAGAAGATGCGCATGTACACATTGCAGGTGCGGATTCAGTAGAGAAGGACGTGAGCGTACAGCTACTCAAAGTTGTGGCTTGTGACAGTAAGCTTAGTGTGGCAGCAGGAGACGTTTAGATACCAAATTAGTTCACTCACACTGTAGTTCCATGACAAAGTATTAATCATACATCTACGCTTCTAATTGCGATTTCGAAAGGTCGCGGACGCACCCATAAAGCTATATGGTGTAGTAAGGTCGTTCGCTGACATGTTGCTTGAAATTCTGAGCAATTCAGTTGCAGCACGTAGATATACAGAACTGTACATCGATTGTCAACATGATACTCATTCACCTTTTTTGGATGATTTATTCATGAGAGACTTATGGATGTGCGGAATGACACCGCCGCCAGCGATGGTTGCCTTGATGAGGGTATCAAGCTCTTCATCACCTCGGATGGCAAGCTGCAAGTGGCGAGGAGTAATGCGTTTCACCTATTCGCGATTATCACATTTCACTGGTATAGAGATTGTTACTACTTACCTTCAAATCCTTGGATGCATTTCCGGCCAATTCTAACACTTCTGCAGTCAAGTATTCTATTGTATTATTGAGCTTTGTTGTCTCACTCAGTTCATGAATACACATACCAAGAATAGCAGCGGAGTAAACTGCCGCCGTAGCTCCAACGCGTCCACCAGATGCAGCGCGATTCTGAAAAATTAAACTCAATCAGATACTGATAAAATGAAAGTGGAATTCGGGGAGCAACAGAAACATTCCACATTTCTTGAAAGGCAATTTTAAACGGTCACATGTGACTTCGGTGTTGGGGTACGATTGTGCGCGAAAACGTAGCGTGGCGAGCAATTCCGAGTTATTTTCATATTCGTACCTTCAAGAAACGGTGAATACGGCCGACAGGGAATTGCAAACCGGCTTTGACTGAGCGCGAGGTTGGTTTGCGCTTGTCTCCCTTCTTGGCGGACATCGTGCCCTTCGCCCCCTTTCCGGAAAGACCCTTTCCGGAAAGACCCTTGGCTCCTTTACCTGACATTTTCGCGTGTAGAAATTAAGCTTCGCTTGTTCGACGGTGTGTGGTCCGTGTCTTTGCAGTCGCGGACTCGCGCCGGATAGATGCCGTTTGAACTCAGTTCGTGGCATACTTTTTCCGTCTTTCTTTCCGATGATTTCCAAAAAGCCGCTACCCGGGTAATATATAACTAACCTGCTTCTTCATGCTTCTGTCATGTTTAAGTGAAAGAAATCTCCGAGATGAGAGCGGGTATGGTTACTTTACACATTGTTACTATACTTCACCTCTAAATATGTGAATATAGTCTTCCCGAGTATTATACATGTGACGAGTTATGGCTCAACATAGAAGCATATGTGCCTAGCTGGCTAAATCAAGAATCCACATATTTTCACACGCTTAAGATCGATCTAAGGCTAAGGCTAAGAATACCCCACGTACTCTATGTAAATCGAATACTCCACGTATTTAATGTATGTTAGGGGCTATGGTGAATTTCATCCAGGATGAGTTAGGAACATGTTGTTCCCGAAAAATTTTCTTGGCAATGCTGGTCGTGCTGTGTACAATTCATTTGAATATTCTGCAGGTAGTATTCAAACCATTATTGCCCCCTAAACCCTAAAAAATTAGCTCTCGAGACGAGAGCTAATTGTACCCATTGAAGAAGGCGAGGTGTCAATGTGTGAATCTGTCACGTACGTATGAACGTGCTCCGTAACAGCAACCCAGAACTGAAAGTTAAGACATTGGTGGAGCGCGTCAAAACGCAAACCGATCCAAGTATGTTCGCACTGAAAACTGATAATTACCAAATTAATGCACAACAGAAATTAGAGATGTGACTCTGAAGATATTGCTTCACTCAACACAAGATATGTCGCCTCCCTTGCGATGTCGGTACGGAATAAGGCTCGCGAAGGTGAACTCAACTGAAAGTTGTACTTTTGTTTCTCTTACGGCATGAGAAGTTATGTAAGCTCAATCGCGTCCTCCAAGCCTGCAGTAACTTTCTACCTTCATTAACAACACTGGAAGAGTTGGAGAATCTGGAAGATTCGGCTCTGCGTGAGCTTCTTCGACAAGGAAGATGTAATTTGGTGTGTGCGATAGGGAAATTGGTATGTTAATATTTCATTAGATATATTGATGATAGTGTGATTCACAGATGGGTCGAAAATCCAACCGATATAGTTTGTTTGTCTCCGGCTGCCAGGGTAAATGTTGGACCTGCTTTCCAGCAAGTCACGAAGAAATTTGTAACTGTCTTCATATTGATTTGGAGTCAGTGTCTACAAATCCTACGATGAAAGTAAAAGAAAATCTTGAGGTAGAAAAACATTCCTGCAGTGAGGAACAATTGAAGACAAATACATCTAGGGACAGTTAGCAGAATACAATCTGATACAAATCAGGATTAGATACCTTTCTTACATATTTTCAGCTTGGCGGCAGCCCCATTCAAGTTCACGGAGTCCAACCATGGTACTGAAAGTGTTGCTAACGGTCGCATATCTTGTTGAACTGCCACTAAACAGGAGATGATTGAAAAGTCATTAATTGAACCAAGATTCAAGCCTTGTGATGTAAGTGGAACCTTGTGCTTCATGTGTGAAAATGCTCAGTAACTATTATTCCAGCTAGGTGAACGTGCGGGCGGTCAGCACAAACGCGTGGTTTTCAGTTTGTTTATGGAGTCTGCAATGTCACTTGAGAATTGAAATACGAAGAGCAACTGTCACAGCAGAAACTGTTTCTAAGGGCCACAACTTTAGAGTTTCAGTGGAAAACATGCGAACAGAATAAACACAAATTTAGGGCACATTCATGGATTTTCATAACATACTAGTCCCCGCAACATCTAGGAAGAAGTGTGTCATTATAGATGTTCTGGTGCACCCTCTAACCGTGTCCCTGAAAGCAAGGCTTTGTTCAGGCTCCCAAACGAAGGTCTCATTAGATGAGCTTGATCTTGCTAAGCGCAACGTACTGCATGAAAAAAAAACGATTGTCAGACAAGTGGGCCACTGATCGTATGTTGATTTACCGCGCCAGCTGCAAAAGTGAGGGATGAGGTAAGGAAACCGAAGTACAAGAGAGGAGTAGGAACGCCTGCAAGCTGAATAACCTAGCACACACGCTGTTATATTTCCATATATTTAAAAATTAGAGTAAACGCACCTGAATTGCGCTTTGATCGAAACTTTGTGCCGCGACGGCCGTTTGCGCAGAAAGAGTTGCACCTGTATTTGCCGCGCGCACTCGCAAGGGTCAGTCACTGAAGGCAGAACGAGACAATGTGCACGCGCGTAAAGTATCGCGACTATCCTGGATATTTTTTTACAAGCTGACGAAACTCACCCATGATGGTCACAGCTTGCGCGGCTCCCTTCGGCCTGACAAGCGCGGCAGAGGGTTTGGCAGGCGTGACTCGCGCACCGCTGGGGCGCGGGGTACTACGTGACTTCGTCACGCAGGTCACATTCGACTGAACTGCGGCGCGTACAGTAAACATATTGTCGCGGAGATTCCGTGTATCGTCTACTTCTACGGATCGCGCGCGCAGCCCCGGGCCCCATGGATCATCGTTATCCGCGCTCTCCTTCGTTTCCTTCAAATTTTCTTCTAGAACAACTGCTGTACGGTCCCATGCATCGTATTTTAATCGTTTCAAGTCTAATAACTAACCAGGAGTTATCCCTGACGCACCTCCAATAAAAACGCGAATGTTGTGAACTAGAGGTGAAATTTGACCAAACTACGACATCTATCCCCGACGGCGCGGAGCAACTTGTTGCGATGGAATGTCATGGTCGTAATTCGGACTGCCCTTTATTAACATCTACGTTACTCTTAGTAGGCCTAATTATGGTCAAATTTGCGTGATTTCGATAACTATATGCTGATACTATCAGTAGTAGTTTTGGTACTCTTACCCCCGTTTTTTCGATAGCTTTGTCATAACTTTAGTTAACTACGTTACTTTTAGTCAGCCTTAATAAAGAGTAATACTATCCTCCATCGATAGTATTACTCTTTCGGGCGCCGAAAAATGCTTGACCATATGCTGCACGTGTATGATATCACTGTTTGTGGAATCAAGCCACGAAGCTGCTGAGGAAAGTCGTACTCGTACTAGCAACGTGGATAACGGGCAACGCCCTGTATTGTCTAAAGAGCGCGGTTCGACAATAGCCCGGCGTCCGACAAAAGTGGTGAATGGTCCTTGTACAGTACCCGCGCCAATTGTGCCGGCGCCATGTTGATGTGCGAAGATATCCACGGAAGAGAAGCTCTGCCTGCAGCCGTGGACTAGAGAGGAACCTGGGTTTCCGTGGCTACTCAAAATCCCGTCGTGTTTTCTGCGCCGCGCTTGAACATGATGGTATAAACACCCAACCGTTGGAAGTGATCATAGCCGGCGGCGGATTGGGAGGTTTATTCACCGCTATATGCTTATTGGAAAAAGGCTTCAAAGTCACCGTACTAGAGCGAACTGCAGAATACAAACCCCTCGGTGGCCCCATTCAGTTAGCTAGCAATGGTATGGGAGTCGTTCACGCAATCAGTGATGAACTTGCAGAGCGTATCCAATCGGTTAGTCGCCCTTTTTGGTCAACGAGGAGCGGTATACGGGATGGACTGACATCTAAGTGGATGTTCACATTTGATGCTATCACTGAAATACCAGCTGCTGACAATTTACCTTTCTCGCTATGTATAGATCGATCAGACTTGCAGGCGGCACTTATTGATCACCTAAACAGTATTTCTCCGCACAATGATGTCGTGAGACTAGATTCTGGAGTATCGAGATATGAAAGGTCAGATGAGGGCGTTCTGGTCGAGCTCGAAGACGGTAGAACTCTATCAGGTGATATTTTGATCGGTGCCGATGGGATTTGGAGCACAGTCCGCTCACAGTTATTCAATGAAAATTGTCAATCAACGCAAGATAAGTTCGCAGTTGCCTCATACACAGGATTCAAACTTTACAGTGGTTTACCACAAGTTGAACTATCAGAGTACTTTGACATTGGCTACTGCGCTTTCATCGGTCCAAATCATTACTTCGTTGTCTGTCCTGACCGTAACGGCCGAGTTCAGTGGTACGCCTTCGTACGAACCCCACCCCACACCCCAAATTGTGAAGCACCAAAGGAGACTCTTCGTGAGATCTTCACTGAGTGGGCACCAGAGGTTAAGTGTTTGATAGAAGCAACGAGTGCAGGAAGTATCGTTCAAAGAGATTTATTGGATCGAGCGCCTAGCATAACGAAAAGTTGGGCTGATGGCCGTGTTACACTGCTAGGAGACTCTTGTCATGCAACCATGCCTAATATAGGTCAAGGCACTGGTCTGGCATTTGAAGACGGTTACGTGCTTGCACACATGCTTGCTGCGGTTCAGTCACGATCCGATATTCCGCGTACGCTGCAGAGATTTTATCGATGTCGAATCATAAGAACATCGATAATACAAGGCCTGGGGCGTTTGAACAGTGAAGCGATCAAGTTCTTAACCCCACTGCTGCCAATCCGTTCAGTTGTGGATTTCTTCCTGTCACCTTTACTTCCAAGAATCTTTTTTCTCCAGTTCAAGTACTGTTATTCGTTGTGTCCAATTCGGGTGGAATCACACGATAGTGTTCGAATCGCAGCTATGATGAATGAAAGACATTTTGCTGAGACTCTTAGTGCGTGGGCAGGAAGTGAAGATAGTTCTGGGCCGCACAAGACGCAGTAGTGCGACACATTCCTAAAGATCACTTTCCATCATTTCCAGCTCTCCCTGATGGGGTGTAAGTTCTAAACTTCTCTCTCTCAAATAAACATACCCCAATCGCGTCTAGCTTGCCTTGTAAAATGTGTATCGCCTGCAAAACAACCTCCTCAGCTTCGAGGACACCTGTAGACTCGACGTCGAATGTGAAACTATCTGTACCAGGACGAATCGTTATCAAGCCATGCTTTCCAAGTTCATCCGCCTATGATGGGTCAGTGAAAAATCCGTGACGATCGACGGCCACTCACCTTTTTTATTATTTCCCCATCAAAAGTACACGTATCGCGAGTTGTGACTTGCAGCGAGTCCGTTTCTGTATCGTACTTGAACATTTTAGAAGGATCACTTTCAATCAGACTCTCTCTCTCCAAATCTGCATGAGTTTACATGAATATAAATTTTTGACTGTACCTAGAGCCAAACTCACCCGTCAAAGTTTTCACAAGTGCTTGATTGATCTCAATCACTGGATCGTGCTTGAAAACCGCTGTTGCAACTGGGGACCACTTGGCATGATCTTTGCCAGTGCCCTTACGCGCGATACATTTCAACGATAATTGCTGATTCTTTCGAAGCTTCGCGATAAGGATTCCGGGCAATTTCTCTACTTGGCCATCGTTACCCCAGAAACATACCGGTTTCACTCTTTCATCGTGCGAAAAGAGATCTTCACTCGTTACGTCTCTTGCGTGCTCATCTGTGCATCTCACAGTGAGCTCTAGGTGGACATCCGTCGCAGAATCATCTTCTCCCATATATTCATATGGCTTGACAAGCTCCGAAACCTTCGCGCTATCAAGGGGTATGAGACCTAGCCGGTGTGATAAGAATTCGTCACACAGAACAGACGAATTCTCGACTATCTCAACCAGGTCTATCGCAATAGTAGGTACTTCTGCGATCATAATCCTCCGTAGCGCGTTTGCTAAGCTCACATCAACGCATCTTAAGTTGAAATTAAGGCTTTGACCCTCTAGACGAGAAACTGTTACGGCTGCACTCGTGCTGGCTGAAGCGTGGGTGTGACTCATCTCTCGATCTTTTTCAGCACACGCGGTCTATTTAATTTACGGACGAGTATAAGAAGAATTTCGTGAGAATGCCTCAGGTCCGGAAACTCTCACTCACGAGGAGAAATATCTCGCCAGTAGCGCGACGTTGACTGCCGTGCTGTAGGATGCGGGAAGGTGATAAACCCTGTCAAGTCAGAGTACTGTTGACCTTCAGGTATCAGGGAATGGCGGTGTCCTCGTATCAGCGCTCTAACTGCATCGCGATGTTGGTATTGCAAGTCTGGAGGAGAAAATGCGTGGCTAATCGTTTTTGCGCAAGTTTCACTGATTTACTCTGCGATGATGTTGACACGGCAGTACTGTGACATGACAGTGTAGGTGGAGTTAGAGCTCTTGCTCTGACAATGGGTTTATGAAGGTTATGTGTCGCACTACAATCGGCCAATATGAAAGAAGACGCCTACTTCGTATCTGCAGGCGCCTTGCGGCTCGCCTTGCGCATAAGATTACCCATCTCTTCTCTTTTCTTCTTCCCTCTCAAGTGGGTACCAAGCTGTAACACATTAAATCTCAAGTTGGTCAGTCATGTATGATTGAATCGGTACTGTCAACACGTTCTGCGAAGAATAAAATCACATGTGCAAAGTGGAGCGGTAACGAACATTCGCTCTCTAGTTCGGCTCAGCAAACCCACGCAAAATCCGTGGTTTTCTTGGAAAGCCCTAGCGGACACGAAACACGCCACGTACCTTTCTCTTCGCCAACTTCAAGGCGCGCTTATCTCGTCCATTCTTGAGTAATTCGACCAAACGTTTTTCGTACGGCGCTGATCCAGCGACATCTCTTATGAGGCTGCGGATCATACCAACTCGCTTTCCGCAGCGCTAAGG
>CEUM01328233.1_pt1 | contig 18012 bp, 20 predicted proteins | sample 356421 | NCBI WGS metagenome assembly CEUM01 (sample SAMEA2622716, study PRJEB7988) | marine metagenome | biome: marine biome (ENVO:00000447); feature: surface water layer (ENVO:00002042); material: "saline water (ENVO:00002010), including plankton (ENVO:xxxxxxxx)" | depth 5 m | reverse complement strand
CATCATGAGGATAGCATGCTGGATCAAATCAACTACCTGGTAATAGCTCACAAGCTGGCCAGTGAGGTTACGTGATATTTTGGTGGTCAGGGTGATGTGCTGTAAAACTATAAACGAGCGGGGTCATAGTCTACCCGCTCAACTGCTCAAGTTTACAAGTCCTCCCGCTTGTAAAACTCGTACTGAGGGCGGTGTTGGTTGCAGGTCCAATGCCGCCTTCTTTTTGTCTTTTGCTAGGGTTTACAAAGTACAGCCTCGCGCACGCACGCGAGAGAAAACCAGGCATGATTTAACATAATGTAGATTATGCGTAATTGCGTAGGTGATAAGTGATTGTTTTTATTGACATAAATAGCGGGGTCCAAAAGCGGCATAATTATTATGTTAATTATGTGCGAAAAACGACAAAAAAAGCCCCCCCGGGCGGCCTAGCTAGGGGTAGTACTTGTGCTAGTAATCACACACACGCCCCGTCAAAATTTGGTTTTGAGCCCCCCCTTAGTTTAATTGTTAATCACAAAGGAGTTTTATAAATATGGCTGGTAGACCTATGAAAAGAAAAGTCTTAGCTGAGTTAGAAAAGCGCGGCGGTAAGCAATACTTCCAGGAATATATTTTGTCTGGGGGTACAATATCAAAATTAGCTAAAGAGCTGGATGTTTCACGGGGTTATTTGCACACTTTGCTGACTAAGCATGATGTTTATTCTACGGCGTTAGATGAAGTGCGTGAACAAGCGGCTGATGCCCATGCTGAGGCGGGTTTTGATATTATGAAACGTTTACGGGCTGATCGTAAGCTGGAAAGAGACCAGGCTGACCCAGGCAGTAAGCAAGCTGAGATAAGCGCTATAGATGTTGCCATAGCCAAAGAGGAAGTAGCTGTGCATAAATTTATAGCTCAATCCTGGAATAAAAACCGCTACGGATCTACGGCAAACCAAACCCAGGTTACTTTGTCTGTTGGTGATATGCATTTGGACGCTTTACGCAAAATGAAGGTTGTTAATGATAGCACAAAGGCTATTGAGAATGACTAACAATTTTATGGAAGAATTTGTTGAGGCTTATGCAAACAACCCGGTCAAGTTTGTCCAGGAAATGCTTGGAGCTGAACCTTTTGATTATCAAGTAGAGTTTTTAAATGCCGTTGCTCAGAACACTAGAAAAATGAGTGTAAAAGCTGGGCACGGGGTAGGAAAATCAACTACTGCAAGCTGGGCTATGCTTTGGTTTTTGTTGTTAAAGTATCCGTGCAAAATTGTTGTTACGGCCCCTACCTCAAGCCAGCTTTTTGACGCCATGTATGCTGAATTAAAGCGTTGGATAAACGAGCTACCAAAAGAGTTACAACAGCTTTTGAATGTTAAGGGTGACCGTGTTGAGCTGATAGCGGCCCCGGCTGAGGCGTTTATAAGTTGTAGAACTGCAAGAGCTGAATCGCCAGAAAGTTTAGCGGGTGTGCATAGTGAAAACGTGCTTATAATTTGTGACGAGGCCAGCGGTATTAGTGAGAAAGTCTACGCCGCCGCCGCTGGTAGTATGTCCGGGCACAATGCAACAACTTTGCTTTTGAGCAACCCCACCCGGTCTAGCGGTACGTTTTATGAAAGTCATAACCGTTTATCGCATGCCTGGTGGACCCGTACCTGGTCGTGCATTGAAAGCCCGTTAGTTTCTGATGAATTTGTAGATGAAATGAAAGAGCGTTTTGGGGAGCTGAGTAACGCCTATAGGGTAAGGGTCATGGGTGAATTTCCTATGAGCGACGATGACACAATTATTCCTATTCATTTGGTAGAAGCGGCTCAGCATAGAGACATTGACGAAAGTGAAGGTGTTTCTGAAGTTTGGTCACTTGATGTTGCCCGGTATGGTACAGACGCTACAGCTCTTTGTAAGCGGCGTGGTTCAGTGGTAACTGAGATTAAGAGCTGGCGTGGCTTAGATTTGATGCAAACAACGGGCCGGGTAATGGCTGAATATAATGGTTTGCCCCCTTCTCAGCGGCCTCAGGAAATTCTTGTTGATAGCATAGGGCTAGGTAGCGGTGTTGTTGACCGTGCTTTGGAATTGGGTTTGCCTGTTAGAGGCATAAATGTGTCTGAAAGCCCGTCTATGGGTGATACTTATTTAAATCTACGGTCTGAGTTATGGTTTAAGACAAAAGCCTGGTTAGAGGGCCGTAGTTGCAAAATACCTAAAGATGAACGGCTTTTATCTGAGCTTACTAGCATACGTTATAGCTTTACCAGCTCAGGCAAAATGAAAGCTGAAAGCAAAGATGAGCTTAGAAAGCGTGGGCTTGGCTCCCCTGACCTAGCTGATGCTCTTTGCCTTAGCATGGCTAGTGACGCGGCTACGGCTCAAAGCGGTAGCTTTAAAATGTGGCGCGGTGAATTGCGCCGTAACTTAGCTGGGATTGCATAGAATTTAGGTGATTTTTACCTGGTCGTGTTAATTTGATGGCAAGATTAATTTTGTCATTAAAGGGGCTATTTATGTACGGATCAACAAAAAAGGGCGGCAAGAAAAAAGGCACTAAGAAAAAATAATGCCTACTAAAGTTGCAAAGAAAAAAGCCCTTACTGCTAGGCAGAAAGCGGCAATGAAAAACCACGCTCGGCATCATACGGCAAAGCATATGCGTGAAATGACCAAAATGATGCTTGGCGGCTCAACGTTTACAGCCGCGCATAAAAAAGCAATGAAAAAGGTAGGACGCTGATGGCCAAACGACCCGGACTTTATAAAAATATTCATAAGAAACGTGCAAGAATTAAAGCTGGCAGTGGTGAAAAAATGCGTAAGCCCGGATCTAAGGGTGCACCAACTGCAAAGGCGTTTAGAGAAAGCGCTAAGACTGCGAAAAAGCGGCCAGCAAAGAAAAAGAAGTAATGCCAGCTAAGCGGAGAAAAGTACCCGCCAGCGTTAAGTACGCTAATGGCACAACTTATAAAGATAGCCAGGGCCGCACCCATAAGCGCACCTCGGCTAAAGGAACAAAACGCGGTGATGCTTATTGCGCTAGATCAAGTGGCCAAAAGCAAACTGCAAAAGTCAAAGTGCGGCGCAAAGCCTGGGGTTGCCGTGGTAAAAAGTCAGTGAGAAAGTAGATGGCTCTAACAACTTATACAGAATTGAAAGCAAGTATTGCTGATTTTTTAAATCGTGATGATTTAACTTCTGTAATTCCAGATTTTATAAGTATGGCTGAAGCAAACATGAATAGAGATTTGCGGCATTGGCAAATGGAAAAACGTGTTACTGCAAGCCTCACTACTCAATTTACAGCTATTCCAAGTGACTTTTTAGAAGGTGTAAGATTAGCCCTAAATACTCCAGGCACCGCACCTTTAGAGGTGGTTGGTAGTTATGAAATATCTAAACTTAGAGCTGAAATAGCTAACACTACCGGGCAACCTAGATTTTATACAATTCTTGATGGGTCTATTGAGGTGATGCCATCACCTGACCAGTCATATACTTTAGAAATGCTTTACTACTCAAAATTAGAGCCGCTGAGTGACGTAAACGCTAATAATTGGGTTCTACTAGGTAATCCAGATTTATACGTTTATGGAGCTCTGCTACACGCGGCTCCCTATCTCCAGGCAGATGAAAGAATTGCAGTGTGGTCAACACTGTATGCAAAGGCGGCTCAGTCGCTCAATCAAGAAAGTGAAAAGGCAAGAACTGGCGGGTCAGGCCGCCGTATGAAAATAAGGAGCTATCAATAATGGCAAGTTTGAATGACCGTGTTTTTGACTCGGGGCTATCAATTTTATCAACCGAGGCAAACCGTGTAGATATTACCTCACAAGAAGCGGCCAGCTTTGCTGAGGCAACAAGTACGTACACGCTAGGGAACACTACCAGCATTACTATTGCTTCACCCACGGACAGGACGGGGGGAGGTCGCAAGGTCACTATGTCGGCAATAAGTAACGCAAACGTTACGGGCTCTGGCACTGCTACCCACTACAGCATTAGCGATACAACAAATTCACGTTTGTTAGCTACTGGTGCCCTTACTGCTTCTCAAAGTGTAGCCACTGGGAACACATTTAGTTTGCAAGCATTAGATATAGGTATCCCAGATCCGTCATAAAAAACAATTAATTAAAGGCTTAAGTTAATGCCAGCAAACGGAAATAGAATAAAGGTTGCAACCTCAACCACGGGAACCGGGGCCATTACTTTAGGGGCCGCGGAGCCAGGTTTTCAAACTTTTAGCGCTGGCGGCATAGCTGATGGTGAAACTGTACGTTTTACTATTGAGGATGGATTGGCATTCGAGATATCTGAGGGAGTATACACTCATAGCGGAACTACACTCACAAGAACTCTAACAGAAAGCTCCACGGGTTCTTTGCTTAATCTAAGTGGCAACGCAGTTGTGTTTGTAACGTTTACGGCTGATGACATTGTTTCTCCCGGTAAAACTTTAGCTTACTCATTGATTTTTGGTTTTGGATAGGAAAGAGCATGGCAAACCCTAACATAGTAAATATTAATAATATCCTGGGCAAAACCCACGGTCAGACACTTACAACATCGGCGGCTAACGTTGTTACAAACGCTAGTGGTAGCAACAAGATATTTAAAATAAACAGCATAGTTTGCTCTAATATTGATGGTGTAAATGATGCTGATGTTTCAGTTTCAGTATTTAAAAATCAATCAAGTGAGTTTTTTTTAGTCAAAACTGTTTCGGTTCCCGCTGATGCTTCTCTTGTAGTTTTATCCAGGGATACGGGCATTTATTTAGAAGAAAATGACAGCGTTAGGGCCTTAGCTTCAGCGGCTAGTGATATAGATATTGTCGTGGCCTATGAAGAAATTTCATAGGTGACAAATGCCAGCAAGCATAACTAAATTTGGCAGTCTTAAAGGTAGTGATGAACACAAAGCTAAAAAAGGCGGTCGGTTTGGTATGGCCTCTGTGGAGTTGCATAGTATTCCCCCGGCGGCCGTAGGTGAGCATATATATTATAATCCTGGAAATTATACTTGGACTTGCCCGGCTGGAGTTACAACCATTTCAGTAGTATGCGTTGGCGGCGGTGGCGGGGCGGTACAACACAATTTTTATAGTTTACCTTTTGCTACCTGTGGCGGCGGTGGCGGTACTTTAGCTTATAAAAATAATATTACCGTTGTTCCTGGCCAGGGCTATGATTTAAAAGTTGGCGCTGGTGGAGCTGGTCTGACACTTCCAAATAGTGCGTTTCCCGGTTCATTGGGAAATGCTGGCGAAATAAGTTGGTTTAACAATCCAAGCACTGTTGCGGCGGGTGGTGGTTATGGTGGCGGTTGTATGGCATTTGCCGCACCTGTTACGGGTATGTTACAATCAGACGCCCCTGTTGGTGACGGTGGTGGGAGGGGTGGTTATACTAGCAATACACACCTTCAGCATCCTTTTGGAGCTGGCATAACAGGTGGTGGAGGCGCTGGCGGCTATTCTGGTGATGGCGGCGGTTGGACTGGTGGAGGTCCTAGCACTCCTTATAACGCCACGGGTGGCGGTGGAAATTATGGTTACGGTGGCTCTTTTATTGTTGCGGCTGACTTAAACGGTGGTCCAGGCGGTGGCGTTAATGTTTATGGTACTGACCCTAATCAGCCTTATGGGGGAACTCCTACCCAACCAGGAGAAAGCGGTTCATTTGGTAGGCACTCAAGTCATCCAGCTCCAACTCCAGCTAATAAAGCGGTGTTTATAGGCTCATTAGGTAATTGGAACCCAACCAGCGCCCCATTAGTTCCGTCAGGTTCAACTGTCGATCACAATGATGCAGATGCAAGTAGAGCCGGGATGTACGGCGGCGGTGGCGGTAATACTGGTCAGGGTACTCCAACTGGTTACGTTCAAAGGACCCAAACCGCTGGTAACAGACACGGCCCTGTTGGTAGCGGTCAGGGTGGCGCGGTCAGAATAATTTGGGGCCCAGGCAGATCATTCCCATCAACTCTAACCAGTGAGGCTGACAGCCTAGCAAGTATAGCGGAAAACTAATGAAACGTAATTACGGATATAGAGGGCATGACCCAGACTTAGGTGACGCGGCAAACAAAGTACAAGGTGTCGTTGAAATAGAGGAAACTAACATCTGGCGCTATAGTAGCGGTTACCCAGCCGCTTTAGGTGTTAAAGAAGCGTCTTTAAGACTAGGGCAATCTTTAGCCGCTCCTAGGCACAACCCAATAGCAAGCGGGGCAATACCATTTATTCAAAATGAAGAATATTATTTGGGTATAGTTGAAAATCTACAAGCAACTACGGGAACCACTACACGTTATTGGTCAATAGATAGCACTGCTAATGATTTAATTTTCCAAGATCAAACAGGTTCAATAGTCGTTGATAATGCAAGTGGCTTAGGATCTGCTGTTTTTAGAACAAGGTTTATCGATTGGTTTACTACAGCTCCAACTTTTAGTTTAAGAATTAGGTCAGGAAGTACGAGCGGCCCAATTCTCAAAACGTTTACCATGGAGCTCTTACTGCCCTTTTTAAGCACGCAGTTTTATGATGGGCAAGGCAATCTTGACACAAGTTTGGGTGGATTAACTGAGGGGTCACAGCAAAATTCTTATAATGACTGGCGCTTATATCTTGCGAATATAGGGTATAACCCAGGTGCGGGTTTTACTGGTCTTGTAAAAGCTAGGGTAGTTTCCACGACATTTAATACAGCTAGTACAGATGATATAGAAATAAGCCCCGCTGTACCTTTTGACCAAATTGCAAACGCTTATGGCGCATTAGCACAATCAGGAACAGGAGAAAGTAGCACAAATGTTTTTGACTTTTCTGGTTTTGACGTAAGAAGTGACGCAACAACTGAGGGCACAGAAACTTTTACAGTTGGTTTAGAGGTTTATAAAGACCCGCTCGTAGGCGGTACAGCAACTATTGGTTCACTTCCATTAAACATTTTAGATACAAGTGTACCTTTTACTTTTTCTTTTACTTATGACCCACCCGCTGGCCAGTCATACGGAACGCCTGGTGCTGGCCTTGGCCCAAGAACTTATTACCAAAGTGGTAACCCCTCAACAGGCAATTTATATAATTTATTCTCAACATTAGGCGCAATGAATGAAGGTGCTAAGAACAGATTTATACCTTCCACAACAACAACAGGCGTTGGCGGTCGATATTATTTTGAAGTAGTAGCCGCAACTGGAAATGTGACAGATTATTTTGGCCAGACATTAGGTACATTAGGCGGGTCAAATGCTGATTGGCGAATATACCCGTTAAACAATTCTTATTCTGGGCATTTTTCAATAGATGACACTGGGGCATTTGTCTCCGCAACACCCATTGATGCTAGTGGTACAGAAGGTAGTGCTAATACTGGTGGCATAGATGTTCAAGCGCTTACCGATAACGTTGGTGGAGGTGGGCCAGGGTCAGCAAATACGTCTGAAGCGTATGAAGGGATGAAAGTTAACGTTTATCCAGAAAACAAAAATCCAGCGACACTGTTAGGTTCATCTGCCCAAGTAAGAATTGTTGATATTCCACCAAATGAAATATGGGCAAAAATGGTCAATTTTGGCACTGGTTCGTATTTAAATACAACTAATACAAATGGGGGTAATTTAACAAACGGTTTTGATATAAAAGATTTTACCGTACCTTCTGAATTAAATGGCGTAACCGCTAGAATTTATATTGGTGTTAAAGCCAATGGAAATACTAAAAACCTACATGATTTTGGTATAGGTGGTTTACAGATTTTAGATTTGACGCAACCGCTTGGTTATAATCAAGTGCTAAGGGCTATGGCTATTAGGGGTTTGCCTTCCGAACAAACGTGGGTAACAAAATCAAATCCTCTTAATTATGAAACATCTGCGGGTTATTTTGAAACTAGCAGTACTTTCAATGTAACATCGGGTTTTCAAGAGTTTCCGAGTTTAAATACTGTAAAAAACTATGCCTATCATTCATTAAATTTTGCTAATATTTATGCCATGTCTACTTCAAACAATTTTGTTAACGGTAGATTTAATGTAACTGGCTTTCAAAATTTTGGAACGCCCACAACTTACACTGGTTTTGCGGGTGGAGTTAATCCAAACACTCATAATATGACGGGTGGTTTTGTGCCATTGAATTCAGAAAATCCTAATACTGTAGAAACGCAACCGCAAACCCAAGCCAGCTATCAAACAGGACACATTTATTATGAAAGTGATGGTAGCTCAGGTTCGCTTGATAAAGGGTGCGTTTTAAGAAGCCCTACCTACACATTTACAACTGGTGAAACAATTAGGGTTTGTTTTGGGATAGCAACAACAACCACGCATAGCTTTGTGGCTTCAGATGCATTTTTTCTAGGGGTAGGATAATGACTTTATATTCTCATAATTTAAATACACCTCAACCGTTGCCCGATAAAATTGTATTAAGTAACGGTTTTACACGCACTGACCCCGATACATTTACTGATGCTGAAATACTTGATGCCGGGTATGTAGCCGCCCCTGATATGCCTGTTTACAATGATAAAACCCATAAATGTTTATGGGTTAATACTGAATGGGTTGTAAGTGAATTATCTGATGATGAAAAAGCTGACATTAAAGAGAATGCATGGAATGACTTGCAATATAACATTATGATGCAACGCCATACAGCTCTAACAATGTATAGAGAAACTAGAGTTGATATGGATGCAAACAAAGAACCAATGTGGTTATTAGCTGATATTGATGATTGGCTAACAAAGTTAGACAATGATTATATTTATGGCACATACAATGAAACGCATGCCCAATTTACAATAGCTCATTTTAATTACGAAAACCTTAACCCAGACTGGACCCCATAATGTTAGGCTTTCACCCCCTAGCTACTCAGCCATTAGGTTTTGTTGGAATAAGAAACGTTTTCCTGGCTGGTAATGATGTTGCGGCTCAAAACCCGGTTGTAGATGCTAGTGTTTTAACAGAAAATTTAGTTTTTGCGGGCACAACTTTAGAAACTCAAAACCCGGTTGTAGATAGCGCCTTTTTAACTAATAATTTTGTTTTCACGCCTACTACTCTTGAAACTCAAAACCCTGTTTTAGATACCACTGCTATCACTCAGCTTCATAACTTTGCGCCAAGTGATATAACTACAGCTAACCCGGTTGTCGGTACAACATTACTGATTGAAGCTGAGAATTTTGCGGCTTTACCTCTAAATACTGGCGTTCCTACTGTTGATACGGCAACACTTACTCAGGTTCATAACTTATCTAGCAGTAGTTTAGAGACTGGTAGCGTTGACCTGGCGCAAGGTCAATTAAGTCAAATACACAACTTATCGGGTCTATATAATGGCCAGGGCGCTTCGGTTCCGAACGCTACAATGTTTGAAAATGAAAACTTTTCAGCTCCCAATATATTAACTGGCACGGCGCAAGTTGAAAGTACTATACTTACGCAATCACACGTATTTTCTCCCGTTTTTTATATGGGTTATCCGACTGTTGGCCTTGGAAATATGGGCCAACAATACTTTCTTACAACTAACAACATTATTACCGGGTTGCCTCAAATTGATACAACAACCTTTCCCTATACAGCCCCAATACAACCAACAGTTAGCGCATTTACAGAAATTATTGTGCCCGACCCTGATTTGAATGAAATTTGGAGCATTGCAACTAATACGCCCCCAAGTGAAATTTACACCGAGCAAACACCCAAAGTTTAACACCAAAATTACTATATTATTCTAGTTTCTGTTATGTTGTAGAAAAAGGAGATAACGTATGGCTATAAGCTTAACCCTTCCCCAGCAAGGGGGGTCTCAAAATACCTGGGGGCAACTCTTGAACCAAAGCCTTACAGCGGTTCAATCCTCTCTTAATGGTTCGGGAACAGGTAAAGCCCTAGTATCCCCTGATTTAAGCGCATTAGTCATTAATGGCGTTACTACGACAGCAACCGCAGATGACTTAAATTTAGTAAGCGGTTTGAGCGGGTCTGGAGCGCTTATGCAAAGCTTTGTTATTGAGGACGGTGACGGAACTGAACTTACAGTGACTAATGGTAAAGAAATTAAATTTATTGATGGTACGGGATTAAATATTAATTGGTCAGATTTAACAACGGGCTCAGATAGTGACCCTTTTGATTTAACGTTTGAGTTAAGCGGTGACCAAAGGCTAGTAGCATCTACTGATGTATATGTTGGCAATCAACATGAGCATATTCATTTCAATGATGGCAGTCAGCATATAGAATTTATGACTGGCGGTAATGAGGAGATGAGGCTTGAAAATGATGGTGACTTACATGTTGACGGTAACGTAACAGCTTACTCAACAGTAGTTTCAGATCAACGTCTTAAGCATGACATAAATAAGATTGAAAATGCGTTGGACAAAATTTGTCAAATCAGCGGTTACACTTTTACTTACAATAAAGATAATAAAGAAAGCGCCGGGGTGATAGCGCAAGAAGTAGAACAAATTTTGCCCTCAGCGGTTGAGGACAAAGAGCTTGTTTTTCATGGTCAAGAAGGTGTGAAGTATAAAACTGTTCAATATGACCAGCTCCATGGTTTGGTAATTGAAGCAATAAAAGAACTAAAAGCTGAAGTTGAGGAGTTAAGAAATGCCATTACCAAGTAGTGGTGCCATTAGCTTAAATCAAATTCATGTAGAGGCTGGCGGGTCAAGCGGCTCCCAGGCTAGTTTAAACGATGCTGATATACGTGGTATGTTAGGTAAAGGTTCAACGGCTCAAAACTCTTTTAATGAGTATTATGGCATTTCTGCCGCCGCTCCTATTGCAACTTATAAAGGCTTCATCCGCACAACTAGCGACGGCTTTCCACAAGGGTCTGTTAGTTTAAGTTCTGGAACAAAAGTCGTTGTCGTTTGTTTGTGTATGCCGGGCTATCAAAATACATATTGTAATTTAGGTAATTCATCCATGACGCTTGCGGCAAGTAACGCTCAAAATGGTATGTCAGCAGTTTATTATTTGGCAACCTCTGCGTCTGGTTCTACGCTTATTTCTGGTAATGGTGGCAGTGGTAGATCTGTAGGTTATATTTGGGAAATAACTGGATATAATAGTTCCACACCTACGGCAACAGCCGCTGTTAAAAGTGCAAACAACACCTCAGGCTTTAGTAAAACTATATCTGTGGCGTGCCAGTATAATGGCGTAACCATTGGGGCGGGAGTTTGCGAGGATACTACTCCTGCAACGGGTACAGTAAACCCCTTAACTGGATCAGGTGTAACAGTCAGCAATTCTGACCAATTAGCGCAACAGGATTTAGAACTGGCGACTAATCACTACGCATGGAAAGACGAAAATACCCCCTCAGGAACTAGAAGTTATACAGCTAATCAAGCAAGCCCGGCAAATAACGCTAGTCCTTATGGCACTTTTCACGCATTAGCAGTAGCGCATTGGAAATAAAATGACTTTAGTTCCTATAAAATTACCACCTGGATTTTATAAAAATGGCACTGAATATGAGGGTGCTAATAGGTGGCAAAATGGGTCACTTGTTAGATGGCTTGATGGAAGTTTACGGCCAATAGGCGGCTGGACGGTAAGAAAAAATAGATTTTCCAGAGACCCTGTTAGAGGATTGCATACGTGGCAAGATAACGCTGGAACTGCCTGGATAGCTGGAGGTACACACGACCAATTTATAGCAATGACTGGATCCGGGGTAAGTTATGATTTAACGCCAGATGACCTAGCAACTGGCCGTATAGATGCGGCTGTTAGCACTGGTTACGGTAATGGTTATTACGGAACGGGTTACTATGGACAACCCCGGCCAGTAACTTCGGCGTCTATTCCCTTAGAATGTAGCATTTGGCAAATTGATAATTTTGGGCAAGCTGGCGTTGCATTTCACTCAGATGATGGCCGCGCTTTTGTTTGGGATTTAAACACAACTGGCGGGTCAGAATTAGTTACTAATGGCGAGTTTGCAACTGATACGAATTGGAACAAAGGCGTTGGCTGGTCTATTTCTAATGGAAAAGCACGCTGGGGTTCATTGACAAGATTTATTAATGCTAGCGATTATACAAGTTGGAACGCATTTCATGATGAAATAGAATTTGTGGACGCAAACGGCAACATATTATCAGATCAACCATTTTCTGATGGCGACCCAGTTATTTATTACGTGCCGCCCGGCTCAACCGCGGTTAGTCCACTAGTTAGTGGCAATACGTATTATGTAAAAATTGATTTTACACATAACGGTAGTGAATTAGAATTAGCCGCAACGCCAAACGGGGCAACTCTTGATCTAGCAAATGTTAAAAGTCATCAATTTAATAATCCTTCACAAAATGTTAATTTAACAGATAACACAATTAACTGCACTGATCCTCATTTTGTAGATGGGATGCCTATTATCTATAATTTAGAAAACGGCGCAACTACTGCTATAGGTGGGCTTACAGATCACGGTCATTATTATATAATTAATAGAGATACCGTAAATAACACCTATCAACTTTCAACAACTTATACACAAAATACAAATACCCTGGCAACATCGGTAACTTTAACGGTGGTAGGTGGTGTTTTCTATTTGGATGGCGTGGCTAATCCACCGATAACATTATTACGAGGCCAAACTTATACATTTGACACTTCTGATAATTCCAACACAGGCCATCCACTGGTGTTTCAAGATGCTAGTGGCGTTACGTTTGCTACTGTTCAAAATGGTGTGCCTGGGCAACCTGGCTCAAGTCATGTTGTTTCAGTGCCTACTTCTGGACAAATTCCAGCTTCATATTTGTGCCAGGTACATGGTTCTTATATGGGAAATACCGTTACAGTTGTAGGAAATTTTGGCACTCCAATAAATTTAACATCTAACGTTGATGATGGTGTGGGTTATCATAGATTTGTTCAAAATTTTATTGTTGGAGGTTTTCATCAATTACAATACGCAAACCCGGCTGGGGGCAATTTAGATCAAACTGTAAGTGGCTTAGTTTCAACGCCAGATGTTCAAGATACATATGATTTTGAAATAACTTTGTTGGACCCAAATTCTGACGTAGATGATGCAGTAACGCCAGACGTTACTGTTAAAGTAACAGGCACAACAAGCACAACAGAATTAGTAAATCAAACTCTCTTATCAGGTCAAAATTTATTTAGGTTTGGGTCTGATGATACAGAAGTTAAAATAGAAATTATCCCAGCCGCAAACACTCAAAATTTTTACATTGATGATATTTCTTTAAAACAAAAAAGAGTGCTAGAGCCGATTGCCAATGCTCCAATTAATAATAAAGGCATTGTTGTTACTGAAGAACGTTTTTTAATGTGCATTGGTGCGGGTGGGAATTCACGTAAGATTGCCTGGAGTGACAAAGAAGATTTAAATACATGGGTTGCGGCTCCCACAAATGAAGCTGGTGACATAGAGCTGGCAAGTTCGGGGCAGTGCCTACAAGCGGTAAGAACGCGGGGCGGTACTCTTATCCTAACAGATACAGATACACATCTTGCGGTATATACTGGCCCCCCGTATGTCTATTCTGTAAACCGTATAGCTACAAATTCAGGGGCAGTTTCCAGGCTAAGCGCGGTGGCTGTTGACCAGGGTTGTTTTTGGTATGGGCAAGAGAATTTTTATTATTTTGATGGCAACACTGTAGAAACTTTAAAATGTGACGTTCATGATCACGTTTTTAATGATTTTAACCAGGCTCAACAAAGTAAAGTTTGGGGCATGAGTTTAGCTAGCCATTCTGAAATTTGGTGGTTTTATTGTTCATCAAATTCTAATGAGATAGACCGTTACGTAGGTTATGATTATGGGGATGGTCACTGGCTCATTGGTAATTTATCAAGGACGGCTGGCGCTAGTCGTGGCGTTTTTGCCAATCCCTTTATGACTGGTGGTAATGAAGCTGTAACAGAAACGTTACTTGTTACGGTAGCAAACCCTGGTAGTGGTAATAGATATTACATAGGTGGGTATAACGGCGCGGCTCCAACAATTTCATTAGTTGAAGGAAATACTTATAAATTTGATCAATCCGACTCAAGCAATTCAAACCACCCTCTTAAATTTTCCACAACAGAAAACGGCACACATGGCGGCGGTGTACAATATACAGATAATGTTGTAATTGTGGGCGTACCTGGTCAGCCTGGTAGCTATACTCAAATAACAGTTACGAGTAGTACTCCTAACCTCTATTTTTACTGTCAACACCACGCAAATATGGGGAATGTAGCTTTTACAATATCTGCTAATCAAAATGTTTATAATCATGAAATTGGTTATAACATTAGTACTGGAAATATTTTTTGTGAAACAGGACCCCTGGAAATTGGCAACGGTGACCAGGTAATGAATGTGACTGATGTTATAACTGATGAAAGAACCCAGGGTGACGTAAATTTAACCTTTAAGACAAAGTTTCATCCAAACAATACAGAAAGAAGTTATGGCCCATTTAACCCATCAAATCCAACATCATTAAGATTTCAGGGTCGCCAGGTAAAAATGCGTGTTGATGGTGCACGGTCAACAGATTGGAAAGTGGGCACCATGAGGCTCGATGTAAGGCCGGGAGGCAAAAGATAATGCCAGTAAATTTGCCAGTACTTGGCCCGGATCTCAGACAATGGGGCAGACAGCTAAATATTTATTTGCAACGTAATTTAGGCAAATTATATTTTAGAACAAGTGATGATAACCCGTCAGAAAACGGTATTTTATTATGGGATGATACAAAAAACTACCCAGTTATTTCAGCTCAAAACGCTTTTAGACAAGTTGCTATGAAACAAGCCCCCCCACCGACCAGTATTGGCGTTACGGGTAATGTCACTGGCATGATAAGCTGGGATACAAATTACATTTATGTTTGCACAAATAATTATGACGGAACCACTGCAATATGGAAAAGAGTACAACTGACCAGCTTCTAGGCAATCAGGAATTTAAGCGTTGTAAAAAATATATAGAAGCCGCTTTGAAATACACGGGCGGCACTCATGATATTATTGATATTTATGAGGGTTTGTATAAAGGCACGATGCAATTATGGCCAAATGATAATAGTTGCCTGGTTACAGAAATAGTAACTTATCCAAAGAAAAAAGTTTTAAATGTGTTTCTTGGCGGGGGTGATCTCGCGGAAATTCTGGAAATGCACGAGTCTGTGATAACTTGGGCAAAAGAGCAAGGCTGTAGCGCCCTCAATATGACCGGGCGTTTTGGCTGGAAAAAACCTTTAGAAAAATATGGCTGGAAGCCAATTCACTCTAGCTATGTAAAGGAGATTTAAAAAATGGGCAAAGGTGGCAAGTCTGTAGATACTACCATACCAAGATGGTTAGAGGATGCGGCACAAAGAAATCTTAATCAAGCTGACCGGGTAAGCCGTATGGGTCCAGTACCACTGAGCTATGGCCCTACCGTTGCCGCTTTTACTCCAATGCAAAATAGTAGCTTTTTGAATACAGCAAATACAGCTAATGCGTTTGGATTATCAGCTCCTACTGGAAATGACGTTTTTGGCGGTATGGATGCCCCAACTGATTATGGCGGTGGTGTTTTGGGTTATTCAGCTAAACCTATATTTGATGCTACAATGGATGAATTTAGAGCTGATCGACCAGCCCAGGCGTCTTACATTGATAGCTTTTTTATTAATCCATTTACTGGAACTACTGGCGTAAACGCTGGTAATGTCTCTAACATAGGTTATATGCCTTTGGTTAGTGATGGTTTAGAGGGCTCTGGCGGTGGAGCTGGAGCTGGAGTTGGCGGCAGTAATAGCGGTGGAGTTGGTCAAGAAAGAGCTGACTTTATGGCTCAACATATGGAACGCCAAAAGAAAAATTTCGCGGCTGGTAATGAAGCTGGTGCAATAGGCTTTGCCCAAACGCCTGACGGTGGAATTTATGCTGTTGGAAATAAACCGGGTCAAATGTCTCCTAGAGAAGCGGCAGAACGTGGTTTTAGAATGAGGGATGAAAACCCTTTTGATATGTCTGTTGGTGAACATTTTGGTCAAATCAGAAAAGACGTATCTAATATGAAAGATAAGGTTGTTGATGATGTTAAAAGTGTTGCAAGTGGTGACGGCACCGTTATGTGCTCAGCTTATTGTAAAATGGGATATTTACCAAAAGAAATTTGGCAACTTGATCGTCGCTATGGCGTAAAGGTTTTAAGAGAGGACCCTACCCTTATTAAAGGTTATCACTTGTGGGGAATTCCAACGGCTAATTACATTCAGAAAAATACATTTTTTGCTAGAATTGTTAGATTGTTAATGTGGCCTATTGTAAAAGCCTGGGCTGAAGAAATGGCGCATTGCATGAAGCCAAAAGAATATAAGCCTAACTATGTTGGTAAAATGATTAAGCTTGTAGGCGAACCGTTCAGTCGCTTATGTGGAAATTTATACAAGTACAAGATACATTTATCTCGTACAATAAAGGAGGTATAAAATGGGCGCGGCAAGTGGTGGCAAAGGCGGTGGAGTTACCGAACTCCCGCAAGGTGATTACTACAACACAACTCCAAACCTGGCTGGACCAGGTGGTGATATGAGTGGCGGTTTTAATGTAAACAATGCGGCGGCAACTGGTTTGCAAAATGCTATGGGTGCAACGACTGGCATTCTAGGCGGCCCATTAAACGTTGGCGCATTTAACAACCCCTTCCAAGATGAAGTTATCCAAAATGTGCAAAGTGACATAGATAGGCAACGCCAAATGGCAATTAATGATGTTGGGGCACAAGCACAAGCGGCTGGCGCATATGGCGGTAGTAGGCAAGGTGTTATGGAAGGCACAACAAATGCTGAGTTTGGCAGACTGGCGGCTAATACAATAGCGCCTTTGCGTATGACGGGTTACAATACGGCAATAAGTAACGCCATGGCTGACCGCAATCAGCGTTTAGGAGCGGCTAATCAGTTGGCTGGGCTTGCTAACCAGGCGTTTACTACTGGTAGAACAATTAACAATGATTTGATGGCTCAGGGCTTGTTACAGCAAGCGTTACAGCAACAGCTCATAGACGCGGCAAGAACAGATTTTTCCAACTATACGACTTCCCCGGCTGATAGTCTAACAATGCCCTTAACAGCTCTTGGAGTTGTGCCAAAACCACAAAGCACAATGACAACTAACAACCCAGGAATATTAGGAACTCTCGGAGCTATTAAATATGCATTTCCTAACATGGGTCTATTTGGTTAATGAACTTAAACGCTAGAGATATATTAGCAAAAACTTTAGAGGCTGAGGCTGGCAACCAGGGGGCACTTGGTATGCTTTCAGTCGGCTCAGTGATTATGAATAGATTGATGAGCCCTAACTATGCAAATAATTTGCATGATGTAATATTACAGCCCGGTCAGTTTTCAGTTTGGAATAAAACGACTGGTTATGCTGGCGGTGAGCAAGGCGTTGACGTTGCAAATATACAGCCTAGCAATGTGGCTTATTCTGTAACTGACCAGCTTTTAGATCAAAACTACAATGACCCTACTCGTGGGGCTACCCATTTTTACAATCCTAATATTTCAAATCCTAGTTGGGGCCAGATGGCGGGAGGCAACTGGCAAACTATAGGAGATCACTTATTTGGAAAACCTAAAAAAAAAAGGAAAACAGCTATGGTTGCGCCGCTTAATGTAACTAACCTTTTGGAGCCTAGTTTAACAAACAATGCTGTTAATCAAAGCCAAGCAATGACTGGCACTAAGCCAGGTCTATTAGCAATGATAGGCAACGCTGTAGGCGGTGGGTTTGACAAGGTTAAGCAAGCTGTAACTGGTGAGGACGAGGAAGCTAGTGACCGTTTAGCATTGGCCTTGATGAGCTTAAGCGGCAATCCCGATTCCTTGCGCCCTTTGATGGAAATGGCGGCCCAGGATATCCAGGACAACAAAGAACAGAAAAAACTGGATAAACAAAAAAATGCCACCATAGAATTTTTAACTGCTAAAGCTCGAGCGGGTGATGC
>CEUM01021730.1_pt1 | contig 18023 bp, 15 predicted proteins | sample 356421 | NCBI WGS metagenome assembly CEUM01 (sample SAMEA2622716, study PRJEB7988) | marine metagenome | biome: marine biome (ENVO:00000447); feature: surface water layer (ENVO:00002042); material: "saline water (ENVO:00002010), including plankton (ENVO:xxxxxxxx)" | depth 5 m | reverse complement strand
GTCCATGTCGAGGCACAACAGGCCGTTGACGGGAGCCTTCGTCACGCAGCGCCACCCTCGCTTTCCACTTGGTGGTGGAGGCTGGCCACCTGTTTCTCCATGATCCAGAGCAGCACGGCGGTCATCAGGGCGAACAGGCCCATGAGCGTGACCGCCACGGTGGCCAGCGTGACGCCGAGCGACGTTGAATTCAGCTCCTTGAATTGGTCGATGACGTTGCCGGAAAGCCGGATTCCAAGCACGAAGAGCACCAAACCGGGCAGGCCAATCAAGACCAGCGGGTGCTTGGATTCCAGCATCCAGTAGAACATCTGGGCCATGCGAGAAGCGCTTGCCAAGGATTCGGCTTGGTGCACGTTTGGTCGCGCAATGTGGCGGCTGACGCGAACACCGAGGTCTTCGGGCAGGTCCATGGCGGTGCCCAGGGGCCCGAGGGCAGCAAGGGCTGCAAAGCCCGCAGGCGTGACCTGAAGGTGCTGAACGTCGGCATCGAGCAACACGACGTCCTCCGGCGGACCTTCGTCTTCGTCGAGTACGATGGACACGTGGACGTCCCAGCGTTCGTGCAAGCGGTTGATCGACAAGGGAAGATCGCGCAACCGCCACGCGTCGTTGACGCGAAGGAAGAGCGTACGTTCCGCGTCTTGAAGGCCGGCTTCCTTGAGCAACGACGCCAGACTCGAGGCGGTGATGTGCTCCTCAACGTGCGTCAGGACGGGACATTCCAAGCGCTCGGCCAGTTCCACCGTGGCGTCGGAAGAGCCCCGGTCGAGCAGCACGACTTCGTCCACGGATTCCCTGGCTCGAACGATGATCGACACGATGCGAAGTTCGAGGTTCGATCCGATGAGGACCAGACGATGTCGAGGCGCACCCACGCCACCCTCGCAACGACTGGGAATATCAATCATCGGCTTCGTCTTGTGGCTTCAGACACCTTATGTGGAGCCGTCGTTCGCAGCGGAGCATGTGGGAAGGTCGCCGTTTGGCGGTGGTCATGCCCGCACGGAATGAAGCGCCTCACATCGACGGGGCACTCCGGTCTTTGCCCGCTGAAGTGGACGTGGTGGTGGTCGTCGATGACGGTTCTATAGACGGCACCACAGAAGCGGTGAAGAGCACTGAACGCCCCTTCGACGTGACCGTCCTTCAGCGCGGTGGACAAGGCGTGGGCGCGGCCGTTGCGATGGGGCTTGACCACCTTGCCGGCGTGTTGGACGTCGATGACCTCGTCGCCGTAATGGACGGTGACGGGCAGATGGACGCCGATGATTTGCTTCCACTCTGCCGCCAACTCGTGGCTCAGCAAGCCGACGTGATCAAGGGAGACCGGCTTGCCCATCACGACGTCCGTGGGGCCATGCCCGTGCTCCGTCGCTTGGCCAACCGTGGGCTTGCCCTGTTGACGACCTTGGCTTCTGGTCGCCGCGTGGGGGACGCGCAATGCGGGTTCATCGTGATGCGACATGAGGCCCTTCTCCGAACGAAGGATGACCCCGTGTGGTCAGGATACGGGTACGTCAACCACCGCTTCATCCGCTGGTCGAGGCACGGGTTGAGGGTGGCCACGCATCCCGTTCGTCCAGTCTATGGGGAGGAAACCTCTGGCATCCGTCCGCTTCGTTTCTTGTTCAGCGTCGGCGCCATGTTCGTTCGAGAGCATCACGGACGAGCGTTCAGCTCGCTCGTTTCTGGTCCCGGCCGCGTCCCGCTGAGCGTCGCGCTGGCCACCTACCTTGCAGGTTGGGCGTCGCTGGTGGGCGTGGTTGGAGGCGTGCTGCCCCTCCCCGCTCTTGTCGCTCTTCCAATCGCATGGCTGCTCGCTCACGCCTTGGATCGCACTGCGCATGCTGGTGGGCGCGCCAGGATTTGAACCTGGGTCCAGGCGTCCCAAACGCCCGATGATAGGCCAAGCTACACCACGTGCCCGTACCTCGCGCTCACGCTTCCCGCTTTCAAACTGACCGTTGCTCACCCAGCAAGCACCAGAGCTCCGGTTCCTGCTCAAACAGGAGTCCAGCGGCCATGGCGTGCTCGATCACGGTGGACACGGCGGCGTTGGACGAGCGCTGTCGGAGCGCGTTTGCGAGGGCCTGGGCGGTGATTTCCCCGTCCTCGTTGGCTGCGTCACGCAAGGCTGCAAACCACACCTTTGGCGAGTCGTCCTCAGCCGAGGAAAATTCGGTCTGCGGGGTCCCCATCCGCTTGCGAAGTTCGTCACGGAGTTCTTCCGGTGTGTTGGCCAAGGTCACCTTCACTTGGAGCTCAGCAGCGGAGGCGGCTCGTTCCACCACCTCCATCGGTGTGGCTGACCTATGGCCGCAATGGGGGCACCGATGGGCGATGCCTTTCGCTCCGAAACACGCCCCGCATGACGGGCAGCGTGCCACGACCCAGACGTCGTTCACGCGCGCCCCTCACAGACTGAAATCGGTTCGGCTGCCGGGGCGTAGGGCCTTGGCGGCAGGTGCCTTCGTGTCGACGCGCCGCTGCGCAGCGTCGATGGCCTCTTGTGCGCTTCGCGTCATGGATTTTCGGACCGGTCCTGTGCGTTGGTTGCCGAGGTTGGACAAGGAGTCCGGGAGGATGAGTGCGGCCACAGCGACACCGTGGTGATCACGGCCTGCGGTCACCTCGTCCACGGCGAGGTCAAAGGATTCCACCTCGAGGTCTCGAGAGGCCAAACGCCGTTGGAGGTTCCGCCGGAGGAGGAGCGTGGTTTCCTCGAAATCCGTGTTGGTGGTGATCGTCGCCACCACCGTACACGGCTCACCTTCGGGGGTTCGCGCCATGGCATAGGCCACGCCCGCACAGGCGCTTGAGCCGCTCCACGCGTAGGCGCTGGCCACGTGGCATTCGACCAAGGATCCCATGGGCAGGGGTCGGGGTGGAACGGCCTGGAACCCAAGCGGAAGCATCGCTCCTTGCATGGGCACATAGCGCACGTCACCGAGCCCGAGGTCGACAAGGGCCTGATCCAACGCGTCCTCAGCGTTTTCTCCCCAAGGGGCCACCGCGGTCATCAGCCATCCAGAAGTGGTGCTCATGCGTTCAACAGGTTGGGGCGGGTTCATCAACAGCGTGGTGCCCTTCCGTCCATGGCCGAGTCCTCAGGCGTGTCCGGTCGTGGACGTGCCGCTTGGCCGCTGGTGGCGTCGTTCGGGCTTCTCGCGTTGGCCGCCGTCTTCGGTGGCCCGCTTCTTGAGGCGCGTGGCTTTGCGGACGGCGCGGCCGTCATCTTGACGGCGCTGATGGTGGCCTTGGTGGTCGGCATGCTGCTCTCTGGTCGCAGATCGGGCAAGGCCGACACGGGGTCGACCGCCGGCGTGCTGTCGGAGAAGCGCGTCCTTACGACGGCCTCGAAAGCCGCTGATGCAGAAGAAAGCGTGGACCTCGAAGGGCTCGAGTTCCCCTTGGTGTGATCAGGGCGTCACGCGGCGCGAATCGCGTGGGAAGGGGATGACTTCGCGGATGTGGTCGGCTCCACTGAGCCAGCTCACGACCCGATCCACACCAAGGCCAAACCCGCCGTGAGGCACACCGCCGTAGGCACGGGTGTCGATGTAGAACTGGTAGGGTTCACGCGGGACGTTTTCTTCGTCGATGCGCGCGAGAATTTCCTCTTCAGACCACGTTCGCTCGCCGCCACCAATGATTTCGCCATAGCCCTCGGGCGCCAAGAGATCGTGGCACAGCACGTATGCATCGTCCTCGGGATCGACGCGGTGGTAGAAGGGCTTGGCCACCTTCGGATAGTGCGTCAGGAAGTGCGGGACGTCGAAATCAGCCGTCAGGACCTTTTCCTTGCTGTAGTCGAGGTCTTGGCCCCACTGGATGTCGATGCCCATGCCTTGGAGGGTTTCCACGGCTTCGTCGTAGCGCATCCGGGGGTAGGGGTTGTCGGCGTATCGGGCCACGAGGTCGAGATCGCGGTCAAGGCTGGCCAGCTCATCGCTGCGCTCGTCGAGCAGGGTTTTGGCGATTCGACGTACCACGCCTTCGCCATGGGACATGATTTCGTCATTGGTGGCCCAGGCAAGCTCCATTTCGGCGTGCCAGAATTCGGTGAGGTGACGTCGCGTACGGCTCTTTTCCGCACGGAAGGAGGGAGCGATGGTGTACAGGCGCTCCAAAGCCGGCATGGCGGCTTCAGCATACAATTGCCACGACTGAGTCAGGTAGGCCTTCTTGCCAAAGTAGGGCACCTCAAACAGCGTTGATCCGCCTTCCACGGCCCCCGCGACAAAGTTTGGTGCTTGGTATTCGACGAAGTCCAGGTCGCGGAAGTAGCCGTGAATGGCGCCAAAGACCGAGGAACGGATTTGCAGCATGGTGGTCATGCGCGAAGTTCGAAGGTAGAGGTGGCGATGGTCGAGGAGGAATTCCGTTTCACCACCGTCCGCCGAGGTCATCGCGGACTCGGTGATGGGGAACGGCCGTTCAGGATTGACGCCGCCGATCACTTGGCCGGATGAAACGCCGATTTCGTGGCCGCCTTGGGCGCGCTCGTCCACTTTGACTTCGCCCACCAGTTCCAACGAGGATTCGATGAGCGCCTCGCTCAACGCGGTGAACGCATCGTCGCCGACGGCGTCCCGCTTGACCACGCACTGGATGGTCCCGGTGGAATCGCGGAGCACGATGAAGCGGAGGTTGTTGTTGCCTCTGCTTCGCTTCACCCATCCCTTCAGGGTCACCTGCTCGCCGTCGTGGTCGCCCGACTGGACCGCCCCGATGTAGGTTGTCTTCATGCGAATCCCGGCCGTGGCTGCCTCACCCGCCATTTGAACATGACCGAGGCCGGCACCGGTCGTGAAGAGAAGTTGGTGAGCGGGCCTGACGGGGTTCGAACCCGCGACCGACGGATTAAGAGTCCGTCGCTCTACCTGACTAAGCTACAGGCCCACCGCGCGCTCCTTGCGCCCGTATTTAATCACCACGGCGGGCCTACGCCAAGCGGCCACCTGAGCGCACCAAGCGTTCAGCGCCAGAGGCTCCTGCAAGGTGGACCACATCGCACATGTCGATGAACAGGCCGACCTGCACGACGCCGGCCAAGCGGAGCAGCGCTGCCTCGCTGCCCGCCGGATCCGTGAGGTGTGGGCCCGTGTGGGCGTCGACGATGAAATTCCCGTTGTCCGTGACCAGCGGTGCTTTACCGTCCATGCGAAGTTCTGCCGTGCACCCCAGGACGTCCATGATCGCACGTACGGTGGTGCCGTGACCAAAGCGCGTGATCTCAATGGGGAGGGGGAAGGCGCCAAGCGTCTCGACCATCTTTCGGTCGTCCGCCACGACGACCATCGCCCCCGAGGCCTGCGCCACGAGTTTCTCACGCAGGAGTGCGGCCCCGCCGCCTTTGATCAACTGGAACGCAGCATCCACTTCGTCGGCTCCATCGATCACGAGGTCCAAACCCTCCACGTCGTCGAGTTCCACCAGTGGAAGGCCCAGGTCCGTGGCCAGGGCGTGGGTTGCGAGGCTGGTGGGGACACCCACGATGTCCAAGTCCTCCTCGTGATGTCGACGTGCGAGTTCGACGATGGTATGGTGCACGGTTGACCCCGTGCCCAACCCCACCTTCATCCCGCTCTGGACTTCGTTGCACGCCGCGATGCCGGCCAACCGCTTCGCTTCGTCAATGGACATGCCACTTGGACAACCGCCCCAGTCCAAAGGCTCTGCCCTCTGCACCTTCAGTCCGAAGCATTCAATGGCGAGGAAGATGGTGGTGAAGCATGGCCAACGGCGGACGCTTTGTCGCGGTCCTCTTTGTCCTCCTCATGGCCACGATGCCGTGGGCTCCAGCCACGCCCGCCGCCCTGCCTGAAACGACGGCGTTCTCGAGCCTTGGTGAAGCGTCCACCATCGTCATCGGTGGGGCTGACGGTGGCCTTGACGATCGGGTCGAGGTGGACGTGGACGACGGGCGTTCCATCGCTCGCGTGGATCTGACCCTCGAGTCTGCAGCGCTCGGGCGAAGCACCGGTGCAGACCTGCGTGGTGCTTCAGACTTTGACGCGACGGGCGCGGTCTACGATGGCGTCGACGTCAACGGCAGCGCCCTCGGCATTCTTCCTGATGGCGCGTTTTGGGACTTTGAGGACCCGAACCACGGTTGGACCCTTGGCGGTTCGAACGTCTGGAAGCACGGCTTCGATTCGACCCTCGGCTCGACCTCGGGCGTGTTTTCGGGTCAGAATGCGCTGTACACGTACGACGGAAACTACCCCTACATGTCCACCACCTATTGGGCAACATCGCCCGACATCGCCTGCAACGGATGTGCCGGAACGTGGGAGTTGAGTTTCATGCGGCGCCTCGGCATCGAGTCGAGTACGTGGGACCACGTCTACGTGCAGGTGAAGAACGCCCAAGGGAACTGGGTCCAGATCTGGACCAATTCTGGGACCATCAACGAAGGGTCGTGGACTTCACAGACCTACGACATTTCCAACCACGTCGCCGCGAATCCCAATTTTGCCGTGCGTTTTGGATTGGGCATAACGGATTACTCCATTCACTACACCGGCTGGAACATCGACGACGTGCGCATTGAGCCAGCCGGCGGCGTGACGGGAACGGGTGAAGGCTCGTGGACCTCGGCCCCCTTCGGTCCAGAGGTGGACGGCGCACCCCACGCTCGTCTCATGATGGACGCCAACGTGCCTGACGGCGCGCTGCTCGAAGCCACCGTCCTTGATGCGATGACGGGGACGCCAGTTCCCGGCTTCACCGATCTTGAGGTCACCACCATGGATCTGGGCGCCATCGATGCCGCTGAGCACCCCCTCCTGCGCCTGCATCTCGAATTGGAGGAGGGCGCAGAAGGTGGACCGAGCGTCGGTTCCATCGCCTATGGCGGTCGTATGCTGCATGAACTCGACGTGGTGCCACTGGCCACCTGGACGGATGCATCGGGCACCGACGCCCCCTCCGCTGGCGCGTACAGTTCCACAAACGGCGTCTTTTCTGGGGCGTCGACCTTCACCAGCCCGCTGACCACGCATCGTTCTGGCGTTGGCGCGATTCGCAATTCGTGCGACCTCTCCGGCGGCCTCCTCGAGGTGCGCCTCGACGGTGGTGTTTGGACGGAGATTCCGGATGGAGGAGGGTTGGTGGTCCTCGATGCCATCGCCCACACCGCTGAACTCCGCATTCGCCTCGAGGCAGGGAACTCGTTGTGGACGCTGAAGCACTTCGAGGTGGACCTGCTGCCCTCACCAGCGCCCACTGGTGCCATGGTGGACATCGGCGCCGACGGGACGGGCGAGTGGGGATTGATCGAGCCAGAACACGGCCGCCTTGGCCTGCAAGACCGCTTGATGAGCGGTGGCTTGTGGGCCGAAGGGACCCTCACCAGCGGCTCAGAGGTCTCGTTCCCGTTCCTCTTGCCAGCGGATGGCGTCAATGCGCTCTCGATGGTGGTGGACGTGATGAGCGGTCAAGCCGACCGCCTGGATGTCGAATTGCGCATGAACGGCAACAGTGTCGTCCCTGCCTTTGACGTGCGGCCGTTTGTGGATGACGGTGAGGTTCACTTGTCGCCCACCGACCTCGCCACACTGAACAACGCGCTGAGCGGCCAACGCGATGAAGGACCAAGCGGTTTGGATTTCGTCGAGGTTGAAGCGGTGTTGAGCGGCCCAGCCAGCGCAAACGCGGCCGTTGTGTTCGGCGGTCTTTTCGCGCCGTACGACGCGGTGATGTCCACGTCGCTTCTGCCGGGACATCCCTTGGTGGTGGCCCTAAACGGCGCCCTTGGCGAGGCCGTATCCTCCAACGGCGTCCGCACCGTCGCCCTGCCCGTCTCGCTTGGGGCCCCGGGCGCCGTGCAGTTCACCGTTGATGACCTTCGGACCACCACCTCGGTTGAGGTGTTGGGCCTGTCCATGTCGCCGGATGTTGAGACCTTGGTGCCAGGCGATCAGGTGTACCGATTCAACGCAACCTTCGACGCCACCCGGTTGGGCACCACCAGCTTCACCAGCGACATGCTCACGCAGGGTTGGGACGTCCGCATGGTCCTCCACGCTCCCGGCGCCAAAGCCGAGGTCACGTGCCCGGTGTCTTCTTTGCCTTTGACGGGCAACGAAATGAGCGCGTGCAGCACAAGCGGTCAGGCCCTGTTGTGGAACATCCCGGACGCAGAGGGTCACCTCATGCTCGGAGGCAACGGTGCCCAGGCGTGGGTGGACGCCGCCTTCTTGCTCCCGGTTTCGTGGACGGACGAGACCAGTGCGGTCTTCTCCATCTCCCTTGTTTCGCCTGCAGGTCCGATGCTTCCGGCTTCACGCACCTTTGGTGCAGGTTCAGCGATGGGCATTGAACCGGACGTCGGGCTGGAAGACTGGTGGATCGAGACCTCCACCGGATACAGGGCTCACCCGAGTGAACCTTGGCTCGCGCCCGGTGACGTTGGCACCATTCACATCCAGGTTGGCTTCGAAGACCTTCCCGATGCGGCACGTCCACGGACGGGCGACGTGCTCGTCCGTGCGCGGCTCAACGGCGTTGACATCGGCTCGACGTCGTCGTTGATTGGAGGCCATGCGTCCTTCCCCTTCACGGCGCCGAGCTTCGTGCCAGAGGTCGAGGTCCGCATTGACGTTGAGCCCTTGAAGGGTCAAGACCGTGCGGACGCCGTGGATTCATCCACGACGTTTGGGCTCGATGGCGTGGCCCCGTTGCTTCTCTCAAGCTCGACCGAGGCCACCGCCCATCTCCCTGCGGACGGCGTGCATGAGCACAACCTGCTGATCGGCGACCGGCCCCGCCTGCCCTCGGGCGGGCACGTCCATCTCTGGCGGTCATGGGTGGACGACCTGAACGGAAACGGCCTCATCGACATGGGCGAGGCCGTCGCCCGTGACCTGACCGTACCCGAGAGCCTCACGGACCTCCAAGGGACCTATGGGTTTGCTCTTGATGCCTCCCGTGCGCCGTTCGGAGGTTGGTACGCCTTCTGGTACGACGTCGCCGACCAAGCAGGGAACATCCTGCTGGACGCAGGGAATCGATCATCGCCCATGTCCATGGTCCAGGTGAGTCAGGACGGTGCGCCGTCGGTGGGCAACGATGCGTCTGCCTCATGGTCGGTGGCCTCGCCAACGTGGCTGCATCCGAGCGAGGTGGTCACGCTGTCCGTACCGCTGGGCGACGCCAACGGTCTACAGGACCTGGCGCGCGTGACCGTGGACCTTGACCTCGAGCGAAGCGACGCCCTCGTGGTCGAGTGGACCGCTGAAGCGGGCTGCAACGAAACGCACCCCTTCCTGACGGTGCTTGATTGCAGGATGGAAGGCGCGCCCGCTGCCCTGACGCCTTTCAGCGACCAAGGATACCTTCGCATTGACCTGCGTCTGGATTGGGGCTTCGATCCAAGCACGACGGCACGCACCCCGTCCGTCAGCGTCGAGGACCGAGGCGGCCAGTTCTCCACGGACCGGCTCGACGGGTTGCGCTGGCGCGCTTCAAGTGAAATGCAGCTGGACCGCTCATCCCTCGTGGTTGAACTCGACGGGACGGAGATCGGTGAAAGCCAGGCTCAACTTCGTCCGGATGCAGATCTGCACGTCTCGTCGTCCTTCGTTTGGGCGCGTTCGGGTCGGACGGTGCTCGAGCCGCTTCATGTTGAGGCCATGCTCGGCTCGGAGGAGGCGAACGCCACCACGATGGAAGGCCTCTTCCACATCGACCTGCAGGTGCCCGACGAAGCAGGAAGCCAAGGCCTCCTCGTCCGCATCATCGACGCACCAGATGGGGCCGTCCTCCGTGGCGCAGACGACGTCGTGAGGCGCTTCATGGTGGACACCGAACCACCTCGCGTCAGCGCCCTGACCTCGCCCACGCTTGGGGCTCCGTTGCCCGAAGCGGACTGGGGAGCCCTCGCCATCGACGTCCGCATGGACGAAGACATTGGGCTCGGAGAGGTCCACCTCGGCTGGCGCGTCATGGTCAGTGGATTTGGTCTCGCAGGAGAGGTCCTGGGCGAAGGCCTCGAGCCGATGGCCCTTCGTGGTGCTCGACAGAGCGGTGCCGACCTTCCGCTCCGCGCCATCATTGACCTGGACAGCGCCCTTCCAGACGACGTGCGTACGCAGCGGTTGGAACTGCGGGTTTGGGTGGAAGGCGAGGACCTCTCAAGTCAAGCCGTGGACGGCATTGGAAATTCGCTCGCCGACCCCCTCGCCGTGTGGTTGCTCGAACAGCGCGTGGCGGACGTGGTGTTTGACGGCGCGCCCACGGAAGACCTCGTCAATCCCGTCAAGGGCGGTGAACTGATCTGGTCCTACAGCATTCTCAACGAAGGCCGCGGTCCTGGCGACGTTCAAATCATCGTCGAAGTGGTCGAAGCAGACGGTTCACGCACGCGTCTCGACGCACGCTCCGTCAGCATTGGTGCCGGCGAGGTGGCGATGCAAAACGGAAGCTGGGTTCCGCTTGACGAGGGTCCCGTCCGATTCGAATACATCATCGTGGACGGCACGACCCACGTCGGAGACACGCACCTCATCGATGCCTCCTCCGGCCAAGGGCTGTTCAGCGGTCCTGCTGGCGGTGTAGGGAGCATCCTTGTGCTGCTCATCGTCGGGCTCATTGGCGTCGTGGCCTTCCGACTTTCGCGTGAATCCTCCTGAAGGGATGCGTTCAAGTGGAAAGCGACGCCACCCTGCCCCGGAGGGAGTGGGAGGACCGCTGACAGAGCCAGACTCTGAGGAAAGTCCCCTCTCCACGGTGCACATGGGCCGCACAAGCGGCAGGTCGGAGACGATCAGGTCAATGCAGCAGAAACGAACGATGCGTGGGTTGAACGATGATGTCGAAAGACGGAGGTTTCCACGTGGTCGATGAGACGAGCAACCCCATGGGAGCAAGCCCAGACAGCCCTGACGACGCGGCACGCCGAGGGGCGGGTAGGGTGCACAGTTGAATGCGGTCACCGTTTTTCGGGAACAGAAAGGGGCTTACTCCCCACTCCCTCCGCCTCATTCCAACACGGCATCGATGGCGCGCATGTGTTCGGCGGTGACGACACCTTCGCCAAAGTCCACGCCTCGCTTCTTGTGTCGCACAAGCGAGATGATGTCCCGTTCTGCAGCGAGCAGCGCAGGGAGCAGGAAACAACTGGTCAGGAAAGCCGCTGCGATGAGCGCCGCCATGATGCCGAAGAAATTCTCCAGGCCCGGGAATGCGGCAAGGAAGCCGGCGGAGATGCCTGCGATGGTGGTGATCGAGGTCTCGAAAATCGTCTGTCCGGTGCTTTCCACGGAATGCGCCAGGCCGGTCGGCGTTTCGCCTTCCTCCTGAATCCTGTGCATCATGTGGATGGCGTCGTCAACACCGATGCCGAAGACAATGGTGCCGATCATTGCCGTGAAGATGTTGACGTTGACGTCTCCACTGCGCATCATCAGCGGTTGCCACAGGATGACCACCGCGACGGGGATCATCGTGTAGATGCCGATGCGGGGGCTACGGAACATCAGCATGAGGACCAACGTCAAGACGACCATGGTGATGATCGTCGTCCTGGATTGGGTGTCATGGATGCCTTCGTTGATGTCCAACGAGACCGGCAGGCCACCCGTCAGGCGGGACGAGCGGGTGTCTTGCAGGAGGGTCTCTTCGGAGAGGATGACGTCGATTTCGTCCCGAAGCGTCTCGGCGTAATTCAGGTTCATGTACGGTTGATCGACGTACACCAAGGCCTTGGTGCCGGCTTCGTTGAGCAACATTGAGCGCACTTCTGGACTGAGCGTATCGAAGACCACGCTCACCATGTCGCGTCGGAGTCCTTCGCGGCCGTCGGGTCCTGTGGCATCGAGGGCGAGCCAGAGGTGGCACTCGAGCGGGTCGTTCGAGTCCCAGCACGGCTCGTGGAGCAGATCCCACAGGCTGCCCTCGTAGAGGGTCACCCCATCGGCCAGCTCGATGGTGACCGGGATGGATTTCAGGAAGAGCACAATGCTGGTGGTGTTGGTGTATTCGACCTGGGAGACCAGGGCTTCGACCCGGTCGATTTCGTCGAGCACGGGGATGTCGCGTATCTGGTCCGTGCCGTTGTCGTTGCTGCGCATCGTGGCGTCGAACACGAACAGCGAGGTTTGGCCCGAGTCGAACTGCTGGGAATAGGTGGCCAGCGCATCGAGCGATGCGATGTCATCAGGCGCCTCGCTTGAACCGGTGATCGGCTCGGACAGCGCGTCGAGGTTGGCCACGCCGACCGCGGTGATCAGGAACGCCACCCCGACCACGGCGTACCAGTGCTTGACGGGTGCTCGACCCACTTTCCCCCACGCCGCCGGGGTCGATTTTCTGCTGTAGCGAAGCAGCCAAGCCAAGGTCGGTACCAGCAGGAGGCTGAAAACAAGCGTGGACATGATGCCCAGCACCAAGGTCACGCCCACGGAGCGGATGGGCGTCACAGCGACGATCTGCGGCACCATCAGGACCGAGAAGCCGATCACCGTCGTGAAGGCAGAAAGCAACACGGCAAGGCCGGTTGAGCGCGTCATCTCGAGCACGCACGTGCGGTACAGGGTCATGTCCCACAGGTCGGGGACGGGGAGTTCGTCTTCACCGCGCCTTCGACGGAGCATGTTTTCGCTGTGCGCAGCGTCGATGTGGTGGCGCCGTCGCTCCTCGACGCGGTTCACCATGTGCAGGGCGTAGTCCACGCCCAGTCCAATGAGGATGGGGAACGTCGCGACGATCATCGGGGTCAAAGTCAGGTTCAGGAGCACCGTGGTGCCGAAGGTCACCGAGAGGGCCATCACGATCGGCAATCCGGTGATGATGACGACTTTGCCCGACCGGTGCAGGGCGGTAATGACGCCGATGGTGAACAGCAGAGAGAATGGAAGCATGTTCAGCAGATCGTCGTAGATCTCGTTGCTGACGTCCTCGAGAACCTTGGTCAAGCCGGTGACGGTCATGTCCGTGCTGTCGAGGTCAGCTGGGCGGTCGTCGATGACGTTCTGAACATGCTGCAAGAGTTCTGCGAAGTCGTTGAAATCCGTGCGGTTGAGGTCGTGATTCAGGCCAATCACAATGGCCGCAGTGTCCCAGACGCCGTCGCCGTCGAGGTCGTTGGTCGGGTCGCCGTCCTCGTCGCTGTCGTAGGTCGGGTCCAGATCGTTGGTGTCCCTGACCATGGCGGTGAACGCACCTCCAAGGTTGTCCACCAGCGCATCGATGCGGTCTTGATCGGGAATCGCGTACGCGCCTCCGCCTGGGAGGTCACAATCGAAACTGACCGGAATGCGGGATTGTACGCCATGTTCGCACATGGAGTTGTTGAAGCGTCCGTCGGCGGAGTTGGCTTCTTTGATGAGTTGAGCTGGCGAGAGGATCCAAAGGATGCCGTCCTCCCGACCTCGGTCGTTCTTGTTCCAATCAATCCCCCGGCTGGTGGCTCCCGAGTTCTTGTTCTCGTCGTCGCCTTCGACCCACGAGATTTCGCGTAGGATGGCTTCGTCAGAGATGTTGTCGCCCAAACCTTGGCCAAGCCTGGCGTTGTCCGTTTGGATGTAGATGATGGCGATGTCGGTCGACCACTCCTCACGGACCTCAAGCAACAAATCCGTTGACTCCGCATCATCGGGCAGGAAAATCTCGACGTCGTCGTCGATTTGATCTTGGAAGGAAAGCCCCACCTGTCCAAGCATACCGGCGATGATCAAGCACACGACCAGCACCATGCGCGGCGAGGTCAACGCCGCCGTGTACATTCCTTCGAAACCTTGCTCCATCCGGGCCTTTGCGAGGTTCGCGGCACGGTCGCCCAACTGGCGGATGCTCTTCACGGCGGCGAGGGTCTCCGTGCGGAGGGCCTCATCCACCATGTGATGGGGAGCGTGGTCCGGGTTTTGGACCTACGCACTCGACGGGTTCAATCGATGCCGAAGTGCTCGACAATGAGGTGGCGCAGAAGGCTGCGAACGCCTTGGAGCACCAAGCCGGTGGCCATGAGGCTCAGGCCGAGGACCCCGACCCAAATCGCGGTCAGTCCATCCCCAAGGAAGGTGTCAAGCGTGCTGGTGACGTTCTGCGCCACGTTGAGTCCCATGGCCGCACCGGTGGCGAACAGGCCCATGCCGGGGAGGCCAAGCACGAGAAGGGGCTTCTTCTGAGAGAGGGAAATGAGCGCCCACGACAGCACGGTGAAGCCGTGCGAGACCGCGGTGTAGTTGGAGCCTTTGGGCACGTCATAGCGGATGACGGTGGGCACTTCACGCACGTGGAGTTGCTTCTCTTGGGCGTCCTCAAGCATCTCCAGGGAGAGTTCCATGCCTTCCGCATCGAAGCGGAGTCGGTCGAGGGCGCGGGCCGAGAAGGCGCGGAATCCGGATTGCGTGTCACGAATCCCGAGTTCGTTGCTCAGGTTTGACGTGGCCGTAATGACGCGAATGCCAAGTCGGCGGTAGGCCGGCATGTGGGTGCCGCCGCCTCCCTCGACGAAGCGAGATCCGATGGTGAAGTCGGCCGAGCCGTCCATGATTGGCTCGAGGAGTCGGGGGATGTCGTTGGTGTCATGCTGTCCGTCGCTGTCGAGGACCACCAGAGCGTCGACGTCCATTTGGCGGGCGTGCTTGAACAGCGTCTTGAGCGCGCCACCATAGCCTCGGTTGACGCGGTGTCGGATGACGGTCGCGCCGCAGGCCTCGGCGATTCGGGCGCTCGCATCTGAGGATCCGTCATCGATGCAGATGACCTCGTCAACGTGCTCCAGAGCGCGCATCACGACGGTGCCGATGGTCTCCTCTTCATTGAAGACCGGCATACCCGCAATGATGCGGGACCCTTCCGAAGTGGGGTTGGCCACGTGGGAACGGCTCGCTCGGTCCTATTTAGTCCATATCGGTCCAGATATGGGTCGAAGTGATGGACGCCACCCTTGCCGCAGCAAAGGGGCGTCGGCCGCGCCTATGGGCGTTGAATGCAAGCGCAGGGCGGCTTCAATCGACCAATTGGCTGATCGTGGTCACCGCACGCTCACCGTCGAGCACGCGCTGCAGGGCACGCAGCGAGATGACGAGGGGCGCGTAGGCCCTCCCGTCGCTGGTCGTGTAGGTCGAGCAGGCCTGAATGGCCTCGGTGTCGATGGACACCTTGAGCGCCCCGCCGGCGCCGCTCCTGCGGACGTAGCCCACCAGCATGCTGGTGGCGTCCTGTTCGTTCGTTTCGTTCGTGGTTTCTGTGTTCTTGGGCATGTTGTTCCCTCCGCCGTTCGGCATCCATGAGGCTCAACCTCTAGCGTCTTGAAGGCCATGGCGCCAACGAAAGGATGAATTCAGACCCTCCTCAGGACGTAGCATGCGTTGGCTGGTGACGGGTGGAGCGGGCTTCATCGGGTCCCACGTGGTCGACCGCTTGGTCGAGCGCGGTGACGAGGTCGTCGTCCTCGACGACCTGTCGAGCGGCCGCAGGGAATTTTTGGCGCACCATCTTGAGGGCGGACGCATCTCGCTTGAGATCGTTGACCTGACCGATTACGACGCCACGCTCCCGCATTTTGCTGGCATCGACCGGGTGGTCCACCTCGCGGCCAACCCCGACATTCGTCTCGGCACCCGCGTGACCGACACCGACCTTCGTCACGGAACCATCGCGACCTACAACGTCCTTGAGTCCATGCGCCAGCATGGCGTCAAGGACATCGCCTTCGCCTCGTCATCGGTGGTGTATGGCGAAGGCGCGCCCTTGCCGACCCCAGAGGACCACGGTCCTTGCATTCCCATCTCACTCTACGGGGCCAGCAAGGCCGCGGGCGAGGGCCTCATTGGAGCGTATGTTGGGACCTTTGGTTTCCGCGCCTGGATCTTCCGCTTCGCCAACATCATCGGTGGACGCGGCACGCATGGCGTCATCTTTGACTTCATCCACAAGCTCGTCGCGACGCCTGAACGCCTCGAAGTCCTCGGGGACGGCCGTCAGGAGAAATCGTACATGTTGGTCGAAGACTGCGCGGATGCGATGCTTCACGTCATGGCCCAAAGCGACGCATCGCTCACCCTCATCAACCTCGGCACCGAAGACACGTGCTCGGTGCGCCGCATCGGCGAGATCGTCATCGAGGTCATGGGCCTCAACGCTCGTATGGAGTACACGGGGGGCGACCGCGGCTGGGCAGGTGACATCCCGAAAGCTCGCCTTGCGATTGAACGACTCCGGGCCACAGGGTTTGAACCGACCTGCCAGAGCGAGGAAGCTGTGCGAACCACAGCGACCTTGCTGCTTGAGGAGATTGTTGGTCCACGTGCTGGGACTCAGGATTGATATTGCACCCCATGCACCCGGGTCTCATGCGCCTCCACGAGGACGACGCCGCTGGCATCACCGACAACCCGCTTCTCATGGTGGCCACCTTGGTCATCGCAGGCCTCATGATCGTCGCCGTGACCTCGGACCCCGTCGCCACGGGCACCGATATCGGTGACCGTGCACCGGAGCTGACCTCGGTGGCCTACGACGGCGCTGGATGGGCGAACTTCGATTTGGAATCCTACTTTGACGAAACATGGGAGGAAGGACAACCCGGCTCGTGGATGATCCTTGAATTCATGGACACGGATTGCCCCTATTGCGTTCAGAGCGCCAAGGACATCGGCGACTGGGACGCCATCTTTGACGCCGCCAACCCTGACTGGAACAACTCGGACGTGCACGTCATCGCTGTCGCGGCAGAGTTGAACATTCAGGGTCACGATTCGTCACGCGAGGAGATCGAGGCCTTCCGCGACAAGTCCTCCGGCTACACCTGCGCGAAGCAAGACTGCAGTTCACGCGCCGGCTCCGCACACGCCTTCCCCTACGTGGACGACCTTTCCCTGGACGCCATGGACGCGTGGAAGGTGCGCGGTACGCCGACCTACTTCGTCATCCAGCCCGACGGCATCATCGCATGGACGAGCGACAACACCGCAAAGTACGGCAACGCCGGTGAGGCCGTCGCCGCTCTCGCGGTGGTGGACGCGTGAATGCCAACGTCATCCTGGCCCTCGAATCGCTTCCCCTCCTCATCGGGTTCCTCTTGACCCTCCCGGTCGGCGGGAAAATCGCCCAACCCGTGCTCAAGATTTGGCCGTCCCTCGCTTCCCCGCGCGGTCGCATGACGGCAGGCTTGGTCTTGATTTGCCTCTCAGGTCTCATCATTGCCACCCACACCTATTGGATTCACGAAAAAATCACGGGAACCACGACCTCGTTCTGCGCCAGCGACTCCATCTTTTCCTGTGACGACGTGATCGGCCACGAAACCTACGGGTATGCACCCGTCATCGGTCTGCCCTGGGGCCTCATCGGCATGGGCGTCTTTGCGGCCTTGCTGTATGCGGCCATGATGGTGCAGAAGGAACCCGACGCTCCGGGCCGTACGCGGATGCTCCAGGTGCTGTTGCTGTTCAGCGGCGGTGGCATCCCTGTCATCCTCTTGCTTGTCTCCTACGAGGTTCAAATCGAGAAACTCTGCCAGTATTGCACCATGGCTCATCTGGCCAACGTGCTGGTGCTCGTGACCTCGGTGCGCATGCACAGGGCCACTCAATCGAGCGCTTGGGTGGACATGTCGCGGGACGACGTGGTGCCGAGGACGGAAGGGCGCAGCGAAGAGGCCTGATCAGGGCACAGCGTCGCCGATGTGCTCGATGTCGCCAAGGTCTTCAACCTGCTCAAGCCGCACCACGGTGATCTCCAGATGCCCAGCGTCGGGGTACTCAGATCGGATCTCTTCGATGAGGGCCTCGCGGACACCGTCCGCGTCTTCGGCGAGCAAAAGGCTCAGGTGGCGGGAACGTTCCGAGGCGTGTTCAACGACGTATTCAACGATCCATTCACTCGTTGAGCCTTCTTCCCACACCACGTCCCAGCCGTTTTGTTCCATGGTATTACATCGGCACGGCAGGATATAGAGGTTTGGTCATCAGGCGTAAAATTTTGACAGAATCAGGAAGAAGAAATGCCATTCCGGATGGAATCATTCTTGTTCTGAAATCTTTCTTCCGGAATTCGTCGATTTCTTT
>CEUM01085251.1_pt1 | contig 18052 bp, 19 predicted proteins | sample 356421 | NCBI WGS metagenome assembly CEUM01 (sample SAMEA2622716, study PRJEB7988) | marine metagenome | biome: marine biome (ENVO:00000447); feature: surface water layer (ENVO:00002042); material: "saline water (ENVO:00002010), including plankton (ENVO:xxxxxxxx)" | depth 5 m | reverse complement strand
CGTGACTCGTGACTCGTGACTCGTGACTCGTGACTCGTGACTCGTGATAAAAATGTGCCCGTACAATAAGCGTCACGATGAGTTCATCGACGAACACAGCGATCATTCTTCTCGTGACCGTGTTGCTACTCCTCGCGGGAGGAGGTGCGTTCATGTACATGTCCCAGGACGACGATGTCACACGGGGAAGTGGTACCGTCATGCTACCACGTGATCCGAATTTAAAACTTTCCGGAGACTACCCGGTCGTGACCGACCCAGACGATGCGAATAAGGATTGTTCTGTCAAAGAGGCTGTCTACAGGAACGCTGAGGATGCGTGTTACGACAGTAACGGTGATCCAATGACAGGTCTTGGTAGGAGTTGCGGTATGGGCACCACGAAGCGAATCCTGGACATGGATGCGAGCGTGGGGTTCGTCGCCGCACAGGGCACGGGCACGTGCGATATAATACAAGACGATGAGGGCGTGTGTGAGGTACCGTGCCCCAGGGATTGCGAAGGCGGGACGTGGAGCACCGGTGCGTGCATACGCATGAATGAAGATGGTGAAGAGGTCGCGCTGTTTGACGGTGGAAAACTCAGTGAAGGTACGTGTGGCCCGGGGCAGCGTACAAAGATACGGAGGCCCACGGGGGATTTCAAACCGGCTGTGGGCACGGGGTCGTGTACATTTTCTAAACAAGAACCGTGCTTTAAGACGTGTACCGACGACCATGGTCAACCAATAGACGCCCAATTCGTGGGTGTGTGTGGGTACAGTGGAATCGAAACGGAGGATCGAGACATTGGATCCACGGTTTTTGGCCACGAGGGGTGTGTCAAGATAAACGAAGACGGTGAACCCGTGAAAGACGAAGACGATAATTACATAGCCGTCGGAGAAGGCGAAGAAGGCCGCATGCGCGTGTACCAACCAGTGGTGTACGGTGACTCGACCAAGTGTAAAGACCGCGTGAAGTGGAAACAGTGCCGGGGGCCGGATGTACCGACGGATTGCGTGGGTGGTTGGAAAAACCAGGGCACGTGCGAGAATGATACCAGAAATATCATACCGGACGATGAAGACGAGGCGGGATTGACGTGTGACCCAAAATGGTCGGCGTGTTATTTACGCATGAATCCCCTTACGGGCTTGACGCCCACACATGGTCCCACGTACCGTAAAAAGGAATACCACATATCCCAACCGGCGAGTGAGGCGTTACCGGGTGGTGGTAGGGCCGGCAAAGCGTGCACGGGCACTGTAGAACTCGAGGGCGGGGCGAAGGAAGAAAGACAGTTCGACCCAGACGACGATAAGGTATTTGAACAACAATGTCCAAGGGCGCAATGGGTTCCCGAGTGTCATAAAACTGAATGGGTGCTCGACACGTCCGAGGGTGCCAATACCGGGTACTGTGTGCTCGATGAGAACGGGGAAAACCCGAAAAAGAAGTACAAGAGAACTGTCACGGGTGCGTGTGGCCCGGAATGGGAAACAAAATCGAGCAGATTTTTTGATGAACCATACGACCCACATGACCCGGACGGTAACAATGAAGAGAAGTTCGTGGGATGTTGTTACAAAACCGAATGGATCGATGCCGGTACCTTAACCGAAGGCAATCAACCGCAGACACGCACCGTCAAGAATTGCACCAACGATAGTGATCCAGACGACCCCGATGGGACGGAGAGAACCAGAGACTTGAAAATGTGTCAAGTGGACGATTGGGAAGATAAGAAACCGAAAAAGGACAACGCTGGTAACATAATCGGATGTCGATCGGATGGACTACAACCGTTCACGCGAAACGTGTACAATGCAGAATTATGTCGAGCCGATGATGTAGACACTACCAATGAGATGACGGAAGAGTGTTGCTACAATTCGTCCTGGCGAACGACGGATACGTGTGGAGAGGATGGTTTCTTCGTGAAACGACGGGACGTACTCGATGGCCCCGCCAATGAATCGGGATTATGCAACGACGAGGACGGAACGAAAGCAGAGGAGGCGCCCAGTGACGTATCGTGTTGTAAAAAACTCCAAGAGACCGAGCCCGTGGGTGAATGTCGATCGGACGGTTGGCAAAAGTATGTATACAAAAGTGTGGGTAATTGCGAGGGAGTGGATTTGACCGCACCGAGTAAACCGTGTTGTTATGCATCAGAAGATCAATGGGGTGAATGGGAAGCGGAGGTACCGGGTACCATGTGCGAGGGTGATGAGGAGTTAGATGTTGTGCGTAGACGAACAGTGATAAACGAAGAACTTTGCACGGGCGATGATGCGAAGACCGAGGAAAAAACGAAAATTCAATGCGCAAACCAACACTGCACTGGGAAGTGGGAGGCAGTGGGTTATACATTTGCATCAGTCGCTGGATGGGAAGAGAATTTTGCAGTCGTAGAAGGTCGTACGGAATCCAGGTGTAACAGAAATCGCTATGGGCATTGCAACCCTCAGAACACTTATGATATTTATGAACGATACGGTCCGTCTTTTAAATTCGTACGCCAGCAAGATAAAGGTACATTCGGTAAGGATTGTCCGGCCGAAGACGGGCATGTACACACCGAATGGGAGCGAACCGATACCGGTGGCTATGCAATATGTTACCCGGGTCGACGGTGTACAACTACCGGAAGAAACAGCTGCCCACCTTGCCCGGATGCCAACGATAAAGCGGATTTGCCGGATAACCTCAAGGCCTATAATGATGCTCAAGCGGGTAGAGGTGGAGGTGGAGGTGGAGGTGGAGGTGGAGGTGAACAAAGGTGTCCACCTGGCGGATGTTGACGGTACTTCTGGTATGTCCAACCAACCCAACCAGGGTGAGATAGCGGATTTTTTTATCAATAATAGAATAGTACGCGCGATGAAAGCGTCAACGGCGATCATTCTCGTCGTGACACTTTTCGCGATGTTAATCGTGGGCGGAGGCGGTGCACTGCTCGTCGCGTCTCAGGCGGACATGTCTCTACCCGCGGCGCCCGTGAATGTGAATAACACACTCTCGCGCGAGTACCCGGTCGAGACCGACCCGCTCGTCGCCAATAGGGACTGCACCGTGGAGAATGCCGTGTATAAAGACGCCGAAAGCGCACCGTGCGTGGGCGAGGACGGCACGGTCTTAGACGGCACGGTCGGTAAGTGTGGATCGGGAACAGTCACGCGAATCTTAGACCCGGATGAGAGCGCGGGTTTCGTTCCCGCATCGGGCACGGGCACGTGTGACATACTCGAGACGACAGGCGAGTGTCAGGTGCCGTGTCCCGTCGATTGTTCGGGTGGTGCGTGGATCGACGGGCAATCGTGTTTGCGAACGAACAGCGACGGCTCGACCGCGACGCTCGTCGACGGTGGAAGTCCCGAGGACGGCACGTGTGGTCAAGGTCAGATGACGCGCACGAGGGACACGAACACGGACGATTTCGTCAGGGCGATCGGGTTGGGCTCGTGCACGCTCGAGACGTCGGTGCCGTGTTCGCGCACGTGCGCGAACGGCGAGGTCATCGGCGAGTGTGGGTACAGTGGTATCAAAGTCAAAGATCGGGAGATTGGCTCGACCGTCCTCGGACACGAGGGGTGCGTGAAGAAAGACGCATCGAACAAACCCGTCAAGGGCGAGGATGGGAAATACGTCCCCGTCGAGGTCGGTGGTACGGGTCTCGAACGGTGGTACGAGGCCGCCGTGTACGGCGACACGGCCAAGTGTGAAGATCTCGTCCAGTGGAAAACGTGTCAGGGACCACCCACACCGATCGATTGCGTCGGTGGTTGGTTGGATCAGGACCCGAACACCGCGGGGGTACAGGAATGGTCGGCGTGTAAACTTCCGAAAGGCGAAGTTTGCGGGGCGACCTACCGTGAAAAACAGTACCACATCACGACGCCTCAGGGAACGCGCACGGCTGGCGAGGTGACGATTCCGAACGGTGAGGTGTGTTCGGCCACCGTGACGGTGGACGGCCAGGATGAATCGAGGACCATGCAAGAGGGTGGACAACTCACGTTCACGGAGTGGTGTGGTGAATCGAAGAGAGTGGCGTGTTGTGAAAAATCGAACTGGGTGCTCGATGAAAACCGTGGTCTCATGGGGTGCGCGCTCGACGATAATGGAGAAAATCCGACGAAGAGGTACACGAGAACTGTCACGGGCGCGTGTGATCCGGACGATGACCCACACGGTAACGCCTTGGAGAAGTTCGTGGAGTGCTGCTTTGAGGGTGGGTGGACGGTACCCGAGGGTGCGAAGTGTAACACCGCGGGCAAAATAAAGGAGATTCAGACGGTCATAGGTGACGCGTGCACCAACGACCAGAGGGATAGCGCCAACAAGGTTCGGTACGAGAAGGATTGCTGTTACGAGAGCGGGTGGACGGACGATCGGTGTACCAGTGATGGTAAAATGAAGGAAGTTCAAACGGTCGTGGGACTGGGGTGTGATCCCGATCAGATGAAACTCAGTAACAAGGAGAGGTACGAGAAGGATTGTTGTTACGAAAGCGGGTGGACCGTTGTTCCCAATTCTTGTCGCTCTGACGGTAAAATGAAGGAGGTTCAGACCGTGAAAGGGGAAGAGTGTGAAGGTTGGCAGAAAGGGTACGACAACAAGGTTCGGTACGAGAAAGATTGTTGTTACAAGAGCGGGTGGTTTGAACCCGACGGTGCGCCGTGTAACACGTCCGGTAAAAAGCTGGAGAAGCAAATCGTCAAGGGGGCAGAGTGTACATCCGACGAACTGGGTGACACGGAACGATACGAGAAGGATTGTTGTTATGACAGCGGGTGGTCGGTACCCTCGGGGCAGAAGTGTAGTTTAATAAACGGGGAAGGTAAAATGAAGGAGGTTCGAACGCTCACGGGCATGGAGTGTGAAGGCGGTGCTACGGTACAATACGAAACGGATTGTTGTTACATGGGCGAATGGGAGGACGTCGGTGAGTGCAATCGACAGGGAAAGCGGAAGCGAGAGCGAAAAGTTGTAGGGACCGAGTGCAACAATACCGACAATCCCAAAGTGGAATGGGTCGACTGTTGCTACGAGGGTGATAATTGGAGCAACGAAGGCGAATGCGTTGCGCGGGGCCAGAAACAGACACAGACGGTCGTGGGTACAGAAGCAGCGTGTAGCGGCGTAGAAGATACGCGATGGATCGACTGTTGCGACGATAGTGATCCCTGGCAGAATGAAGGCGCCTGCACTGATTCGGGACAGAAACAGACGCGAGAGGTTAAAGGGAGCACGTGCAACGACACCGACAACCCCACGGTTCGATGGATTGGCTGTTGCGACGATAGTGATCCCTGGCAGGATTCCGGTGCATGCACGACCGCCCTTGGACAGAAACAGACGCGAACGGTCGTGGGGACATACCATCTTCAAATTGGGGACAACTGCAACTCAAGGGATAATCCCACCGAACAATGGGTCGATTGTTGCGATGAAGGTGACTGGGTTGACTCGGGTACATGTAATAAAACAACCGGGAAACAGAAACAGACGCGAGTGAACGTAGGGAATAACTGTAGTGGTGCAACCACGCGGGATGTTGACTGCAAAGTCGATTGCGAAGGTCACTACCATCGTGATTCATGCCCGACGAAATGTGCTTATAATGGGAAACCCTGGCAACCCATGGGGACATGGGTCACGACCGTCGAGCCCTTGAATGGTGGGAAGGCGTGCCCGGAGGAAACTACTGGTCCGGTGGAGTGGGCAGCGGCGTGCCCGAAAACTAAAGACTGTTGTGTTAGGGAGAGTTATGATTCATGCGTATGGCGTAACAGAGGGATGCCGTGCGACGGTAACCACGGTCCCTGGAAATTGGTTCCGGGCTGGAAGTGTGGTGACAAAAACCTTGCAGTGTGGGATTGTGACGGGAAACCGTGTGATTATGGTCCTCCATACTGGTACGACTGGTACGACAAGATGCCCGGTGAAGAATAACGGTTACACATGTCCTCGCGAAGGCAAATCTTATTGCTAGCAATCGCCTCGTAGAGCAACGTGTAGTTCATAAATATACATCAACTGCGACTTGTGTATATTTATGGATTTATAAGTACCAAGAACCTTCAGCCGTCGGCATGAAGAGAACACCCTTCCTCATCGTCATGAACAATTTCGCTTGATGCATGGTGGGATACGAAAACAACAACCATCGATTCCAATACTCGCGCGTGTACACGTCGTCCCAATCCTCCACGGTACTCTCGTCCACCGAGAGCATTTCCCTGTGAATTTCTTTGGGATCACGCTCCACGCGAATGTCTCTCGGAATGATGGCGCCGTGTCTCAAGAGTCGCGCGCGCATCAATCGAGGGTTTCTATGGTCCGTGTAATCTCGCTCGAACTTATCACCGAAATCAACGAACCGGTTGTTTGGAAGGGTGGCCCGGTACTTGAAAGCCACGGACGGACTCGGTTTCAACACGACGTGCATCGCCTGTTGTATGAAGCGCTCACTTTTTTTCGCGTGCACTCACGCATCCCGAATCGTTTCACCACAGAACTCGGACCCGTTGACGATCTTCGAGTACACACCGACGTCCGATGCTATGTCACGCAACTGCCTATAGTTGGCCCAAAACTGCGCCGAGTGATCGAATTCCGGCACCGTACAGTGCGCCAATTCGTGAAGGAGGACATGCATAATTGAATTGACGTCACCGTCAACGCACACGGCGATGTTATCGCCCTTGTTTGAATTGAAACCGACATTCGTCGTCATGCCTCTCCTGTGGAATCCGGTCACCGGTTTTTCACGCCAGAGACTGGGGAATGTATCGATCGATCGCAAGTGTTCCCGCAGAGTCGCGTATCGTTTTTTCACCTCGATGAGGTTCGGTGGAAGACTCGTGGTGTATACGAGGTAAGCGTTCAAAGCGATGAGGAGAATCGTGAGCGTAAACATGGTGCTCTGGTATAGTACAAGATATAATATCCACTACCCTTGGAATACAAATTTGGCATATAATTGGCTTATCTCTGACCCGCGCATGTGTTCCCATGATACCAATTTTAATCCTAGTCTTTCTAATTCGGTTATCAAGATATCTCGAAAGCAGATGGGTTCGGAGCGTGGTCCGTCGGCGTAGAACGGCGTGTCGACCAACTCGACGAATAGCTTCTCACCGAATCCACCGTCGGCGTGGGGGTTTCTCATTCGAAACCAGTTCCCGAGCTCGTCTTTGAGCGGTGTCTTCCAATTGATCATCTCCGAGTCTGGAATGATACCGATCAGTTTCCCCCCTTTTTTCACACGATCTCGAATCGCGCGTATCGACTTAAAGAACAAATCGCGCGTCGCGAAGATGTAATGTAAGCTAAACAGGTAAGCGACGACGTCGTATCGACGCTTCGGGGTCGACGTGATATCACCGATATACCACGCATCGACGGGAATCCGCATCTTCTTCGCGCGAGACTTCGCCTCCTCGAGCGCCTCAGGGCACGGATCGCACATCGCAAACCGACATCCACGCGCGCGATATTTTTGAAGGTCTCCACCGAACCCAGAGCCGACGTCGAGGACGTGGTCGGACTCGCGCACGTGCTCTTCGATCAGGTCGCGTTTGAACGCGTTGTGCAGTTTTCGGATCGCGTCCATGCCTTCGGGTGCGGCGAGATATGTGGCGATATCACGGTTTTTTCACGGGTACCACTCGGGTCGAGCGTTCACGGGTCATGATTCGTGTATAGTTTTCAGTACCCCCATCTCGTCGTGCGTGCGCTCGGGTGGTCTCAGGTGGTCTCAGGTGGTCTCAGGAATTTATCTTTTTCATCCCGTACATTCGTTCTAAAAAACCCGTGGTCCTGTGTCACGTGGTTTCATCGTTTTTGGCTCATGGATCATGGGGTCTCATGGGACTTTTAGACCGATTGACGGGACAGGGTGTTTCAGGAATCCTGAAGTTTTTGGGTTTTTTTCTAAGAAGTACACACAGTTGACGATAAAAGTTTTCAAAAAGTAGAACATCATAAAAATAAAAAGTAAAAGTCCCGCGGGCGTGCGTATTACACGCACAAAAGTTTTTTTGCAAAAAAGTGTAAGTCAAAATAAAATTTCGAAGTTTCAAGACCCCTTAAAAGCCCATGCTCTCACTGTCCCATGCAGGTCTCGAAATGTGACAGTTTCTGAAAACTTTTAAAAAGTCTTAGAAACCAATATGTTCGAGGTCTCATGAAGATATCGGTTCTACGTGTTCCGTGAAACCCCATGAAAAAGGCGTGATATTTTTGAAAACACTTGTTGTTTTAGAACAACACTTGTTTATGAGATAAAGAAATTTCGTGATCCCACTCGGCACCTGATAACGCGACGCGACCATGCCCGAACCCACGGTCGAGCAACTCCTGAAACGCCTCGAGCGCCGACGCAACGTGATGGACCGCCAAGAGGTGTCGTTGACAGCGAAGACGAAAAGGATCGAAAAACTCCGCGCGCAAATCCAAGAACTCGAAAACAAACGCCAAAGTGAAAAGAAGGAAAACGAAGAAGAGAAAGCGGAATTGAAAAACGAAATCGCAGCCGCGCGCGACGAAGCCGCTCGCGCACGACGTGACCGTGATCAAGCCACGCAGGAGACGATGAACGCGGTGCAGGCCTCAAAGGGCGTTCGCGATGAACGAAACCGACTGTATTCCTGGATCGCGTTCGCGGGCCACCTCGACCACTACCACAGGATGGAACAAGGCTGGCGACAGATTAATTTCGATTATACGAAATTCCTGAAAGAAAACGATATCGATATCGCGTGATGAGGCTTAGAGAAATACCAATCATGTAACATAGGAAACCAAACGATGGCCGAGCTCGAACCCGATTATACCCTGCCACCCGGTCAGCTCTTCGCGTGTCTGTCTTACGTCGGTCCCGATGCGCCGCAAAAGTGTGATCACTTCGGGATCAAGATCCGTGGCGTGTTCCCCACGCAGAGCGAAGCCGCGAAACACGCGTCGCGTCTTCAAAAAGAAGACAGTACGTTTGATATCTACGTCGTCGACGTGGGTAAATGGCTACTCTTACCGCCACCGAAGGATGTCGAGGACAGCCACTACGCTGACGAGAAACTTGAAGAGCTCATGGTCTCATACCGAGCGTCTCAGGTGGAGGCCGCCAAACTGTTCAACGAACGGAAACGGGACATGACCGCTGGATCTACGATCAAACCTGGTGACGAGAACAGCAAGTTCTACACTAAGCCGGACGAGGCACCGGTTTCTACCCCGGGTGAAGTTCTCGAACGCCTTCAAAAGGAGCGCCCCGACGCACCGATCGAAGATCTCGTCAAGGAAGCGAATGAAATCGTCGCCGCTGAAATCGAACAGCGCAAGAAAGAGCGCGAGTCCCAACGCGTGGAAGAAGACCAGACTTAATTTTCTGTTTTTAATACATATACACTAATGTTTACTGATTTTACACTAAGCGTTACGATTCTCGTGGTCGCACTCGCCTTTACCCTGTTCGTCTCTAGAAATCGCGCTCGACCCGAACCTCGGGAGCCCGCGCCCATGAACCAAAGCGTGCCCGTCGAGCAAGTGAGCGCGTCGCGTGCGCTCGAAATTAATCAAAAGGATCCGCGTGTCGTAAGTCGCTCTCGTTTCACCGATCCACGCGCGGGGTCGACGGGTGAATGGAGTTCATATCTACGAGTCGTTTAATAAGATTCATCTCGAGGAGTGTGGAATGAACACTCGATGGGGTGAATTGAACTTTAGTCGTAACGCAAGATGACCGGCTGCCTGCTCGAACCGAGGAAGAACCCGACAATGAACGCCGCGAAGAGCACGACGATCGTGATTTTGTCGATCGACGCGAAAAAATCGTGTGATTTCGGACTCTCCGCCGCGTACATTTGAGGCGGTGGGTACATCATCTGCTGTTGATACATCATTTCGTCGTGCGTTGGCGGTGGTGGTGGAGGTCCACCCTGGTAAACGTGCTGGACGTCTTGGATCGGCGTCGAAGTATCCTCCAAACGCTGTTGTTGTTCGGGTGGCGCGTCATCTCGCATTGTGGGGTCGTAATCGATTGGTTGGCCGATATCAGTCTCCATCTTGCTTTACAATTTGTTTTTTCTATTCGAAAATTTCAGCACTCGCTCTCGCTGTCGGAGTAATCATCATCGTCTGACGTTTCCATGTCGTCCGAGTCAACGATGAAATCGTCCAACGAACCCGCGTCGTCGTCATCGAACTCTTCGTCCTCGCTGTCCGACCCTTCGTCATCCGTGTCGATGTCAGAGCCGTCGTCGTCTTCGTCGTAATCATTGTCGTTGAAATCGTCCTCAAACTTCTCGACTTCGGGTACGTATACCTCGCTCGGTCGCCTGATCAATCTTCCAGATCGCGAACGCTTGTTGCACACTTTCGTTTCTTCGATTTGACTCATTTGGTAGTCGTTCTGTTACTCTGTCACATCATTCCTCTAAATATCTACCATGAAATGCGATATTGTTATATCTCGCCCGTTCCCGAATTTTCGTCTCCATGAGAATACCGATCGATGTAGATATGCTTTCAATATCATCATCAATCTCGTACTCTACACCCGTCATCGCTATCGCATCCAGGTACCCGATCGCTTCGTACAATGCCTTGGTCGACTCGTCGGGATCATCGATGCGCGCCTCGGCGAGATCGAGCGAGCGACGAAACGCGCGATACGCCTCGGGATCGATTCCCGAGTACGCGTGCGCCCTGCGTTTCAGTGCGACTAATTCAGGGTCGAACACCATGGGTAATGCGCGCACGTGTTTCAAATTCGAAATTTTATATAACGCGCTAAGTGCACCGACAGTGAACACGAGTGTCATCTATTAATTACATGATCTTATTTTTTTCGCGTTGTCTAAACAACTTTTCGTCTAGAGTCGGGTCGTGGTGTCCTATCGGTATCATGCGCATGCCCTTCCGTTTTGATTTCGTGTTAAAACATTCACAGTCCTGGCGAAGGTACGCTTCACCGCCACTGATTCGCTCGATGACGAATTGTGTCATGGTTTTATGACACGCGTCTATCTTTGAGCAATATTGTGAATTCGTCGCGACTTTCCACGTTTTGCCCACCTTTTTCATGGAGACAACCTTCGTTCTTTCGTGTCCCGAAAACTGCCTCTGTACGATCGTCTCGATGGATGATTTGATTTCCTGGTCGACCGCGGCTTGTTCCTTTTTCTTTGCCGCCTGTGCACCCGGTTTAAACCCATCGGGGTACAGACGCTCTTTGAGACCCGGTATGCTAGAGACCGGTACACTTTCCCCGGTGAAATATTTGCAAAACCCAAATATCCTACCGACCATGGTATCGCATTTACAGTGGCACTTCTGTCGAATCATCCCGTTCGAAATAGTGTAATAGACGTGATTCGACCCGTGATTTCGTTCGATGTTTTGACACCACTTTGAATCACTCGACGCCAACCACGTATCCTCGACCTTGATGACTTTTTTGACACTGGCATCCTTCTGTCCCCGAACATACCCGCGCACGAGTTGTTCGATCATATCGATCAACTCCTGATCGGTCACGTCTTCACCACCGAGACACTCCATATCGGCGAACGAACCGTCTTTCACGGTTCTGTTTGGGGACGAAATCACCGCACACGTCGTCGCGTCCGATCGGACCGTGGCCATGCGTAATATATCGACGCTCGGTTCCTGTGACACGTTTTGAAAGAGCGACATGACCGGTCCGCTTTTGTAAATGCATATCGGAAGATACGCCACCTGCGTCGTTCGACCGTTCGTACACCCGTCGCACCCTTTCCCACCACACGCATCGTGTTTACCAACCTTGTGTGACCATGGCATGCGAAACCCGGACCCTTTGGAGCGTCGACGACCTTCGATCTCACCGTACACGGCCTGATCGATCGTTCGTTCCCAATCGACACCCCCCTTTGCCGTCACGAGGGCAACGATGACGTGTTCGCGAATCGCGAGCGCCGATGCCTGATTCACGATAAATCCCGGCCAATTGATGTGAACGCCCGTTTTGGTTTTCCCTCCCGCGACGGGTTTCGGTGGCGATACGCACACGAGCGCGTCTTTACCCCCCAAACTGGATACCTTGTCGCATATAACGCGACATATGCCCTTGACCTCCTCGACCGTGAGCGCGCGGTCGTCTTTGTAATCGATATCTAAGAAGAAATTGTACCGCTCTGTTTTCTGTTCGACTACGTATACCTTCTCGCTCGCCTTCACCGCCTCGACGTACTTGTCGTAAAAGTCGTCCAACCTATCGAAGGGTACGCTCAGGACGCCCCCGTCCATGAGCACGTGCGATAGATTTGCACCGTTGTTGAACTTCTGTTCGCGGCACCATCGTTTAAACTCGAACATGTGCGCGCGTCGTCGAGTGAGGACTTGACTTCTGATATTACCAAGTGAAATATCCTCTAAACCATCGTCGCGTCGATATCTCGTCCTCTTCTACCTCGTGCTTCTTTTCCTTCAATTCTTTCTTTAATACGAGAAGTTCATACACGGTTCGCGTTTTTACTTCTTCAATATAGGCGTCGGCTTCTTCATCGCTTTTATCGAATTTTTCAGTCATGAGTTCTTTCAATTGCATTAAAATATACTTCTTCGATTTCATTCTATTCTACTTGAATGCGAACGTTTTTCTATCGCGCGTTTCGAGGCACTCCGTGAACTTCCCACTTCGAAGCACGTTTCGTTCGATGAGATCCCACTGTTTCCTCTCTCGAAACGTCGAAAGGCCTTCGAAGGACATGTGATCGTTCTCATCGAACGTTCGTTTGATCGGACGTTTGTTGAGCTTCGCGACGAGATACTTTTGCTTCTCCTCATAAAATTTCTTGATCATGTCCGCCCTGGTGTTTTCATCCCACTCCGCGAAAAATATAAACACGTTGTACACGAGCTCGACCTCACTCCCGGGTTCCTCGGGGACGGTGAACTGGTACGTACTGTACTCACCTCGTTTCATCACGATGACCCCGCGCGTTTCTTCTTCGAGTTCGCGCAGAGCCGTGCGTATCGGATTCGTGATTTCGCGCCTTCTGCACCCACCCGTGACGAAGATCCAATCCTTGAAGCGCCTGTCACGCACGACTAAAAACGTCGGTTCGCCCTGTTCGTTTAAAATGACAGGGATAGCTATTGCTTTATGTTTTTTCGGAGGTGATTCCGACATGATGCATCTGCGTGATGCAATCTAAGATACCGATTCCTTTTAATCGGACTCATTTTCAGCGGCGGTGGCGGCGTCGCCCTGCTGAACGACTTGGACCTCGACTTCTTCGTCGTCGTCATCCTCCGAGGACTTCGTGACGGCGTTTGCCATGGCGTGTGAGACGGAGTTCGCGTGTCGAACGAGCTTCGAACTGACGTCACCGATCTGATTGATCTGGTCCTTGACGTTATTGAGTTCGCGGAAGAGGAAGATAGCGGCAACAATGCACACGAAGACCGCTCCCGTGAGAAGCGTTTCGCGCTGAATTGGTACCATCGTGATGGCTATTACTAGTTTGAATTATTTCTCTAATACAATGACGCACCCGGCATGTTCGTGCGGTACTCGTACCCCGTCGTGCCGAACTGCACGGCCTCAAAGTGCTGGTGCTTATTCGCGTACCCGTAATGCGACGGCGCGCGCACCTGAATTTGATTTTGATCCTGCTGAGCCTGAACCTGTTGAACTCTCGGGTGCGCTTGAACCGTGTATTGCTCGAGCCTACCCGCCGGTTGCTGTTGCTGCTGTTGTTGCGGCTGCTGAGACGCACCGAAGAGATTGTCGAGACCACCCGACGCGGGGTCGTACGTCAAAACGAAGACGACTCCTAAAAGAAACAACGTCTTTATCATTACACTTACGTGAGATTTATTTTAGTTCGAGTACCGGAGGGCGCCCATGCCGTTGACTATGGATAAAATGTTATAGTTAACGGCGTAAATCGCGTCCGCGAACAAGGCAGAGCTCGAGATGAGACGAGCACTATCAAGCCTCGAGTAGTTGAGCGTACCGGTGGCCTGGCTCTTCGACGTTTCCAAGCAATGCGGGTACACCATGAGAGCTTCATCGGCGTTGTTATCCGCGTGCGTCATGTTGTAGAAGGCCGGGATGGCGGTGAAATTGGGCGACGCGTACTTGAAATCGGCGATATCGGTACCGTTGATCTGGAGCTTGAGCTTATTGGACGCGCCGAGAATTCCGAGCGCGGCGCCTTGCGACTTTGCACTCGCCAAGAACTTCACCGGATGGTTCAAGTTCAATTCTTGCGTCGTGGCGCTGGAACCGATGTTCTTTTGCGTTTGCGTGATCAACATGTCGACTTGCTTGGACGCGAAGTGCGCGCGCTCGGCTTCGTCGAGGTAGATGAAGTTGGCGTAGCACTCCCACGTGTGCGATTCGGCGGCCGCACCCCACGTGATGCGCAATTCCACATCGTGGTACTGCAACCCGACCAGGGGCAAGGCGTTCGCCCAGGAATCGCAGAAGAAAAACCGGAGCGGGTAAAACTTGGAGTTGGCGCCACCGTAGAAACCACCGAGACGCGACTTGGACAGATTCGTCGCGAGCGCCTTCGGGGCGATGTGCTGAGTGAAGATCGAGTCCTGATCATCAATGACCTGACCGCCAATCAATAACTCCACCTTCTCGATGACGGTGTCCCAGTTCGCGATCGGCGTGGCCTGCGTACCGGTATGCGGCATGAGGTAGACGTAGCTCAAGAGATCACCTTTGCGCTCGATGCGCACGGTGGACATGCCATTATTGGACACATTCCCTTGAATGACTTGGCGCTCGACCGATTGCGCGAAATTTGAATGGCGTTTAAAAGTGCTCCTGAAGAAGCTGACTTCGGGTTGACCCGTGATGTGGGTGTCTTGTTGACCGACGGCGACGAGTTGCGCGATGCCACCGGACATTTTTCGTATATATGATACAGTGAGATTATTTCTCTAAGCCTTGTCAACACACGATTTTTCTGCGAACGCTGCGTACGCGGCGACGAGACTCGCGACCACCGCGACGACGATGGGTTTTCGACGCTTCGGCGCGATCGCGATCGCGATGAGCGCGAGCACGACGAAATCTACCCTGAAGAATTGCGCGTACTCGCGCAGGGCGCGTCTGATGCGACCGAACTCGAGAGTCCCGGGGAAACTGACAAAATACGCACTCGAGGAGACGTTTTTCGTATCGGTCATGGGACTCACGTTCTCGAAGAAAACGCGATCGTCGTCGACCTGAATGAAATCGTACGCCGAGCACAGTGCGTTCATGTTGACCTGATCGTCTTCACACGACATGTCGAGCGCATCGGCGAGCACGATTTTAATATCGCGCGCGTACCCGACGTACATGCCCGTGTTCGCGACGTGTTTGCCGTCGCACGTGTCGAAAATTTTCTGACTCACGTATTTCCCAAACGATTCAGGGTCGGCGGAAACGACAATTCCCGCGCCTGTGTCGCGGAACTTTTCCTCGAACCCCGCGAGATCTTTATTGATGAGCGTGTCGAACCCATCGACGAAAACGACGATATCGTCGTCACCCTTCGTCTCCAAATGTTTCGCCATGCCCCTGTACTTATCACTGAACCCCTTCCACTCGGTTCCCATGCCTAGAACAGTCACCGGGACTCCAAATTCGTTGTTGACGAGTTTGTCGAAGAGCCCGAATTTCTTGTTCGCGTACGTCACGACTTCGATCGTCATACTTTATTTACACTTGACATTTTAATGCCGAGAAGACGACCCACGCCATGACCACGTCGGCGGAATAGTGTTCATGCGTCGCGATGGAGAGCAGCGATCCGAGAATTGGCCACACCGGCCAAAACACACCACCCAAGTGGTACGCCGCGACGAGATTGAACGACGTGTGCCCTGAGAACATGAAATCATTACAGAACCCGAACGGCGGTTTCAATTCACACTTTTTCATCGACGGGTACGTCGTGACGTAGTTTACGAGCGCGCGGAACACGTACATGAGCCCGAGCATGGCGAGCATGGATTCCTTATGCCCACTCGACCAACTCGGCCACGCGAACGCGAGACCCGCCAACGGGACGATGAGCGCGACGTCACTCAACCAGTCGTACCGACTGAGATTGGGGAGTAGTTTGAACCCGACGTCATAGATCGGGTCGTTTTCACGCACGTTGCGCTTGAACGAGATGTAATATCCGACCAACATGTTTAGCGCTAGCGCACACAGGGCGAACACCAGGGCGAACTTCATACTATCCACGAACATTTAATTTAAATTCTGCGCGTAAACATATATACGATGGCGGCTATCGCGATCATGCTCGTCGGCGTGTGCTGCATGTCATCATCGGTCGGTGGTACGGCGTTCGGTCTGGGCTTCATCCCCGGAACACTCCCGAAACTCGCGTCTGATCTGAAACTGAACGAATTGAAAAAAGCGCTCAAATACGGGAAAGATTTATTGCCTGAATTCAACGCCAAGGTCACGAACGCGAGCGCGTCGTCCCAAGACGAACGCCTGGAATTCATCGATTCCATCGACGACGCGAAGTGTCAGGATATCAAAACCCGGTCAGAGAACATGTTTAAACACATGGTAGAAAACGAACCGCCCGAAGAGGTCCTGACGCTATCGGGTATGAAGCCTACAGATACGGCCATATACGAATTCCTGGAGATGCCCAGGACTGAATTCCTTGCGATCGGTACCATGTGCGAAGGCGCGCTTCAACCGCACGCTCGTGGCGAAGGCGACGGCGAAGAAGGCGACGGCGACGGCGAAAGCGAGGAATAAACGGATCAATTGACGGTGATTTAATCGCGCCACCGCGTGTTGATGCGTTTTCTACTAGAATTAGAATAAGAGACACTCGACCAACGCCGCCATGTACACGCCGCTGTGTCGATCGCTAATCTCACCTGAAGCCGTGAGATACCTGAACTCAAACGCCGGATCAGTCTCACCATCGACATTCTCGAACGTCGGCCGCCCGAACGCATCGAGGACATCGACCGTCTCCGCGCGAATCTCCTCGGTGTACCCGACCCTTGATTCCCGCGCGACGATCAACCTGAAATACACCGGGCGCGTCCGACGCTCGTACCTCGCCTGAACCGCCGAATCCTCCAGAGCTTCCCACTCGTCTTCACTCATCTCCTCCGTGACGTTCTTGAAATACCCGTGGACGAACGACTCGCGCTCGTCGTCCTCGAGCGCATTCCAGGCGTCGATTGTGATCATATTGACGTGCGTGTACGTATAAACACCGTCCTCACCCAAGACATAGTTGACCTTCTCTGAATCCGGCAGAGCCTCATAAATCTCGGCATCGCACGTGTCGACCTGCGTGCGGTGATAGCATTCAACGTCGTACGCGGGCATTTTATCGACGTACTCGTTCCGAACGACCTCGACATAATCGTCCCGCGCATAATAGACCTCGTCGCGCACGCGCCGCTCGTCTTCCCCAAGCGTCGCATACTGTTCAGCCGTCGATTTGAATTCTCGGACCCAAACCGTCACGTTCGACGTTTCCGTCACCTTGCGCCGACGCGGGACGGTCGGTGCGACGAAATTGTGATCGGTGACCTGCGGAAGCGCGACGTCCACGAGCACTTTCCCGACCGCGCGGTGTACCTCCGTGAGATCCGTGAGCTTCGAACAGTAGCCCGCGACATTCGACGTCGTCGCGATGATATCGCCGGCACTGAGCGGTGCCCCGATGTTGGTCACCCACACTTTCGCGCGTTTACCCTTAGCGGCGACGCACCCGTCGGCACCGACGATTCCCAAAAACAAAGGATCGTTCGCGGTCACGCACGGTCCGTAATTCGCGTCGACCGCCAAGCCCTCGGCGTTCTCGAGCGGGACGCGTTCGCCCGCGAGTTTGGATTCCAGTTCCCTGATTTTAGCGGCGTCCGCTTGTTGACGTCGGTCGACCTCCTGTAAAGCCGCCGCTGCCGTCGTCCAAATGGCATCTTTTTTCAAAAAGTGAAAATCATTAACTTCCTGGCCGAAAACGAACACTTGGTTCGCGTTCCCGATGGATTTCGAGAGGCGAACCGTGTATTCGTCGATGATTTC
>CEUM01037411.1_pt1 | contig 18054 bp, 8 predicted proteins | sample 356421 | NCBI WGS metagenome assembly CEUM01 (sample SAMEA2622716, study PRJEB7988) | marine metagenome | biome: marine biome (ENVO:00000447); feature: surface water layer (ENVO:00002042); material: "saline water (ENVO:00002010), including plankton (ENVO:xxxxxxxx)" | depth 5 m | reverse complement strand
ACCTTGACGCTGATCACCGTGCTCTTGCTCGCCACCTACAACCACGCCCTCATCGGCGCAACCCCTGACCAGACCACCGCCACGCCATGGCTGGTTGAATCCGAACCCTTTGAGCCCGTTGCACCGTGCAACCAAGGCGGCTATCACATCCACACGGGCTTTGACATCAACGGTAACGACGTCCTCGACGAAGGTGAACGCCAGGACACCACCGCCATCTGCCACGGTTTGCGCGGCCTGTCCGGCCCGCAGGGTCAAGCCGGTGATTCGGGGGAACACGCCCCGATTCAACTCCTCTCTACCGAGGCGGTCTCGCCGCAGAATAGCACCTGCCCGGAGGGCGGGATGACGATGCACAGCGGCTTGGATTACAACGAAAACAACATCCTCGACGAGGACGAAATCATCTCCGAGGCCACGCTGTGCAACGGCATCGTCGGCCGGGACGGGGACAACGGCACCCACGGTCTTGATGGGACCCAAGGGGCTGGAGCGCTGGTCGACAAGGTGGCTGCACCCTCCTACATCTGTGCCGACGGTTTCGTGGTGCGATTCGGCGTGGACGACGGTACCGCTGAAGGCGTTGCCAACAACGACCTGTTGGAGGATGATGAGGTGCGTGAGACCCTGAATTTCTGCTTCGAACCCCTTCGTTCCGAGCGAGTGACGGATCTGCTCAGCGGAACTGGAAACTCGATGACCAGTGGGTGCGACGCTGCCGTATGGGCCGACGGCCTCGATGGGTTGGTCTTCGCCGGAAACGATGGGACCAACGGCTGTGAACTGCACCTCCATCGCCCTGGCCTCAACGAGACCGCGATGATCCTCAACCTCCACCCCAACGGTGACGCCATGCCCGGTCGTGACCTCGGACTTCACGCCATCAACGATGGAGCCTTGGTGCTGTTCGATGCCACCGACGGCGCCAACGGACGGCAGCTGTGGGTCAGCGACGGAACCGAGAACGGAACGCGAGCCCTTGGACCGGTCGAAACCGTCGCTCCACGGCCGTGGGCTGACGGTTTGCTGTTTCGCTCCCCCACCAACGACCTGCTGTGGACCAACGGCAGCGATCTCCGAACGTGGACCACCCTGCCCATTTGGAACACGGCTCAACAGCAAGCCGTGACCGACAACCTCTCAGAACTCAACCAGTTCGGTCAAGCATGGCTTCACACCAACGAGCACGCTGTTTGGTTCAGCGCCTCGGACACCAACGGTGACGTTGAGCCCTATCGCTTGGACCTGGACGGGACCCTGACCGCATGGTCCGTCAATGCGTTTGGAAGCTCACAACTGACCAACCTGTTGACGTTTGGAAACGATGTGCTGGCCGCTGCATCTCGAGGCGGTGTCAAACAGGTGCTGCGCCTCCACGACAGCGGCACGCACGCGTGGGTCACCTCAATTTCACCGGCATCGGGTGACACCCGGTTGGGCGAAGGGATGGGTTTGCACCTCATCGGAGACAACCTCATCTTTGACGCGGAAACCGTTGCAGGTGAGCCACGCTTGTGGACCAGCAACTTGGCCAACGGCATCACGTTGCAACTCAGTTCCAGCATTCTTGCCCCGGGGGCACAAGTGGGCGTCGCCAACACCGGCACCCGGTTGATGTTTGATTGCCTGACCGCCAGCACCGGCCTGGAGACCTGCATGACGGACGGGACGCCGCAGGGAAGCCAGGTCGTTCACGACTTGACACCGGGATTGATGTCGTCGGACGTGAGGGGCATCGCATCCGTCGGCGACGGGTGGTTGGTGGTCAGCGACGGCATGGTCAACGGTTCAGCACAAGGCGTGTCCTTGTGGGTGGTCGAAGGCGAGGCCATGCGACCGGCGTACAACGCCTGGACCGGCAGCGGCAATTCGTCGGAGGCGCTGACCTACGGCCAACTCATCATCGGGCCCACCCAAGCGTGGATGATCGCTCACGATGGCGTTCACGGCCACGAATGGCACCGCTGGAGCCACGGTGAACTCTCGGACGACTGGATTGTCATTCGTCGGTAATCGGCACCATATTGCCTCGGTCGATGCAGTACGGGCACGACGTGCCGATGACGTAATCGGGGGATTGTTGTTCCTGGACCGAAAGGGGTTCTCGGCAAGCAAAGCACACCACCACCTCGGTTTCTTCGAGTGCGGGATTGACGGCCACGCGCTGGTCAAACACGAAACAGTCGCCGTCCCAATGTTCACCACCGACCTCTTCGAAGTAGCCCAGGATGCCCCCCTTGAGTTGTTTGACATTGGTAAATCCAGCCTCAAGCATGATGGCGCTGGCCTTTTCGCATCGGATACCGCCCGTGCAGAACATCACCACGGGTTCGTCCTTCATCGCATCAGGCAAACGGGCAATGGCCTCTGGGAAGGCACGGAAGGTTCGGATGTTCAGATCGATGGCGTTGTCGAAGGTCCCCACGCGCAACTCGTAATCGTTCCTCGTGTCGAGGATGTGAACGTGCTCGCCTCGGTCGAGCATGCCCTTGAACGCCCGAGGTTCAATCTCGGGACCGGTGAAGGCAGCCGGGTTGATGTGATCCAAGCCCACGGAGATGATCTCGTTCTTCTTTCGAACGTTCATACGGTTGAAGGGCTGGTAGTCGGTGTAGGAGGTCTTCAACGGAATGCCACGAAAGCGCTCGTCCTGTTCGAGGTAGGCCGTGAAGCCCTCGATGGCCGCCTGGGGACCGGCGAGGAAGAAATTGATGCCCTCCGGTGCAAGGAGCACCGTTCCTTTGAGACCCAGGTCGGTGCAGAGGCTTCGCAACACCGCTTGCAAACGATCTCGGTCGTCGATGGCGACGAAACGATACCCTGCGACATTCACGATGTGGCCAGCCACAACGCCGCCTGCGACCGCGACTTCTTGAGGCCACCGTCGCCGGTTCAACGGCGCCAATCGTGGTTGGACGCCAAAGGACGGCGCCAGCCCTGGCCGAACGCCCGTGGCGACACGCGGGGCGCTGGGGGCATTTGCCACCGCTTGTGCTCGTTCCGCTCCAAGCGTTGCAACACGTCCATGACGGTCGCTGCGTCAAAGCCTCGGGCGATGAGGTCATCGGTGTTGAGCCCGCCTTCGATGTGCGACCTGAGGATGGCGTCGAGTTCATCGTATGGTGGAAGCGAATCTTGGTCGGTCTGGTCCGGAGCCAATTCAGCGGACGGCGGTTTGGTCATGGTCGATGTGGAGACTGGGGCCGTTCGTCCCGAGGCTTCAGCGCGTTGATTGAAGCGTTCGGCCATGGCGTACACCTCCATCTTGTAGACATCGCCGAGCGGCGCATAGCCGCCAGCCATGTCGCCGTAGAGGGTGCAGTAGCCTTGAGCAATCTCGGATTTGTTGCCCGTGGTGATGGCCATGCTGGCGTTGGCGTTGGCGTACCCCATCACCAGCAGTGCACGCAAACGAGCTTGGAGGTTCTCTGCGGCGACTGGATGACCGTTCGCCAACACTTCGCCGAGAACGCCTTCCACGCTGGTGTGCATGGCATCGATTTCGTGGAGGTGATGCGTCATGCCCAACGCCTCAGCGGTGTGAAGGGCATCGTCGATGGAGTGCTGGGACGAGTGGCGACTGGGCATGGCCAGGCCGGTCACCTTCTCTGCGCCCAACGCAGCGACGGCAACGCAAGCCGCCACGGCCGAATCGATGCCGCCCGACAGCCCCAACACGACGGACGTGATGGATGATTTTCGACAATAATCCGCCAGCCCCGCCACCACGGCGTTGGTCAACTCCTCAATGGCATCCATCATGCCCGTGCCATCGTCGCTGGCCTCGAGGTGCATGAGCGGTGCTTCCCCGATGGCGAGGGCGTCCTCGGCTTCGCTGGCGACCCATCGGCAAGCTTCGGGCGAGGTGATGTCGACGATGAGAACACCTTCCTGCCACGACGGGGCCACGACCGCACGGCCATCCGGCCACACCGCCAAACTTCGCCCGTCGAAGAGAAGGTCGTCGTTGCCTCCGACTTGGTTGGCAAGGAGAAAGGGATGACCAAGGACAGCGGCGGCATGCCGTGCGACCGCGAGACGGGTGGTGAATTTCTCAGAATGGAACGGTGAGGCCGACAGGTTGACCGTTGCATCGATGTCGACGCCCTGACGGCACCATTCGGCGATGTGTTCAATCGGGTCTTGGGTGTACGATGATGGTGTCATGCCCGCCGATTGCCATGCGTCCTCGCAGACGGTGACACCGAGGGTGAACCCACCAAAAGAGCGAGCGAGTCCGGATCGGTTTTTTGGCGTAAAATAACGAGCCTCATCGAACACATCGTAGGTTGGGAGCAGTTGTTTCTCGGCGACAATTCGTCCGTGCTCATCGCCTGTGATGGTGGCGAAGGCTGGTCCAGCGCGGACCACGCCGTTGGTGGGAAGGGTTCGCTCATCCTCGGCTGGAATCGGTGTGCCAACCAAGACAGGTAGCGGCGTCTCAAGAGTGAGAGCAGCGGTCATGGAGCGTTCAACAAAATCGCGCTCCATCAAGAGATCTCGTGGAGGATAGCCGCACACCGCCAGTTCCGTTGAGATACCGACCTTCGCGCCACCCGACAAGGCCTGATGTGCCAACGCGGCCAAGCGACGGCCGTTGTGGTCCAAATCGCCCACGGTGGGGTCAAACTGGAGCAACGCGATCGTGGTCATGGCCTCACCTCGAAACGTGTTTAGGGATGCTTCACAATGTCGCCATTGGCATCCTTGTACCACCACTCGTTGGTGGCTTTGTCATGGTACCACCAGTAGCCATCCGACCCCATCACCCAATCGGTTTCGGCCTCGTTGCCGTTCGTCGATTCGGTTGATGCGGTGACCGTTGCGGCGGCCGCTTGAGCGGTGTTGTCGGGTGTGAAATCATCGTCGTCATCGTCGTCGTCATCATCCTCAAACTCAGAGGAATATTCGTCCCAATCAAATTCAGACCGTGCGCCTTGGTTTACCGTCATGCGGCGCATCCATGCCAGCAACGACACCACCACGGCGACCAGCAGCAGGCCGGTCAGGCTCCCGATGATGGGGTTCACATCACCGAAGACCTTCTCGGAGAAGGTGGGTTCCTCGGCGACGCGGACCTCGATGGTGGGGCCGCTGACGACCATGCCGTTGTCGAGGGTTGCCTCGACCCATTGGATGCCCGCTGTTTCTGGCTGCCAGTCGACGGCCACCAGGCCCAAGGCCCCGGCCTCGGCGGTGACGTCCGTGCGTTGAATGAGCGTGCGTTCGCCTTCAGCCGTCACCGTTTCGAAGGACACACCGGTTTGGCCCTGGAGGCTCCCAATGTTCTCCACCTCGAGTTGTATCGAGGTGGTATCGCCTTCCTCCATGAGGAGGCGGGAGTACGTGAGGGCGGATGGCGCCACCGTGAACTTGGGTTGGAGCCACTCCATGTTCCACGTCGCCAAGAAGGGGTCGTTGAGGTCCCCGCCCAGGCCGGTGACGGTGTTTCCGGCAAGGTCTCGACCAGCGATGCTGATCTTCACTTCCATCCGGTCGATCAACATCGCATTGGTGATTTCGCTCAGGTTCATGTCACCGTAGAGTTCGAGGCGGAGTCCATCAATCGCTTCGCCTTCCAGCGTCAAGGGTTCCCGTCCGGACCGAATGACATCACCGGTTTCAAAGTCCTCCACCTGCCAAACCAATTCAAGCGAATCCACGTCAAGGCCGCCCAGTTCCTGAACGACCACGCGGACTTCATGGTTCTCACCACCCAAGACGGCACGTGGGCGAGGCGAGAGCACCTCTTGGGGCTCAGGCCCGGTGCCGTCGACGACGATCCATTTGACCGAGGTGGATTGGTCGGTCAGGTCAACGCCTTGCCCTTCAAGGCAACCCACTTCCCACGTCATGGGCAAGGAGCCGGAGGAGGCAGGTGCATCAATGGCCGTGGACCAGATGCCGTCCTTGGCCTCGACAGCGTGCGTTTGCCCAGCAAACAGGATGTTCACGGTGCAGTCAAAGTCAGGTATGGTCGACGTTTCTGCAAACACAAGGCCACCGGAAAGTTCCATCGGGGTGAGTGGCGTGACACGAGCGCCATCGCCGAGGAAAGAACCTCGGTTCAGGTGCAGGTTGACGCTTTCCTCGGGAATGCTGAGTCCTGCCGAGAAGCGCCAGCGATGTTCAGGGAAATTCCTCATCTCTTCTTGGCCGGCACGGTCCACCACCAAGATGGCAGGTTCTCGACGGTTATCCCCCAAATCGGGTGTGTTCCAACCCAGTTGGAGGTGGATGTTCAGCACCAGGTCCTTCTCGTAGGGGTCGGCAACGCCGTTGGCCCCCAGCATGGTGCACTGATCGATGATGATGTGGGTGGAGGTGGTGGTGCACTCGCCGGTCTCAAACGCCCACTGGATGCTCATGGCGTCGCTCCCCTGGTTGCTCGCCAACATCACTTCGACGGTGGACAAATCTGAGCCACCGTTGGGCTCGGAAATCTTCACGTTCAGTTCGTACGGTTGAGCGGGATGAAGCCAGGACTGGCGTCCGTTGGCCCATGCAAAGGCGTCCGGTTCGAGTTCAGGCGCCCCGTCAACAGCGAGCTGGTACATGAACAACTGCTCGCCTTCCTCGGCGCTCCCGCCGTCTTGAAGTGCGTAGCCTGAGGGATCGGTGCCTTCGAGGTACACGGCCACCTTCTGTCCAAGGCTGCCACCGGTATCGTCCAGCATGAGGGTGTAGACGCCCGTGAGCTCCGTCTGGTCGCTAGGCACCAACATTGGCATGGCATGATACTCTCCTTCGTCGGGCCAGCCGTTGAGGTTCGTGTCGTCGACCCATTCCTTCCAAACCATCGCGGTCATGGCGCTCGGCAGAACGGGTTGGTCAGCAATGGTTGCTTGCATCACTTGCGTTGGGCTCGGCGTGCGATGGTCATAGCGATACATCGAGGTCTCCATCACCCGTGGCTTCACCGAATCAACGGTGAAGGTGCGACTGAGCGAGGTCGGCTCAACAACGGTCGAACCGTTGAGCGACACCAAACCAATCTCCCAGGTGACATCGCCGTAGGTGAACGGAATGGTCTCGGTGAAGTTCCAAAACGCACCGTCCAAGGAGGTCGTGTTGCGCACCGCCGTCCCGTCCCGGTAAAGGGTGAGTTCGGCGTCACCGTCCACAAATCCACGAGCATCGTTGACGTTTTCATAGCCCACACGAACAGAGACATTCATCGATTCACCGCCCCGGAGATAGAGGCGAGACGGGCTCAAGTCAACGCCGTTTTCCGAAAAGACGACGCCCTTGATTTCGAGGTCGTTCTCGTAGCCTTGGAGCCCCGTGCCACCCCAAGTGTGAGCAAACGGAATGGAGATCACCCCGCTTTGCATCACCAACCGCGAGGTGGCGGTGAGTTGCTGCTCATCGTCCCACGTTGGTCGGAGTCGGAACGTGATGTTCGTCACCACGTTGGTGCCGTCTTCGGTGACGTCGATGGGGTCGGTTGGATGGAGCTCTACGAGGGAAGCATCGCCCAGGCCGGCGGGGGCACCACCGGCGTCGGGGAACAGGAAGGTGGCTTGGTTCGTTTTGCTGTACACGTCGAGTCGATGATGCGTGATGGACCCACCAATGACCTGATATTCAGTGGAAATCGTTTGCCATTCCTTGGAGGGCGTCAGCACGGCTTCGGCGTCAACCATGGCGCCGTCCTGAAGGATCACAGTGCTCGAGGTTTGCAAGTTGAGCACCTCAACCGTCAAACCGCCACGGGTCTCCGACATGAAGGGAAGCGGGATGGACTGCATTCCAGCCACTCCGGCGACCGTTGTTCGTGCCTCATTCACGCCCATCACAAAGGCCGACGAGGCGTCAGCCACGAGATGCTGGCTTGCCTCGTAGGTGGCTCGAAGGCCACCGAGAACGGTGACACCGTTGCCCGACACCTCAATGCGAGCTTCCGTAAAGGCCGTATCGTGAATGTCAACCGAATTGGCGGTGTTGGCCAATGCTGTGTTGAACATGGCGAGTTCGCTGCCGTTAAGGTGGAACAGACCGGCCGATGTTGCGTTGGTCGAGCGGTTGGCCACCAGCGTGTTTTGGACGAAGAGAGCGATCTCAAGCACCGTGCCGGACGTGGCCGCATAGCCGAAACCGAACGAGGTGAGGTCCTCGGAGGGAACCCACAGCCTGGCGTCGCTCGGAGCACCGGAAGTGAGGGTGAGTTCCATCTGTTCCTCAGCGTTGGCGAAGCGGTCTTGCCAACCCCACGTGCCTACACGCGCATCCTCACCACCCCATTCGTACCGCTCATCAAGGTTGAAGTCGAGGGTTGGCCGAGCGGGGTGTTGGCCACCGAAGAGGTCCATGGAGAACGCTTCTGCGTTCCAAGCGGTGAAATTGCTCATGTTGCCATCGGCGGGAAGCACCGACACGACACGGGCCTGCATGCCAACCGTGCTTTGGTTGGTCATGGGGAAGTAAGGCAGGCTGACGTTCATCCAAGCGTCCTCCGGGTGGAAGCGCACCTGAACTTGGCCGCTTGCGACCGTGCCGTCGAGTTTCGCGTCGTACAAAGGTGCGGTGGCCAGCACCCAAGGCGAGGTCAGGGTGGAATTCTCGTCTGAACCCAGCACACCAATGCCGGGGACGTAGGATGCGTTGGACATGGTCCATCCACGGGTCAGTGGGTCGGTGATGAAGCTCTCACGGTAGGCACCGTCGCCGGTGATGGAGTGCACTTCGGGCATGCCCGACGCACTGCCCTTGAATTCGAGGTGCAAGCGGAATTGGTCGATCAGGTCGTGGTCGAGGAGGTTGATGGGGACGACGTAGTCGTTTGAACCCCGCATGCCGGGAATCACTTCGCCGGCCGAGTTGAGAATGGACCAGTTGAGGTAGGCACCGTCGGGGACATCGGCCTGGATGGTCATGGGCGCATAGGTGTCGGCTGCGAGAAGTTGTGTGGATCCGGACTTGTACCCAAGGGTTGGACTGGTCCAGTTGGATTCCGGTGGGGTGGCGATGTGGACGTCGTCGACGAACCAATAATCACAGCAGGTGCTGCTGCCGCTGGTTTGGTGGATGCGGAACTGCGAGTTGACGTGGAGGGCGGCTGCTGGCAACGTGGTCATGAACTGGAAGTTGCTGGTTTGAGCACCACCGCCGCTGAAGGTTCGGAACGTCGTCCATGAACCGGAAGCGGCCTTGTATTGGAATTGGAGATTTTCGCCGCTATCCGGTGTTTCACCGCAACCCGAGCGACCTTCGTGAACCCAAGCGTGGAACGGCACGTTGGCGCCGCCAGCGAGGTTCACGACCGGTGAGGTCCCGTAGGTCGAGCCAGCGTAGGTTCGCAGGGAACCTCCGGTCGAGCCGTTGAAACCACACGACGGACTTGTCACCCGTGCCGTGTAGGAGTTGGAGAAGGTCCAGCCTTGGTTGTTGGTGTTGAAATCCCAAAGGATGCCCGGAGAAGAGCCTGTCAAGATGCCACCCGATGAACTCGAACCGTTGGAGATGGCGTCGGGGTGACTCCAGATGCTGTCACTGTTCCACGTGAATCCAGACTGCGTGGGGAGCACCCTCGGTGTGAACTGCATTTCAGCAGACACCAGCGGTTCGTTGTTGGGCAGGTCCAGCTTGAACATCGTGTTCGGGGTTGAGGTGAGGGTGAGGTTGACCTCATCGCCCGCACCTGCGCTCTTGACCACATTTTCGTTGGCCAGCGTCGGCGAATGTTGCAAGACTGGGCCGACGGCGTGAAGCCACGTGCTCAACACGAACAGGACCACCAAGCCAACGGCCTGTGCATGGGCACGCCTACCCGCCATGGTTCACGGTGGTCGTTGAAGGACTTGAAGGATGCCCCTTGCCATTTTCTGAGATACGGGTTGTTTGAGGGACGCCGCTACGAAATCGAAAGAGGCGATGAGGCCACGAGTGTGAAAAAATGAACAAAATTTGGAGGAGCGTTCAAAACAGGAACCTCGGTGGGTGAAACATGGCTCAACCTTCCCCTGCGGGTGAACTGAACGCCGTTGATTTGGAAACCGGTCTGCTTGAACAGTGGGCAACTGAAAAGACCTTCCAAGCCTCCATTGACAACCGCAGAACCCATGCCCCGTTCATCTTCCTTGAAGGACCTCCCACGGCCAACGGGAAACCGGGCATCCACCACGTCGTGGCTCGAACGTACAAGGATCTCGTCTGCCGCTGGAAAGCGATGGAAGGCTTCCTCGTTGAGCGAAAAGGCGGATGGGACACGCACGGTTTACCCGTTGAAATTGAAGTTCAGAAGCGCCTTGATCTGATGAGCAACGAAGCCATTGAAGCCTACGGCATGGCGGAATTCAACCAAGCTTGTCGAGAATCGGTGTGGACGTACGAAGCGGCCTGGCGTGAGATGACCGAACGCATGGCCTACTGGGTTGATCTTGACAACCCCTACGTGACCCTGCACAACGACTACGTCGAATCCGCTTGGTGGGCGCTCAAGCAAATGTTCGACAAAGGCCTGCTCTACCGCGGCCACAAAGTGTTGCCTTACTGTCCCCAAACCGGCACATCCTACTCCAGTCACGAAGTCGCCTTGGGCTACAAGGAAGTTGAGGAGCCTTCCGTTTACGTGAAATTCAAACTGACCGACGATGACGCTTCCATTCTTGCGTGGACCACCACGCCGTGGACGCTTCCCGGCAACGTGGGCCTGGCGGTCGGACCGGACGTCACCTACGCTCGATGCCGCATCAAGGAAGCCGCAGGTGATTCGTGGACCGGTGCTGGCGGGGCCGATGTCGGCGAAGAAGTCATTCTCGCCAAGGCCCTGATGAAGGAGGTGCTTCGCCACCACGTGGACATCATCGAAGAATTCCCTGGTTCCGACCTCGTCGGCCGCTCCTATGAACCGCTTTTCCCCGACGCCGTGCCTCGAGGGGATTCCACCACGGCTTGGACGGTGCTGGCCGCCGATTGGGTCACCACCACCGACGGTACCGGCGTGGTCCACACGGCCGTCATGTACGGTGAAGACGACTACAACCTCGGCATGGAGGCCGGCTTGCCCGCCCACCACACCGTGGGCATGGACGGCGCCTTTGTGGAGGGAACCCATCCCGAACTTGACGGCCAGTACGTCAAAGGCTGCGACGCCACCATCATCGGGCTTTTGTCAGCACCCGGCGGCAGTAACGGCACCGGCCCAGCCAGTGGCCTGCTCTACCGCGAGAAGGACTACCTCCACGACTACCCACACTGCTGGCGAACCGACCACCCCCTGCTCTACTACGCCATGGATTCCTGGTTTGTTCGCATGACGGCCGTCAAGGACAACTTGCTCAAGTTCAACGATCAGGTTGAATGGGCACCCGATTGGGTGGGCGAAGGACGATTTGGGGAGTGGCTGCGCAACGTCAAGGACTGGGCCATCTCCCGTGAGCGATACTGGGGGACACCCCTACCCGTCTGGCGAAGCGAAACCGGCGAAATGAAGTGCGTTGGCTCGATTCAGGAGCTCCAAGAAGAGGTGGCCAAGGCCAACGCCGCCGGATTTGAGAACCCTGAATGCCCCGACGATGTCGACCTCCACCGCCCGATTGTGGACGGCTTCACCCTCCTTTCGGACACCGGTCAGCCGATGAAGCGGGAACCCTTTGTCATGGATTGCTGGTTTGATTCCGGTTGTGCACCCTTCGCTCAGTGGCACCATCCCTTTGACGAAGAGCAGCGGTTCAACGCCTCCTTCCCGGTGGACTACATCTGCGAAGGTGTGGACCAGACACGGGGATGGTTCTACACGCTGCTGGCCGTTTCTGCCACCGTGTTTGACAACATGGCCTACAAGCGGTGCCTCTCCCTCGGCCTGATCCTCGACGCTGAAGGCAAGAAAATGTCCAAATCTCGAGGCAACATTGTTGACCCTTGGGACCACTTCAACCGAGAGGGTGCCGACGCCACTCGCTGGTACATGGTCACCGCCGGTGCGCCGTGGAACCCGATGAAATTCGACCCCAACGGCGTGCGTGAAACCTACGCCAAGATGTTCCTCACCACATGGAACGTCTACAAGTTCCACGCCGATTACGCTGCCCTTGACGGGTTTGACCCTGAGGCCCAATCCGTTCCCGTGGAGCAACGAAGCGCGTTGGACCGCTGGGTCCTTTCTCGCCTCCACAGCGTGGCCAAAGACTACCATGAGAACTTCACGAACTGGCAGTTCCACAAAGCCTGCAGAGACCTTGAGGATTTCATGGTGAACGATGTGTCCAACTGGTACGTGCGCCGAAGCCGCCGTCGGCTTTGGGACGAAGCCGACAGTCACGACAAGCTGGCTTGCCAGCACACGCTCCACGAGGTGCTTGAGACCGTTTGCAAGTTGGTCGCCCCTGTCTCACCGTTCATGGTGGACCGTATTCACCGAAACTTGACCGGTAACAGCGTTCACACCGCCAACTGGCCCCTTGGCGTGCCCGGAGGCCTCGAGGGCGCCACGGCCGATGCATGGGACGAGGCGGCGGCTCTGGCCACCGCCGTTCTTCCACCCCAGGACCTTGAACTTGAAGCCACGATGGCCCTTGTTCGAGAACTGGCTGAAGCAGGCCGCCGCATCCGCATTGACGGAGGCCGCCGCCAACGGCTGCCTTGCGCTCAAGGATGGATCGTCGCTGGCCCAGACCTCAGTGAATTCCACGACCTGTTGGCCGAAGAACTGAACGTTGAATCCATTGAGGTGGAAACCGACCTCGACCGTTTCCAGCGCATCGAATTGGCCCCCAACTTCCGAGCTCTTGCTCCGAAAGCCCGTGCAGACGTGAACAAGGTCGCCGCCGCCATTCGGGAACATGACGACCCCGAAGGCCTGCTTGCCGACGTCAAGGACGGCGGCGCTGATGTACTCGGTGTTCTGGTGGAAGCCGGCGATGTTGAGGTGAAGCGGGTTGAGCGTGAGGGCTTCGCTGCCCAAACCGTCGAAACCGAAGGCGATGAGCAGCATCAGGTCAGTTTGGTGCTGGACATGAACGACACACCTGCCCTGCTCTCGAAGGGGTTGGCTCGAGACATTGTTCGCCGCGTTCAAGCCCAGCGAAAGGCATTGGATCTCGACATTGAAGCCACCATTGACCTTGAGATATGGGTGGAGCAAGCACCGGAAATGATGGTGACCGACCAGGAATGGGTGGCCACAGAAACCCGAGCTGCTGCGTGTGCATTCCATCCCTCGGCGTCATCGCCACCAGCAGATGCCGAACGCTTCGAGGTGGACGGAACCACCGTGCATTTCACCGTAAATTGAGGCCTCGTTGTGCGAATCGTCTCGCTGGTCCCAAGCCTGACGCTCACCCTGTTCGATTTCGGCCTGACCTCGGAAAGCATCGTTGGTCGCACGCCTTGGTGCATCCATCCGAAAGGTGATGTGGACGACGTTCAGGTGGTTGGCGGCACCAAAACCCCTACGCTTTCCAAAATCAAGGCAGCTTGCCCCGACCTTGTGGTGATGGACCGTGATGAGAACCCCAAAGCGGTGTACGAATGGTGCCAAGAACAAGGATTCCCCACCTTCGTCTGCCATGTTCGCCACCCCCGTGATGTTCCCGACATGCTGAGGGAATTGGGCGCCGCCGTCGGGCGTGAAGAAGCCGCTGAGGCGTTCGCTGTGGCGATTGAGGGCGAGTTGGCCCTGGTTCCCGTGCAGGGTTCGAGAACGGCGCTGCCGTTGATTTGGCACGACCCGCTCATGGCCGCCAACGGTACAACCTACGCTGGCAACATGCTGGCATGCCTCGGTTTCAAGGTCCCGAACATTGAGCCCGAAGGCACCGGCTACCCCGTCGTAACCCCCGACTCAATTGTCGAAAACGGTGTGACGGACCTGTTCCTCTCGAGTGAGCCGCACGAATTCACCACGTCAGAAGGCCAAGCCCTGCACGACGCCCTTGCCCAGCGCACCGACCAACCACCTGTCGTGCACTTCATCGACGGCGAGGATTTGACGTGGATGGGAAGTCGAACCGCAACGGCCCTTCAGCGCCTACGGGACACGCTGGACGCTGTTTGAACCCGGCAACATGCACCTTGAATCCGAAGCGACGGCTTCAAATCACGCCCAAGCGAGGGCTCGGCATGCGCAGAACCGTCCTCGCACTGGCCATGGTCTTCTCCATGATGCTGGCAGGATGTTTTGGAGACGGCAGCGAGACCATCACCAACGAGGTGTCGCCATCCATCTTCGAATCCTACGAGCGCATTGACATGCAACCGCACGAGGTTGAGCGCTCCTTCATCACCGTTGATCTGCGCACCAACGAGACCACCAACACCACGTGGGCCGTGTTTGACGCCTCCTACGGCGGCAACTGCTGCGAGCACTACTTGGCGACCGACATCGACGGTCAAATCCTCAACATCGGTGGCGAATACCCGGTCTTCTCCACCGACCGAGGCCACCTCTGGGACACCTACATTCCACCCGCCCTGCCCGACCAGCAGTGCCGTACCTTTGTTCCAACCAACCCCGGCCAAGAAGGACTTGGTGAAGGGAGCATTGTGCAGGCGACCAACGGCGACATCATCTCCATGTCGTGGTTCCCCTACGTCGGTGGCGACCTCAAACTCGACAAATTCTACGCCATCCTCTACGACGAATCAGAGGGTGAGTGGAAGTGGTGCTACAACCGCATTACGGAGCCGTTCTACGACCGCTCGTGGCAAGTCGAGGTCATCGGCCCCATCAGTTCCTCCATTGGCGACGGCGAGTGGGCGAGCATCGTGGTGTCCAATTTCTGGCACCAAACGCAAAATGCAGGTGGACAAATCAGCGTTGACGGGCTCAACTACTACCCCTTCCAGTTCCCCGGCCGAGACGGCGGCGACCCGCCCATTGAACTCGATTTGGACTTCACCGATGCCGACCTGCCCGAATACTGGGATGTCAACAAGCCACACAAGGAAATGCGGGCCTTCCCGTTGCCCAGCGGCGGACTGATTTTCCCGTCCTACTACAACAACGGCAACGCCGCCTACATGGACACGACCCTCTCGTGGAACGAACTCGCCGTTCAGTTCCCATCCGAATACTGCCACATCGATCGGCAAGGAACCATCCACTGCGTGGCCAACAGCGGCACGAGTTTCACCCACTACATGTCCACCGACGGCGCCCAAACCTGGTCGAATTACACCTACGGGCTTGATGCCACGGCCTCTCAGATTGAAGAGTGGGAATTCCAAGCGAACGGCGAGTTGGATTTGTTCATTCTCAACGTCCGCTACCAGTCCACTGAAGGGCCCGATGTGGACACCGTTTACCACGTGCGTGGGTACTCCGAAGACATGTCCCCCGACACCCTCACCTACATCGGCCAAGGCGACCTTGATTCCACGTCCGGTGCCGGAAACGACATCCGGTTCGATTTCGCATCCCTCGGCATCCTCAACGATGGTGGCGTGGTCGTGGCTTACCACGATTCCACCGACCCCGACCCGCTGTTTGCCGTCGAGTTGGAATTGCCAGCCTGATCAGTCTTCTTCGGCAAACATACCGAGGATGTCGCCAAACAGTGCCTTGGCGTGACCCGTGCTCTTTTCCACGAGCCGTTTCACGATCAGTTCAGGCGTCGACCGAGCGAGGTGGTTGCGCTTGGGCGTTCGGTCCACGAGCAACTCAAGGTCGGCGCCCAGCCCACTCGCCTCAATGCCGTCCACACGGAGGTCGTCCCGCTTGGTCGCTGCCAAAATGGCCGGTGCAAGGTGGGTCACCAGCAACATGGTCGTATCTCGTTGTGCTTCTGCGGCGAGGAGCATACCGGCGATGATACGAGCGCCGGCACCCGGTTCTGTAATGGCCTCCAGTTCATCGGCGAGGATGAGTTTGGGTGTCGGGTCGCTGACCACCGTTGCCAATTCAACCAGTGTCTGTTCGAGCGCACCTGCACTCTGTGTTCCACCCGCTTTGGCCAGAATGTGAAGCGCCTCCACCTTGCCAATGCGAGCGCGGGTGGCGGGGACGGGCAGCCCCATATGACCGAGGATGCAGGCATAGGCCATGCATTCCAGCAGGGTTGTTTTGCCACCGGAATTGGCACCCGTCAACAACGCCAAGGATTGCTGGTCGCCCTTGACGGCGGCCTGACCGAGACCGTAGGTGACGGGGTCGGGTTCGAGACCCAGCAGGATGTGTCGGCCTTCCTCCAGCCACATGCCGTGGCCGACCAACTCCGGCATCACGCACTGGTCGTGGTGAGCCCAGCGGGCGATGGACAACCACTGATCGGCTTCGATGAGTCGGCTGACGGCCACCTCACAGTGGGGCTTGAGGGGCCCGAGCTGACGAGCGAGGTTCACAAGATGGTCGGTTTGCTCAGCCTTGAGTTTGGACTCAAGCGCTGCGTCGATGCCGTCGATGGTTTGTCGGTCTATCTTCGCCGGCCAAGCGTCGGTGAAAATGTCAAACGGGCAGCGCAGTCGTGCTGGTTCAAGGAAAGCAGCGAGGTGTTCACGGGCCTGCTGCATGGCTTCCTGAATCACGTGGCCGGTGGCATCTCGTAATTTGCGTTGAAACGCCGTGCCATCGGCCAATGCTTCGAGCAATTCCGCACCCGAGAGCGCCATCTTGGCATCGTTCATGGCGTTCTCCACCTGCTGGTTGACGTCGCCTTCGAGTTGTTTGACCGTGCCCCACAACTCGTCTTTGATGCGGGCCACCTCCTCAATGGAGGACGCGTCACCGAGCATGGACATGGTTTCTGGAAGCGTGGACAACGGTGCAAGGGCCGTACGAAGCGCCTCCAAGGCCTCATTTTCAGGAAATTGGTTAGCCTTCATGGCATCAATAACACCGCAGACCACGTCCAGCGTTTTCCGGTTGTGGGTGAACCAATCGATGGTGCGTTCGGGAAGAATGAGGGCTTCGTCGGGTGAAGAGCCCAACACCAACCATCCGTCGGGCGCCTCCATCGGAGCACCAGTCCCGAGCCAGGACACGGTCTTGAACACGGTGTAGTCCTTCCACGACTCTTGTTCAGTGGGCTGAAGGACGCGGCAGAATTTCTTGAGATGGTCCAACGGTTCTGGCGAGACCACCACCCGTTCGTAGCGTTCCTGCTTTTCCTTGAGTCGGCCGAGATGACTCCACGCTTCACGCTGAGTCTCAAGCCAAGCAGCATCCAAGGTCATGGCAGCCGCCGCCATCCGTCGCCGTGGTTCGGGGTCGGCCACCGGCATCAACAGCCCCATGCGTTCTCGGGTGGCCGAACATGACGCAAAGGATTGGATGTGCGCGAGCAGGTGTTGGTGGAGTTTCTGTGCTTCTTTGGTCGCAAGGAAACCGCCTTCACCCCCGGCATAGGACCGCGCCAGCGACAACGCCCGCTTGACGGACAAGCCCTCAACCTCTGCCAGACGACCAACGTCGCCGGAAGCGAGCGTGGAGACCACGGCTTCTTCGGATCCGAAATGTTCCTTCATCTTCGACGCCATGCGTTCGGTGACACCGGGCAACTTGGTCAAAACCATGCGGCCCATCGTTTGTCAAGGGCTTAAGAGGATGACGCTGGGGGCGTGGACGGAAAGCCGTTTGAACGAGGCTGAAACTGAACCCATCCATTGAGAATCTACAGGGAGCATTGGTCTCTACCGCTGATGTCGGATGCACTTCATTGGACTGATGAAGGAACACATGGCGACGATGGATGCCGCAACTTATGACCGCACGTGGGTTGAAATTGAGGCGTTGCTTGAACAAGCCGTTCAGGAAATGAAATCACAGCGAGCGAAATACAAACTGAGGAAAATGACCGGTCCGAAGGCGGACAAGATGCGGGCCCTGATGAAATACACACGGGCGGCAGCCGTGGTTGACACCCTGCGCTGGACCATTGGTGTTCGCGGACAGATTTCGCCGCTGGATGAGCCGCTCAAGACGTGAAGTCAGCACACACGTTGGCCTTCGCCACCGTAGTCCTGCATCGGCGCCTGGAACAGGTCGTCGCAGGTTCGCTTGACGATCGGCAGCGTCAGCGTGGACTCTGCCCAATTGATGGAATAACCACCGGCGGCGGCGGGTGAAGGCACGTAGTCGCGCCCCGTCTGGGACATCGTGATGACGATGGTTTCGCC
>CEUM01136370.1_pt1 | contig 18071 bp, 18 predicted proteins | sample 356421 | NCBI WGS metagenome assembly CEUM01 (sample SAMEA2622716, study PRJEB7988) | marine metagenome | biome: marine biome (ENVO:00000447); feature: surface water layer (ENVO:00002042); material: "saline water (ENVO:00002010), including plankton (ENVO:xxxxxxxx)" | depth 5 m | reverse complement strand
GACCGGTTCGCCCTGCGCGGTGCACGTAAGACTCCGGGTCTTCCGGCGGTTCCATCATGAATACATGAGAGAGTTCGGGAATATCGATACCACGGGCTGCTACATCTGTAGCGACCAGAAAACGCAACTGTCCGGCCTTGATACGGGCCATGAGTTGTTCGCGCTTGTTCTGGCTCAGGTCCGAAGTCAATCCTTCGGCATCGAATCCGAACTGTGACAGAAGCGCTGCCGTGAATTCAACGTTGCGCTTGGTATTGGCAAAAATAATAGCAGAGGAAGGGTTCTCCAACTCAATCAGCTTGATCAGCTTGCGTTCCTTGCCCATGGCCTGGACCTCGACAAACTGATGCGTAATGGCCGACACGTTGGTCTCGTCGCTGGACAGGCTGAGAAATTCAGGCTCAAACATGAACTCCCGCGCCAACCGCAGAACCGACTGCGGAAAGGTAGCGGAAAACATGTAGCTACCATCGATTTTTGGAGGCAGGTATCGCTTGACCTCGACCATATCGGGGTAAAAACCGACAGACAACATCCGGTCGGCCTCATCGAAAATCAGCACTTTCAGTTTATGCAAGTCGAGGCTTCGCCTGACCAGGTGGTCCAGAATACGACCGGGCGTACCGACCACGAGCTGAGCGCCATCGCGGAAGGCATCCAACTGCTGCTTGTAACCAACGCCACCATAAACAGCGACGACATTGATACCCTTGTCTCCTGCCAAAGTACGGGCTTCGCTCGCAACCTGTTGCGCCAGTTCGCGTGTGGGTACCATGACCAGAGCCTGACATTCCATCAGGTCTGCATCGAGTTTTTCCAGCAGGGGAAGCACAAATGCACCGGTCTTGCCGGAGCCGGTCCGAGCCTGGACCATGACATCGTTGTCATTGAGCAGGAAAGGCAACGCCAACTCCTGCACCGGCATCAATTTATCCCAGCCCACGCGCACGCACGCATCGTGCAACCGCTCAGGCAGATCCTCAAAACGCATCTTCGGGAGCGAAGAATCTACAGCTTCGTTCTCGTTCACCACTTCGTTGGTGTTTTCCTTTTCCATGATAAAAAACCTATGATGTATGTTATGAATCCCGGCTTGTTGACTGACAATATGAAAGGCCGGGATATAAAAATCGTATTCAAACCGTGGGCACAGTATACCTTTTACCATCGTTTGTACAATAGAGCGGCAATACGACGTTTACGGAGATTAGGGAGATTGGCGGGATTACGGCACGTGCGACACTTTGTGCAGGCAGCGGAGAAAAAGGGAAAGCCGCCCCAAAGGACGGCTTTATTGGATACGTTTGAAGAAGAGGCTCTGCAGTGGAGCACTAGGAGTTTTCTGCTCTTCATTCCACGATGATGCAGGGGGCAGAAGCTCCACTCAGCCAGTAGTGAGTATTCAACCTTGCAGAGGGCTTCCCGGCGGCAGGGGCATGCCGCCGGGAAACACTAGCTGTAAGGGTTCCCCTAGGATTCCAGAGTTTTCCGAATCGCTTCCAGAAGCTCCTGGGGATTGAAGGGCTTTTTAAACGAGGCCACTGCGTTCTTAATGGCCAGGTGAATACCGGACAGGCCGGAGACCACAATGACAGGAACGTCCTTGTACTTCGGGTCCTGCACCATTTTACGGTAGAAGCGAGGCCCCCATTCATTGGGCATTTCCAGATCCAGTGTGACAAGATCCGGGTTTTCCTGCTTCAACAACTCGATGGCCTCCTCCACATTGGAGGCCGTACAGGTGCTGAACCCGTCGTCCTGAAGAATATCCTCGAGGTATTTGACGATATAAGGATCGTCATCAATGATGAGAATTTTATGAGACATGAATCGACCCCCTGTTTATCAGTGTTTCCCAACCCGGCGTTCCCCGGGGCAGGCAGGGATTACTCCCCGCTTATCGATATCGCATTTCCGACATTTTTCATAGTTTTCATCAATTATCGCACCAACGCATGATCGATGATGGCCTTGATGTCGTCCGGTTTGGGTGGCTTCTGGACGTACGCAAAGGGATCTGGGTAGTTGGATTGTCCCACACCCATGATTTTCAGGGCGTGCTTGAAGGTGTCGGCCCCCACTGCGGAGAGCATGATGACCGGCACCTTCCTCAAATCCTTATCTTCCTGTAACCCTTGGTACATTACCAACCCACCTTCTCCGGGCATCATTACGTCGAGGATGATCAGGTCCGGCTTCAATTCCCAGGCCCGCTTGAGCCCCTCCCGCGCATTTCGCGCAAGGTGAGGCTCATACCCGCTGGTTTCGAGCAGCGTCTTGAGAAAGAGCCGGATGTTCATCTCGTCGTCCACTACCAGGACTCTCTTGGTGGCTTCAGTCATGGCGTATCGCCGCCTGTTTAGTCGACTATCCAGTCAGGATGATTGACGCTGGCCACCGGGCAGGCCGAACGCAGAACTACCTCTTCCAGGGTGGTACCGATCTCGGCATCTTCAGGCGGCAGATCCTTGGAATGGTGCGCCATGACGATGAGATCGCCTTCCTTCTCGCGAGCATACTTGAGGATTTCGACGTGGGGAGCACCTTCGCGCACGTCCACTTCGACCATGTTGAAGTCGCCCACCTGTGAGAGGTACTTTTCTTCAATCTTCTTCCGGGCCTCGGCAATCTTCTCTTCAATGGCTTCCTGGCTGGGCTTGCCGCCAAGATCCTCGGAGTTGATGTTCACGGCATGGAAGATGTGCAGCGGACACCCGATATCCTTGGCAACCTTCAGGGCGAAGGTGAAGGCGTAGTCCGCGGCCTTGGTAAAGTCCGTGCAGTACACGATGCTGGAAAAGAGATTCCAGCAGGTGTTGCAGGGGCGGTTGACGATGAGGACAGGACAACGGGCGCGCTTGGAAACCGTCAGCATGGTGTTACCCATGATGGCCCTGAATCGACCGCCTCCCTCTTCCGGGCGGGTGTTGGCACCCATGACGATCATATCGGTGTTTTCCTTGCGAGCAAGACGGAGAATCTCGGTGGCGGGAACGCCGACCGTGGTCATGATCCGGGTCTTTTCCCCGTACAGCTTCAATTGGTTATCATAGGTGTTGCTCAACTCTTCGCGGACCCAGGCTTCGTAATCTTCACCCAGGTTTTCCTTTTCACCCGTACGGACGTCCGTGGCTTCAACGCTGAATCCTCTGGAAGGGACACCGAGAACGTGGAAAAGAAGCAATTCCGCGTCTTCGCGTTCCGCCAGGTCAAAAGCAATCTTGGCAGGGCTGTCACAAACGGGAGATCCACTGGTCGCAAACATGATATTATTAAACATAATCCTATCCTTTTATGCTGCAATGTTCAGGAAAACGCTGGAAACCGAGTTCCCATGCGATCCCTTCGATGAATTCGAACAGATTGTAATCCGTCTCGAATTCCATGATGTTCACCGAATCCCCGAAGACCGAGTGCTTGAGCATTCCCAACTTGACGGGCATGTCGAGCAACTTGTCGAAATGAAACACTCTGAGTTCCTGTTCCATCTCGTGGTGCCACCCGGTCAAGGAGCAGAGAAAGTTAAACCGGGGTTCGCCCGGAAAACCGACCATCTCCACCCGCTTGACCACTGCCAGGTGCGTCATTCCCTCCGTGACACAGCCTGACTGGGGACATCCGGCACACTCTTCAATAAAGGGCGGTATGAATACGCTGATTTCCTGAAAGACGTCGTACCGGCGCATCATTTCGTAATACGAGCGCAGGGTGTAGCCGGTCTCCAGGGATATCTTGCCCGCAAGGGCCGAGAGCGGACGAGCCACTTCATTCCCCTGTTCCGAGATGATCATCCCGTTTCGTGCGAGCTTGATGGTATTCATACGTGCTCCCTTTCAGTTACTTTTTGTGACACTCGCCGCAGGCCACAGGCCCTTTGAGCGATTGCTTGTGACAGTCGATGCACTGGCGGTGGTAGGCGCGCATGAGCGGGGTCTTGCCATCGGTGGGTTCCACCGCATGACAGGATTCGCAGGACTCGCCTTCACTGGACATTTCCATGTCGCGTTTGCCGTCGTCCGTCATGGAGTGGTGGCAAACCACGCAGTCGTCCAGCTCTGCCTTCTCATTGTGCAAGTCGTGCTGGAATGCGGCTTGTGGCCGCTCCAGTTTGCCGAAGGCGTCCACCGGAATGTGCGTCATGTCCTCCTGAGAGAAAGCCATTGGCACCATGTACAGAGTCGTCAGCGCCAGGATGGCTGCTCCAAAGACAACGAGTTTGATGTGTTGCTTGTTCATGATCCCCTCCTACACTTCCGGCTTTTCCATCAGTTCGTAGATGATGTCCCCGATGAACTTGCCGTGCATCCCGAGATCGTAATAGCCGATGATGTCTTCCAGGCCGCCGTGACAGTTGTGACACGGGATGACCACATCCTTGACGCCGGTCGCCCTGAGCTGGTCGGCCTTGACCCTGTTGCCTTCCATGCGGGTGTTCTTGAACGGCGGACCGCAGTTGATCACGCCGCCGCCGGCACAGCAGCAGTAGTTGTGCTCGCGGTTGGGGGTCATTTCCACGACCTCTTCGCAGAGCATGTGGACGACCTCGCGGAGCTTATCCATCAGCCCTCGGCCGCGAATGATATTGCACGGGTCCTGAATGGTGACAGGACGGTCAAACTTCTTCGGTATCTTGATTTTGCCCGAGGTCAGCAGCTCGTGGTAGAATTCCACGGAGTGAATGACCGGCACCGGCATCTTCTTGTAACCGAGCCAGCGGTTGCCCATGTCGTACACGGACCGGAATGCGTGTCCGCATTCGCCCATGACGATGCGCTTGACGCGCAGCTTCTGAGCGGATTCATAGTGTGCACGCTTGAGGCGACCCATATTTTCGAAGTCTCCCACGAACATGCACATGTCCGAGTTATCCCAGCCCGGCTCGGACGGCATGGTGTAATCCACGCCCGCCGCATGCATGATGGCGGCAGCCTGATAGATGAGCTGGGTTCGGAACTTGGGTTCCGGCGCGATGACCGAGTAGTAGACCTCGGCCCCTTCCTTATCGAGGGGGATGCGCAGATCGGGGAACTCGTCGCGAGCCTCGTCTTCCTGCCATTGCAGGGAGTCGATCCATTCGTCATCCTTGACCCACATCTGGTTCATGGTGGACGCATGGGAGTGAGAGGTATCACGAATATACTGCGGGACGACATCCAGCAGGTAGCAGATGCGGCGGACCATGGACATGATGTAGCCGATATCGATACCAACCGGACAGTAGTGGGCGCACCGCTTGCAGAGGTTGCATTCGGTAAAGGCTATCTGCGCCATCTCGTAGATGCGTTGCGGCGCAACCTTGCCCTTCTTGTCCATGAGTTCGTACATGGTCTCCGTGGCCTTGTTGACCGGGGAGTAACTGGGATCGTCATCATGAGACTTGTAGTAATGGCAGGCCTGTGAGCACAGTCCGCACCGCATGCAGGTCTCATGATATGCCTTGAGTTTGGCTCCGGTTTCCCCTTCGAGCATCCGGGTGACCACTTCCTGAATCCTTTCGGTAGTCAGGGCGGCCACACCGCTCTCGAGCCCGGGGTCGGAGATTAATCTGTCAGCTATGTGACTCATTGTTCGTACCTCGTATTGCTTGTGGTGGTTGCGGCCTACCAGTCATGGGCGTTACGCACGGCACCGAATTCGGAGCCCATGTACGCCCTGGTAAACGGAACGAAAAGCGCATGGCTCAGTCTCGTGAACGGGATCAGCGCGAGCAGGACTTCACCTGCCAGGATGTGCAGCGTCGTCATGAGCAGCACCGGACCAATCTGATGATAAGCCAGCACGCCGGTCAGAAACGGCATGACCACGAGGATAAGAGCGAACCAGTCCTTGCTTTTCGTTACACCTTTGACATGAGGCAGTGCCACGCGCCGGTATGCGAATACCGCGCAGGCGCCGATGACCACGAAGCTGATGATGTCGCCGACCACCGTCGGCAGGCTCGGGAGCGAGATACCGAAAGCGGTATCCCAGAGCACCACATGCCCACCAAGGAAAACGGCAACGAGCACGAAGCCGATATGGAACAGGAAAGTGGCTACGGTCATGAGCGGATCGGACTTCCAGCCCATGGTGCTGAACGGGATCGCCCATCGGAAGATGGAACGCAGTCCGAACGGCAGGCTCATGTAGGCGATGGAAGAACCATCCTTGGCCTTGGCCAGATTGTACATGGTCACCAGTCGATAGATGGACCCGACGATGAATACGCCCCAGGCAACCCAGGCCAGAGGTCCGCTGACGAAGTTATACAGTTCGATCATAACGTCACCCTCCGCCTAGAATTGGGCCACATCCGCGACGATGCGGACGTAGCTGTTGTTTTCGAGGGCACGGATGAGCACTTTGGTGCCGTCTTCACTGAAGATCGGCGGCCAGGCACGATCAAAATCGCGCTCAAAAGGCTTGCCGTTGACCAGAATCATGTAGCGTCCGCCCTTTTCCACCAGTGCCGCCACGTTGCGGCTGTCGGGAGAGAAGACTGCGGGCCAGGCCATATCGTAGGTGTTGGTCCAGGCGGTGCCGTCCACCACGATCCGGAAGTTTGCATTGTCTTCGTTGGCGAGGATGGCTGCGCGTTCGCCGTTGGGCGCGACTACCAGATCGGTGACGACCGGGAAGGTTTCGCCCCATGCCGCATCATTGCGACAGGCAGTGAACTGACCGTAGCTGGTGGCGACGATGGCCCAGAGATTTTCACCATCTTCTGAGAACTGCAGGTTTAGACATTGGATGTAGCGATTGCGCCAGGTCAGGCCGCCGTCCTTTGCCACGCCCCACTTGCCCGCCACGCGAACAGGCGCCACGACATACTGGCCGGAGGGATGGAACACGGGTTCCCAAACCTGATTGAAGGTATCGGTCCATGGCACGTCGTCCACGGCGATGGTGTAGTTGTGTACGGAAGTACGGACCTGCGCAGCGACCTTGCGACCATCCTTGCTGAACGTCGGCGTCCAGACATTGAGGTACTTTCCGGGCCAGCGCTTGCCGTCCACGACCACGGTAAAGATGCCCTTCTTGAACCCTTCGACATCCGCCTGTCCCAGCGATTCGACCTGGGCGACTCCGGCGGTGTGCGCACCGTCTTTGGTCAGAGTGTACTGGTTGACGTTTTCAAACAGCTCCGGCCATGGCTCGCCATTGACGGCCACACCGTAACGTTCCATTCCCTTGTACATGCAGGCAATGACAGACCCGTCCTGACTGAACTTGGCGTTCCAGACGTAATCCGTGGTCTCCCCGAGCAGTTCGCCATCAACGGCAAGCGCCCACTCCATGTCCTGCTGACATAGTGCGGTGAGCCGATTGTCGGGCGAAAAGCGGAGCCCCCAGATTTTCTCGAATGTGTTTTCCCAGATGCCGTCATTGATACGGACGGAAAATTCGCCTTCGTCCACTTGAACGACTGCTGCCAGCGTTTCACCGTCGTAGGATACGTACGGCTCTTCCTGCCAGCCATGCCCTTGTTTTGGGGAGAGAGATTCGACGACCGTTTTCTGGCCGACCTCCCAATCCCAGTTGGATATACCCATAACACCCCCTTGGGTTGCGCGTTCGCCGAATTGGCGAACTGTTCGTCAACATGGGGTCGGGTATCGTCGAGATGGCGGTGGTCAGGTTCTGCGCCCGGGCATGATCATCGTTTCAATTCGGTCCTCGTTGAAGGCGTTCAGCACCTCTTCGATGGGACCCTTGACCCAGGGGATGATCTGTATGCCCATGGCTTCAAAGCCGTCTTTCGCAGCCTTTGCCAGGCCGCCGCAGATGACGATTTCGACACCCATGGCCTTGAGGTAGCCCGGAAGAGCCGCGGGGCCGGCAAGCGGCATAGCCGTCATGCCGCTTCGAACCACGTTGCTTTCTTCGAGCGTGTACACCCTCAATTCCGTTGCTGTTTCCAGCAGGGTCGCCACCCGGTTTTGATAGCCAGCGATACAGATTTCCATAGAACCCGAGTCGTTTGTGAGGCCATGTTCCCTTCCCGGACCAGCGACATGACCTCATTGTGCACAGTCCGTACCAACAATAAAAACTACACTATATCAAACACTTAAACTCTTTCAGCTAACATTCGCCAGCTACAAACTGACGTATTTTGCCGCGCTTTTCTGTCGACATGCCTTATTTTGCTGCATGCCGCTTCAGTATGCGCCGAACCGTGTCACGGGATATTCCCAAGGCACGGGCAGCGGCACTTTTATTACCGTTATGCTGCTCCAGTGCAGCCAATACCGCCTGGTATTTATGATCTTCCATAACCGCCTTGCTATTGCCCAGACAGGGAGCACAGGTGCCTCCATCTTCAGGTGTGGGCTTCAGGTATTCGGGCAGATGATCGATCTCGATCATTTCACCGGAGCATAAGATAAAGGCATACTCAATGACGTTTTCCAACTCGCGCACGTTACCGGGGTAATCGTGCCCCAGCAGGATTTGATGGACCGCTTCAGAGACCGTCTGAATCGATTTGCCCTTCAGGGAATTCTGCTGACGAATGAAGTGATTGATGAGCAGAGGGATATCCTCTGTGCGCTGCCGCAACGGCGGGATATCCATACGGACAACATTGAGTCGGAAGTACAAATCCTGACGAAACTCGCCGTTGCGCACCATCTCCTCAAGGTCACGGTTGGTTGCCGCAACAAATCTAACATCCGCACTCATGGACTTCACGCTGCCCAGCGGCTCATAGACCCGCTCCTGCAAGACACGGAGCAGCTTGACCTGCAAGGGCATGGGCATATCACCCACTTCATCAAGGAAAAGCGTACCACCCTGGGCCAATTCCAGACGCCCCGGTTTATCCTTGCGGGCGTCGGTAAATGCTCCGGCCTTGTACCCGAACAATTCGGACTCCAGCAGATTACCGGGGAGTGCGCCGCAGTTCACGGCCACAAACGGTTCGTTTTTTCGCAGGGAAAGATTGTGAATGGCCCGGGCGAACAGTTCCTTACCGGTACCGGATTCACCAAGAAGCAGGACAGTGGAAGTGGACTGGGCAATGGGCGGAAGAATCTGGAGCGTTCTGATCATATGCGCGTTATTGGTGCGGATGTCCTCCACGGAATACCGCTCCTCCACCTTCTGCATCAGTTCGTGGATGGATGTCAGGTCGCGAAAGGATTCAACACCGCCAACGACATTGCCGTCGTTATCTTTCAGGGGCGCTGAGGAAATACCAATGGGAATCTTCTCGCCGTCCATACGAAGGAGAAAACCGGACTTGGAGACCATGGGGTGGTCATCTTCAAGGCAGGGACGCATGGGGCATCCACCGTCGCAGACATTGGAGGCAAAGACCTCCCAGCATTTCTGCCCAACCGCCTCGGACGCGGCAATGCCCGTTATGTCTGCAGCGGCCTGATTGAAAAAAGTAATGTTCCAGTCCAGGTCCACAGTGAAAATCCCTTCCGCCACCGAATTCAGCACGGATTCCAAGGGGATATTTTCAGGCAGCCTGGCTGTGGGCATGTGTTCTCTCCACACACAAACGGTTTATTTACGAGACCAATAAAGGCACCGTAGCAGAGTGCAGCAAAATGCGCCAGTTGCAAAAATCTGCTGCAGTCACATTCATCTGCCCCAGAGTCAACGACTATTCCCCCACACTTCAGGAGGAAATTATAATCAGACCCAACTGATTTCATTACCTCTGATCAACAGGAGCCCACCGGCGTTATATTCACCACCAAAAACTTGCATCACCTGCCCTCTGTCGTATGATGCAACCATAGTCCAATACCCCTCTTCCAACCTCGTGGTGGACGATGTTAACCCCAGTCCGCCCACGTGTCTTGGTGCGGGCCCAAGGGTCCCTGCAAATGCCCCGGCCCGCACCACATCCTCTTCCATAATCGAACCGATAGCTACACGCTTGCAGCAATGGGTTTCTCCACTGCTTCGCATGGCCGACTCTTTTGCTGTTGCCGACGCACATGGCCGGTAAAGGTATACCTCGACGAGCACTTTCTCCGATTAACCACCTGAAAACGCAGGTATTATATCAGATAAATATTTTACCTTGACTATCAAACAATCCACCCATAAAGTCTTTTGACTTTCAAGATATAAGGAGCACAAAGCGATATGGACTCACTCTTTTGGGTTGCCATGCAATCCAGCCTCTTCCTCGGACTCATTCACGGCGTCAACCCCTGCGGACATTCCTGGGTCGTGCTGGCCCCATTCGTTGCCGGAGACAAAAGCGGCAAACGGGTCTTCAGCCTGACAACCGCATTCATCATCGGCACCACTGTCGGCTGTCTCGCCATCGGCCTTTTTCTTGGAAGCGTTTCCGCAAGTCTGCCGGAATCGACACGCTATTTCACCGACATCATCACGGCATCCATCATCATCCTGCTGGGAGCCATCCTGCTGTGGCGACCGCACTTGCTGCACAGCCACGACCACGATCACGACCATGACCACGGTTGCGGCTGTCCGGGCCACGGACATGACCACGGGCATACCTGCTCCGAGCACGACCATTCGCATGAGCATGAGCATGACCACGACCACTCGCACGACCACAGTCACGATCATTCACACGGCCATCACCACCACGCACACAAGCCCATCAGCGCCAAACGCTCAACGATTTGGGGACTCGCCACCCTCGGCTTCGTGAACATGATCGTGCCATGCCCTACTGTCGCCATCATGTACTCCTACGCCCTTGAGTCGGCCAGTCCGATGCAGGCGGTATCGGTTTTCGCCAGCTACGCTTTAGGTACGGCGATTGCGCTTGCCGGAGTGATTTATGCAATATACAAGGTAACGGATTTGATGCGTAAATTGCAAAAACCGTGGATCGAGCCAGCCATCATGCGAACGGTGGGCGTGCTCACGATCTTCTTTGGCTTTTATACCCTGTACCTTGACTTTGCCCCGGCCTAGTGCCGACGCGGAGAACTGCGAATGTCCGACCCAACCCTTCTGACACAACGTATCGTGGAATTTTATGAAAAACTCTCTTCATGGGAGCACAGCGTGGTGCGCGATCAGGGGCTGACCCTGCCGCAGGTCCACGCACTGGAGATACTGGGCACGCATAAGGCACTTCGCATGAAGGAATTGGCAGAGAAAATGGGCGTCACCACCGGAACCCTGACAGTCCTTGCCGACAGGCTGGTGAAAGCCGAAATGATTCAACGCAAGCCCCATGAAAAGGACAGGCGTTCGATACTGGTGGAGTTGACGGAAAAGGGGCAGGCGGTCTTTGAAGAGCATGATGCCCTTCACCACCAACTGACTCACGACATCACCGTTTCCCTGTCGGAAGAGGAATGCGAGCAGTTCTCCTCGCTGCTGGAAAAAATCAACAGGGAATTCTAGTCGCTCACCAGCGGCTTGCCAATCCGTGCGGCGGCTTTCAGTTGCACGGCAGTCTCGCCATCCTCCGGGAAGATGGCAAGGCCAACATGTATCTCCGGCGTGAACCTGTCCCCTTTGGATACGAACGGTTCAGTTAATACCTGACGGCAAGCAGCTATGAGTCGCTCTCCTTCATCCCGATTCTTTATCTGCTCTAGGAGGACACCCAACTCATTGGAATCTGTCCGGGATAAAACCGCCTCTTCCGGCAGGATACTTCTGACACGAACCACCACCTGCAACAGGATATCGTTAGCCAATTCAAAGCCATAGTCGCCTATGAGGTTCTCGAAATCCTCGAACCTAACTACAATCAGCGCAGATCGCCTTTCCTCATCCCGACATTTTCTTACGGTTTCCTGCAAAAGAGTGGAGAACGATTCATAATCGTGAAACGAAATTTGCAGATCACACCGTCCGCACATCTGATAGAATCGGTTGCGCATCGTTAAAAACGACACACCGAGCGCAAGCAGGGCCACCGAAGCCGCACCAACTGCTCCCTTGGCGAAATAATTAAGGAACTCCTCGTACGACTGCTCGTATTTATGCGTATTGGACACAAAGGAAATCAGCTTCCAATAATAATCCTGCGCGTTAAGCACGCCTTGGCTCTCCCCAAAAGGAGCAGATGATCCCGGGCTCCATAAAAACTCGTCACGAAGCGGTTTGATTGTCGTAAATGAAATGAGGACATTTCCTTTGATGATCTGGCCGCGCTCGCTGTTCTGTATGGCGTCCCAGTACTGAGGAAACCGGCGGGAAAATCGTCGATTGTTGCGTTCGGGAAACATGAATCCCCACTGATCCTCCACATCCGGAGCGAGCAACCAATACCCATCCCTATTGACGAGCATGGTTTGCCCCTGAGTCAACTGCCCGGTTTTACGCAACAACCCCAACAAGCGATCAGCCATGTAGTTGATGATCAACACGCACGACAATTCATAGTTCCCATCATACAGGGGGACGCCGAAACGAATCATCGGTTTGAACGGGATTTCCACCTTGCCCTGTTCGATGTTCAGATCCATGGGCGAAACGTACACCTCGCCGGGCCGGAGCAAAGCGGTGTCCTTGAAATAATAGCGAAGCCCTTTGAACTGCAATTGATCGGCACCAACAGCTACAGGAAGACCGCTGTTACGATTGACGCGTACCAGCTCCATCCCCTTGGCATCGAGGAGTCGAATCTGATCATACACCTCGTTTTCACGAATGAATGCCATGAAAAGTTCCTGCACTCCCTCCAACTGATCCTTGTCGCCAGTGGCTGCATACTCACGAATCTGGGCAACGTCTTTCAAAATACTGAGGTCGGTATCAACCCTGTCGAGGTGCTCTTCGATCATCACCGTACGCAGGTCAACGCCTGCCATCTCCTGTTCCAGGACCCAACTGACGACTGATCTGAGTTCGTAGGAATAGAAAGCATAGGCAAGGCCGCCGACCAGAGAAGAAAGAATCACTGACAGAATGAAAAACTTTCTGAAGGATTTTCGAATGGCAGAGTTTATGTCGTTGCTTTGCGTTGGCACACTATCTCCGATGGTTATTTGCGGATAGTGCGCACAGGGTACGACAAGGGGAAATTTATATCAATCTACGGATATTATAATCTGGTAGCTACGTCCTCTTCCAATGAAGAGCGTACGAACTCCTCCAGTGATTCACTGTCGGTTTCACCGATCAACCTGTTGACCTCCTGCCCTTCGGAAAACAGCAGGAAAGTCGGCGTTCCCTTGATCTTGAAACGCTCCATTGCCGTATCGAGGTAGTCGAAATCATATACAAAGCACTCCAGAGGGTACCCAAAACCATTGCACGCCCTTGTCAGGACATCGGTCTGGCTTCTGAAGCGTTCATTGCGCTTGAGAAAAGCTAAAAGTAGAAGGGAAGTCCCTTGCAGCTCCACATCGAATCGTTGTGGCTCAAGGACTTCTACCAAATTATTCTGTTCCAAAGAGACACCGCCTATCATAATATCCTTTTCACTACATAATTCGCAAAAAAAGAATACCACCACCCGAAAGGCAATGCATCATGTTGACCCGTTATACCGATTATAATTTCCGGATAATGTGTTTCAAACAGGGATGAAATCGACGAAAGGAAGGAACCAGAGAGACCTGTTCCAGAGCTATTCTTCCAGCCCCCATCGCTTCAGTTTGCGGTACAGGGTTGCCCGATGGATTCCCAGCTCCCGCGCTGCACGAGCCTTGTTGCCACCACACTGGTTGAGAACTTCCAGAACGACTTCCCGTCCCACCTTGCGATTGTGATTGATCGGAATGGACTGTTCTCTCATGGCAATCATGCCCTCATCCCGCTCGGCAAAAGGCAAATTGGCCGCTGTCGGATAGGCGCTCATTCGCATCTGCTCCACGAGATCGCGACGCATATGCCGCAACTCGATGGCCCCACCAGGGCACAGAATGCAGGCATGCTCAAGAATGTGCCGCAACTCGCGGACATTACCGGGCCAGCCATAGCTCATGAAAATATCCATCACCTCATCCGAGACTTTGGAGAACGTCTTCTTGAACTGGCGGGAAAAGACTTCCAGAAAATGATCGGCCAGGAGAGGGATATCCGCCTGACGCTCTCGCAGGGGCGGCAGTGCCACGGGCATGACATTCAACCGGTAATACAAATCCTCGCGAAACGTCCCCTGCTTGACGGCCTGCATGAGATCCACGTTGGTTGCGGCTATGATACGCACATCCGCGGAATGGGTTTTTGATTCACCCACGCGCTCATATTCCTTCTGCTCAAGGAACCGAAGCAGCTTGAGCTGAATGAGTGGAGAAATATCCCCGATTTCATCCAGAAACAACGACCCGCCCTGCGCCGCCTGAATCCTACCGACCTTATCCCGAACCGCACCGGTGAATGCACCGCGTACATGACCGAACAGTTCGCTCTCGAGAAGACTCTCGGAAAGGGCCGAACAGTTGACCTTGATCATGGATGCACTGGCCCTCGGACCGCCGTAATGCAACGCCTCGGCTACAAGTTCCTTGCCTGTGCCGGATTCGCCAAGGATAAGCACGGTGGATTCCAGGGACGAAAGCTGCTCCAGGAGCTTGTACATGTCCTGCATGCGCGAGCTTCGACCGATAATGCCACGGAAACCGTGACGCTCATGCAGTCGTTTCTCCAAATCAACAATACGCGAGACATCGCGAATAACCAGGACCGCACCGGAATGTTCCTTGTCGGGATCGATCAGCGGCGTGCAATTCAGTTCCACCATGCGCTCGCCAAGGGATGGGAGGTCCAGCTTTGCCTCGTACCCGCGAACCGGTTTCCCGCTGGTCAAAACCTGTTTGACCACGGTCAGGCAGGGATTGCCGGAATCGGCGACCAGATCTTCCATGGCCTTGCCGCGGACCTTGGCCCGCTCAAGCACGAGAAAAGGGCTGGCCGCGCTGTTGGTGGCGATCACCCGACACTGGCTGTCCACGGAAATAATGGCGTCAGGGATACTTCGGAATGTCGCTTCCAGATTCCGCCGGTACCGTTCTTTTTCCTCGGTGGCGACGCTTAATGCCCGTTCGGCTTCCCGACGTTCGGTGACATCCCGGCCCACTGCCTGGACCTCCTGCACTTCGCCCCGATTGTTGAGTATGGCCCGATTGGTCCATAACAACCACCGCGGTTCCCCATCAGAACGCAGAACCTGCTGCTCCCTGTCGAAAACCGGCTCGGCAGGACCGGCTTGGCGAACCCAGTGACGCAGGTCACGCCGTTCCTGTTCCGCCAGTTCCGGGAAAAATTCATGGCCGATGATTTCATCCTCATCCACACCGAAGAACCGGGCATAGGCACCGTTGACGAAAGTCAGCAGCCCATCAGGCGCATAGCGGCAGATCAGTTCAGTCTGGTCCTCGACCACGGCCCGGTACAGACGGGCGCCTTCCTGCAGGGCTTCCTGCACCATTTTATGCTGGGAAATATCACGAATAAATGCGGTGCAAACATCACGGTCGTTGTTCATGAAATGACTCATGGACATTTCCACCGGGAACTGTGCGCCGCCTTTGCGGACATGGTATTGCAACGGCACACGTCCTGTACCGGAGCGGATGACATCCATGGATCGCTCCGGCTCGCCGGAAAGATCGGCTATGGACATCTCCAGCATGGCTTCTTCGGAGTAGCCATAGAGTCTGCGGGCAGCTACGTTGCAATCAAGGATGGAGCCGTCGGCCCTGTCGAACATGATGATGGCATCACGCGCAGCGTCATATACCGAACGGTACCGCTTTTCACTTTCAGCCAATCCTTCCTCCGAACGACGCTGGGCAGAATGATCACGCGTGACAACAACCATACCCGATAATACGGCCCCTTCAAAAACCGGACGAACTGTCGTCGAGTAGACATGCCCGTTGACGAATTCCTCAACGCGACGTTCCTTGCCGGAAGCCTTCACCTGCTCCAATGTCTCTCGCAACAGCTTGGCCGAAGGGCGCGGAAGCAGGGACAGGTACGGCCTGCCAACAACGTTATCTGAATCCCCTCCAATCTGACGGAGCCCCACATCGTTGGCCACGGAAAGATGCATGTCGGCATCAAGCAGAAAAACAGCATCATCAACGGCTTCAAGCACTTCCTGCATTTGGAGCCCACTGTGCGGACAAGCACCATTGTCCGACAGGGCTTTCCAGCAGCGATGCATTTCAATACCCTGACGGGCCAGCGATTCGATCAGATCACGCGTCAGCGGCATTTTCATGTGGGCCATGCCACCAATGTCGGCAATATAATCGGAAGGATGCTCCAGATGGGAATCGACCAGAGCCACGACAGGGATATTCCGGCTCCGACAACGATATATGAATCCTGCCACATCACCGTCCAGACTCATGTCGACAAACGCGACTTCAGCGCCAGTCGTACCGGTCATGTTCTCAGCCTCCTCAAGAGAAGACGCCGACAGAACCCGACATCCCCGTCGGGAGAGAATGTCATGGATCAGCGTGTGGATGGCGGCATCGCTCATGGCGACAAGTATTGTCGAACTCACCGGTAAATCTCCTGAAAAACACTCTTACATCACTTGGCGCACGTTAACCACCCCCTATTCCGGTTCCTGTGAATTATCCTGTCACTTTTCCTTATAAGGGTGTATGGGGAAGATGCGGCAATGTCCAACCAAGGAACAAAGGAGGCGCACTATGTCTACGTTTAAGGAAACCGACCTGCCGATCGACGTACAGCATGGTCAGATGGTTCAACTCGACGATGGAACCACCATTCGATTCGAGTCCAATGGAGAAGCCAAAGATGTCATGATCAATGACGGATTCCAACCAGCGGTGACGTTATTCCCCGGCAATGATTTCTCGGTGGAAGCCAGCGGCTCCACCTACATCATTACCTGTGAATTTGGTGATTGCATGCATATCAAGAAGAAATAACCCCAACAGCTCAAGCCCGTCAGTCCCCGGACCAGACGGGCTTGGGTCATTGAACATATAACCTGCGATCCCTTTACATTTGAAAAAAATGGGATAGGATATAGCAAACCACATTGGCCTGAAATTCGTATTCACCATTCGACACAGGACCTAGCAGGGAGTTGGTCATGAAAAAAATTCTCATAGCCGAAGATGACAGGATATCGCAAAAGCTGGCGGCTAAAATCATTGAGGACATGGGGCATATGCCGTTTGTCAGCCCCAACGGAGAGCACGCGTACGAGGCCTTGATGAACAACAGCGACTTTGACCTGCTCATCACTGATATCATGATGCCGAAAATGGATGGTCAACAATTGATCAAAACATTACGCGGAGACCAGCAGTTCATGACATTTCCCATCATCATCATGTCAGCGGTAGTCGGCGTGAGTGATATATCCAACCTGCTAGAACTCGGAGCCTCCCTCTTCCTTCCCAAACCCTTGGAAAAGGATGAAGTGGTGGATTACGTCAACCGATGTATCAGTAAACAGAACTGCCATTACGTAAAAAAGTAATGCCTCTATCACGGCTCCACTGACTTCAGTCACTACACAGTACGCACCCTCAAGGCCGAGTCTTGAGCGGTTGAGGCATGCCAACTCTCCCCCCTTGCGCATGACGAGATTTCCCCGTAAATCAGTGCCTTCAACGGACGTATCACTCGTTGAACGCACAACCAACAACAAGAGAGAACATCATGCGTCATTTCATCAAAAAACTCATTCTGGCCTCCTTGCTCGCCGTCTGCATTATCGCCCCGGCCAATGCGGCCGACCCGGAAAACACCCTGTACCTCGATCTCGAAGACGGCCGTGTCGTCATCGAGATGCAGCCTGAACTCGCTCCGCAGCACGTGAAACGGATCAAGGAACTGGTTCGCCTGAAATTTTACGACGGCATCGTTTTCCATCGCGTGATCGACGGCTTCATGGCGCAGACAGGCGATCCCACCGGAACAGGTCGTGGCGGCTCCGGTCAGAATCTGCCGGCGGAATTCACCGACGCCCCGTTTGAGCGCGGCACTGTCGGCATGGCCCGCGCCCAATCCCCGGATAGCGCAGACTCGCAATTTTTCATCTGCTTTGCGCCAGCACCCTTTCTCAACGGTCAGTACACTGTTTGGGGACAGGTGGTCAGCGGCATGGAGTATGTAGACATGATCAAGAAAGGAAGCGGCCGCAATGGCATCGTTTCCAATCCTGACAAGATTGTTCGCATGCAGATCGC
>CEUM01117231.1_pt1 | contig 18149 bp, 13 predicted proteins | sample 356421 | NCBI WGS metagenome assembly CEUM01 (sample SAMEA2622716, study PRJEB7988) | marine metagenome | biome: marine biome (ENVO:00000447); feature: surface water layer (ENVO:00002042); material: "saline water (ENVO:00002010), including plankton (ENVO:xxxxxxxx)" | depth 5 m | reverse complement strand
GCGGTCAAGAAGGCGTCAATGCCGACCCGCTTGCCGGCCAACGCCTTGAGGCTGGTCTGCTCCGCTGGAGCGATGTCCTTGAGGTTGCAGCCCATGATTCAAACAACAGGTCACCGTATGTAGGCGTTCGCCTGCGATTCCATCAAGAAGGCTGAGCCACAGGACGGTTCATGGGCGACATGTTGGCGTGCTTGCGCGGTTGGCATCCCGGCTTGGCCAAAGCCGAGCTCGCCGCGCTCATGCCCGATGCTCGGCTGGAAATGGAGCGTTCAGCGCGCTGGGTGCGAGTTCACGGCGGGAGCGACGTCCGACGAAGCGAAGCCCTTCGCATCGCCAGCGGCCTGCAGTGCTTTCTGCTTGACGCCGTGGTCTCGACCACGGATGACGGCTCACCTGAGGCTTGGTTGGAGAGCATGGCCGCTTACGTTGACGCTTACCCCGTGGAAGGCACAGTGGCCGTGCGTGCTTGGAAGCAGGGCTCGAAGATTCCAGGATGGAGCACATCCGAACTTTCTCGGCAGCTCGGTGGGGTGCTGTTTGAGCGAGGTTACAGCGTTGATCTCGAAGCCCCCGATCATGTGCTGGCGCTGGTGGCCGATGGGCCGACCGCTTCGCTGGCTTGTGGCTGGATGGAAGGGGACGGGCAAGCCGCCTTTTCCAACGGTGAGCGGAAAGCTGGAGAACGTCCGTTCTTCAAACCGGTCAGCCTTGACCCCATGCTGGCTCGTTTGGCCGTCAACATGGCAGCAGGGCCGCTTGAACGTGGACCGGTGGTGGACCCGATGACGGGCACCGGCGGCTTTCTCATCGAGGCCTCGCTGAGCGGACGGAACGCCATCGGCATCGACATTCACTCCGAAATGGTGCAGGGTGCCAACGCCAACCTGCTTTGGGCACACGGTGGTAATGACCCCGAACATGCCGCCGTCAAACGCGGCGACGCCACCAGGCTCCCGGATGTTCTCCCCGGCGAGTGGAGTGGGAAGGTCGCAGGCTTTGTCCTCGACCCACCCTACGGTCGGAACTCCCACGGCAGCATGGCCAACGACCCGCTGCTGGAAGCCTCCCTTCGCAGTGCTCGCGCAGTGGCCCATCCCGAGGCAGGTTTTGTCCTCATTCTCCCCCTTCATCCGCTGGCCGAGCACACGACAGACGGTCTGCCTCTTGACCACCCCTTTGCGTTGCTCAACGGTGAATGGCCGGACGTGCAACGGTTGGTGACATCGTGTGGTTGGGCCCCGCAATCGGTGCACGTGGAACGGGTCCACCGGAGCCTCAGTCGGCTGATCCTTCACGCACGATGCGCTCCTCAAGATTGAGCAAGACCATGTCCATTCCTTCGGGTGGCGTAGGGAACTGGGAACGGTGCGGACAACCTTCGTCCAAAACGGCACGGTCCTCATGATTGAGCACGTATGGGTACGTCCGGCAGCCCTTGGGGCGAATTTCGTACACCGAGCACATCCCCTCAGCGTTGAGGTCAGCAGAGTCGGTCAGCAGAAAGACGCAGGCACGGGTTTGCGCGTTGTTGAGCAGCGTCAATGCGCCGTCATTCATCACGGCGAATTCCTCCTGCTTCATGCCCGTTCGGCGAGCCAGGCGCGAAGCCTCAGCCTGCGTGATGGGCATCGTGGTCTCCCTGCAACAAGCCGAACATCCGCTGGGAATGCACGGGAGGGAGCGCGCCATGGACGAGCCATGCCACCCGCCTTCTTCAAGAAGGGGGGGCCTCTCGCAAGGTCAACGGGCGATTAGGGTAGTCTGGATATCCTTCCGGCCTTCGGAGCCGGAGACGGGGGTTCGAATCCTCCATCGCCCGCCATTCAACCCAACGAGCGCAGCCTTCGCAGGGGTCAAGCGAAGCGTTAGAAAAAACGAACACTTATTTCCGGATGGACGACCTTGAGGCCATGGTCATTGCCAACAACGCGCCGCTTGCGACGTTGAGTCGGGCAAAGGCCAACCTTCGCTCCTTGCCCCTCGGTGATGCGCAACTCCCTCAGGCCCCCGTGGTGAGCATCCGGGGAGCAGGAACACGAGCCCCTGCACAATTCCGCTCGTTCAACCTGACAGGAGCTGACGTCCAAGCGTTCTGTGCCCGCGTTGATGTACCGGACCCGCTGCTGCTTTTCGTTGAGGAAGACGACGGTGTGCCTCACATCGTCATCGGCGTGGTGGGGCCAGACAACTACTGTTCCGAGCGGGATTGCGAGATCGTCTACGGCCGCCGATGGCGGGTTGAAGCATATCTCTCGTACTCAGAACTCTTGCAGACGGTTCTCTTGGCGTGCAAAACCGCGCTGGAGCATGAACTTCGTGAACGGTTGTCGGTGGGTGGAACCACACCGCTCAACGCCCATCAGGACCACGAACTGATGGCAGACTTCCTCAATGCCGGCGTTGAACTGCCTGGCCACGACGTGATGTTGAGTGCGATTTCCATCAATGGCAACGCCATCGAGGTGAGCGCTTGCCATACCGTTGAGGGCGTGGGCCAAATCCTCTGCATGGACTTGGGCGAGGCCGACCCCAGCCTTCCGTTCATCAGCGGGTCGCTCAAGGCCGTGATGCTCGAAGATGACCAGCCGCTTGAGGCCGTGTGGGAAGCGCTCCTGCGCCGTTCGCATCGCTGGTTGCACGAGCGATTGCTGCTCGACGGCCAGCCCGTGTTCAGCCCAGACTTGACCGTTGGTCAACGAATGGCCTTCTCGAGGCTTCACCGCAACGACGGTCGCCTTGGCTCCCACACAACGGCCATCGAAGGGCGCAACAGCATGAACCACGACATCGACACCGTTCGAGCCCCGGTCCTCCGTCGGGGTCCGTGCAACACACCCTCGCTGGGACGACTCAGTGCGATGAACCCCGAGCACGGCGTATGGCCTCACGTCATCCGCTAACCATGGGGTCCCACGGACATCCCAACCGGCGTTTATTATCCACCGAAGCCTACTCTATCATGAGAACACCATGAGAGGAAAAGGTTCCCAGAAAAAAGCCCGCTTGGAGCGGTTAAAGAACGAAATTGTCGACTACGTCGCCACAGCTCCCGGAGCATCAGCGGCTGACATCGTTGCCTTCTTGTCGAACGAGCGCAAGATGCGCAACCACGGTTTGACCACCCGAAAGGTCGGCTTGTTCATCCCACGCTACCTTTCCGAGATGATCAACTTCCGACTTGACGCTTCAACGGGCAAGCGAATCTACCACCTGGCGTCCTGAGCCATCACCACATTGATGCCCAAGCACCGTTTCGACGGGGCATGGACTGGGGCGGTTTGGCTGACGCTGCAACCCTCTTCCCCTCCTTTTCCGGGGCGGAAGACGGGCACCTCCCTGCTCTCCCCGTTGACGGGCCTGTGTGGCAGCTGCTCAACCCGAAGCATTCCAGTGGCTTGAAAGCCCAAATGGGCGGTATCACCGGTGAGATTGCTTGTGACGATGCGGACTTCTTCACCCGTGGCGAAGGCATCGTCGTTGACGCCACGGCCACCGTTGAAGCAGGAGCCTACCTCATCGGTCCGTGCTACATTGGACCCCGAGCCGTCGTTCGGAGCGGCGCTTATGTTCGAGAATATTCGTGGATCTGCGCCGATGCTGTGGTCGGTCACGCAACAGAAGTCAAGCATTCCATCCTCTTGCCCGGTGCCAAAGCACCGCACTTCAACTACGTAGGCGATTCCATTCTCGGGAAGGATGTCAACTTAGGAGCGGGGACCAAACTCAGCAACCTTCGCAACGACGGAGGTGAAGTTCACGTGCGCCTGAACGGCGAACGCCTTCCAAGCGGCTTGCGAAAGTTCGGTGCGGTGCTGGGCGAAGGTGTGGCGACAGGATGTAACAGCGTCACCAACCCCGGCGTGGTGCTGGGGTGCAACAGCACGGTGTGGCCCAACGCGACCGTTACCGGTATCCACGGACCCGACAGTCAACACCGGTGAGGGATGACCGTGAGCGCCTCGTTCTTCGGCACCGACGGCATTCGAGGCTCCGTCAGTCTCGAAGCCGTTGACGAAGAGGAAGCCATTCGTCTCATTCAGCACGAACGAACCTTGACGCCAGCCTTCATGCGACTGGTAGGCGAAGCCCTGTCCTACACCCGGCCCGCCCTTCCAGGCGAGGGCGAGGTGGTCGTGGTGGGCTGGGACCGGCGTCCGGGAAATGCAGCGCTGGTTGCGGCCCTCACCCTCGGACTCCGGCTGACCGGCAGCCATGTCATCCACATTGGCGAGTGCGCTACACCGACCCTCCACCGCGCCGTGTTGGCCTTCAGTGCACGTGCGGGATGCATGATCACCGCCAGTCACAACCCTGTCGCAGATTCGGGCATCAAGGTCTTCGACAGCTTCGGCTACAAATCCAACCGAACCTACGAGGCCGACGTTAGCCAGACCGTTCGACAACTTGCTGAGGAAGATCGAGACGTCGACGCTGTCGACCGCGAAACCCTCGCGCTTCCAGATGAAGCCCACCACGATTGGAGCGAAGGCGCACACCGCACGTGGTTGGCCCAGCGATGGTCACAGTTCGAAAGCGTGTTTGGTGTGTGGAACAGCGCAGCTTCGGACCGGTTCGCCTCTCCCTTGCTGATCGATGGTGCCAACGGCTTTGGTGCCTCATGGCTGGCGGAATTCTTGCGTGAACGCGGCGTAAGCTGCCGTGAAGTGAGCTCACCTTCGGGCATACTCAACGAAGGATGCGGTGCTGGCGACCTTTCCCCAACGGCGACTTGGACCCATCAAGAAGTCGAGGCGTCATCTCACATGTTACTCAAGGCCCTGAAGCCAGCCCCAGAGGGTCAACTTGTGGGCGCTGCACTTGACGGCGACGGCGATCGATGCCTCTTCATTCAAGCCACTGGAACCGGCTTTGCCGTCGTGGACGGTGACGCCATGGCGGCCATGCTGCTGGGCGCTGCAGCAGACCACTCCTGGTCGTTCGCTGCCAGCATTGAGTCCGACGTGGCCCTGTTCGGCCATGTACAATCACTGAACGCTGAAACCGAATGCATCGAGACAGCGGTCGGCGACCGATGGTTGTCCTACGCCCTGCGACCGAGTGAAGGTGGTTGGCTCCACGACGCCACCATGCCAGCGAGCTGCGGCATCGAAGATTCGGGGCACGTCGTTCTCCCAGCGCCCCACCCCACGGTGGACGATGCATGGAGTTTGGTCGGCGATGGTGCCGCCACCCTGTGCGCCGTTCTTCTTGCCGCTGCCCAACAAACGGATGCCGTCTTTGACCGCGGATGGAAAAAACGTGTCTCCATCAAAGACAGTCACCGCGAGCGCTGGCAGGCATCCAGCGAGCTCTTTTCGTCAACAGAGGAGAACCTCCGAACCGCCTTGGAGGGGTTGGGTTTTGAGGCACAGCGACGGCGGATTGAGGGCGAACCTGACCTGTTGCTGATGCACGGCCATTCGATGGAGGGCGTGGCTTCCTTTGGAGTCCGCAACAGCGGAACGCAAGCGAAGACCAGCCTTTCCGTCCGGCTTTCAAAAGACCTCGATTCATCACCGTTCGAGAAGTTATTGGACGCCGTAACCGCCGACCTTGCCGCCGTGTTAACCGCGGATTAATCGTCCATCAACACCGCTTCGTTGGCTTGCGTGAGCGTGGTCACGGCAAACAACAACGCAGCCGATGCCACGAGGAGCATCAGCACGTAGGAGGCTCCGATGCCTGCCACCAGGGCCACGGCCGCCACCATCCAGGCGACGACCAAATCGGCGGCACCGACGATTCTCCACGACTTACGCTGGGTCAAAATGCCGCTGACCCAAGCGGTGCTGGACACCACCAAGGCCACGAACGAAAGCCCCACCAGCGAAGCGGAGAGAACAGCCGACGACAGGAGCAGCCCGTGTGCTGACCACAAGGCGGCGGAAAGCCAGAGGCCTTCTTGCCGAGCGACGACCACGGCCACCCATGCAACGCTGACTGCACCAAAGGCTGCGGCCACGTTGGTCGGCGTGAGGATGGACGAAGCTGGAGCGAGCGCCCAAGCCACAAGCGCTTGAACGGCGAACGGTGCGAGCAACACCACGGTCATCGCCACGGCGGGCTGCTTCCAACCGAGGCTCCGACGAAGCCCGAAGACCAAAGCAAGCACACTCACCGGCCCGAGGGACAGCGCCACGGCGCCGGCTACCCAGCCGCTTCGACCCATGGCCGTGCGATGGTCGTCCAGCCCTCGTCGGAGACGTTCACCCTCTACCCAATCAAACAGCAGGACCATGCCGAGGAGGAGAATTTCGATGCCAAACAGCGGGAGTGCACCGGTGGTGAGCGCCAGTGCGGTCGGGTCGGTAGCCAACGGAAGCGGGACCTCGCCCCCAATAAGAACGCATACCATTCGGTCGATGACCATCAGTCCGAGCAACGCCTCCAAGGCGCTTGGAATCCGCAAACCGAGGTCGTTGCGACCGATCAGCCCCATACCGACCAACAACACAAGGGTCAAACTGAGCGCCGCCAAATGGACGGTGGATTCGGTAAGCACCCCGGTTGTCATTCGACCGGCCACATGGACCAGGACCATGCCACCCATGGCCACGGCGATGGGCAGTTCAACGCCCGCCACGTCCGGAAGGCGCAAACCGATGGCGTTGGCACGCAATCGAGCCAGTCCCACCAGCACCACGGCAAATCCAGCACTGAACAACAGCGCCAGCAGGGCGTACGGCGTAGCGTAGGCAAACCACATCGACCCGATGAACGCGACAGCAAGGAACAACAACAACACGACCGGTTTGTAGTGGATGTCGCCCACGATAACGTCGTCTTGGCCGGCCGTACCGCTTCGCTTGGCGCGGCGTTTCTGACGCTGAGCGAGTTCGAGAAGTTCAGCGTCCAATTCCCGCAACCCCACCGTGGTGGAACCGTCGGCCGACACCGAGGAGACCAGCGTCTGCATGCGTTCGCGCTTGGCTGCAAAGGACGCTTCACGCTCTTCTTTGGTCGCCAGCGCTCGCAAACCCGAACGGACATCGCCCTGGAAGGCAAGGTAAGCCCCGACCAGCACAAACATGACGAGCGCTGAGAGTTGCATGGTGTCGGATTCAACGCTCTGCCCGGCGAGCGCCATGCTCACCAGCAAACCGATGGCGGCCAAGGTGGGGGGGAGCAGGGCGTCGACGATCCGCAGCCGTTGCATGTAGACCACCAGCGAAACCGCCGCCATGACCGAAAGCACGTCGAGGCTCAACACGTTCGTGATGGCCGATGTGCCCGTGAGCGATGCGGTTCGTTGAGGGCCGAGCGCCACCACCAGAAACAAGGCCGTCATCATCCCGAGGTGGACAGTCAACAAGCGACCGGGGAGCGTGCGTACGGTGGGGTCGCCTTGCGTTGCTTCCATGTCGTCAACGCGCCGCGCTGCTGCAGCGATGAGCACAGCGCTCCCTGCGGTCAGGGCGGCGGCCCATCCGGCCTCAAGCCCGTAATTCCATGAAATCGAGAGCGCTGCGATGGACCACACGATGACCAGGGTTTGCGGGCGGCCACGATGGAGGCCCAGCCGGGTCATGCCCGCATGGGCCAAGAGCAGGGCCGTCATGCCGCCAAGCGCCCCCAACGCCGTTACGCCATCGGGGCGAGTGGTGGCGACGAAAGTCAGACAAGCCAACACGAAACCCAAGTTCCACAAGGTAAGCATCTCTGAATCTCGTAGGCGAGAACTCATTTCGGAAAAGCCAGCCAATCCACCGGCGAGGTTGAGGTTGGCATCACCCAGTCGGTGATTCACGGCCATCTGTTGAACGACGAGCAGCACCATCCACAGACCCAGGTCGACTTCGGACAGCACGATGGGGACGAGGTCGGCATTGACCAAACGCTGCTCCAGATTGGTCGCAAAGGCGAGCAACCAGAGGTAGGGAGCCAGCACGGCGACACCTGCGATGGCCGGCGAATGCCGCAGCACAGCGATGGTCCCCAAACCCACCCAGACGGTGGCCTGTGCCACCAAGAGCAAACGACCCTGCCGACCACCATCCTCGGCGGGAATCAGGAGCGTCAACAAGACGACGATAACCAAGGCGCCCATCCACAGCACGTGGTCAGACACGTTGGCCTGATGGGTCAACAAGACCCCGATGCACAGGGCCGTTGTGGCGATGGCGAACACCGAATATTCGCTCAATTCGAGGGGGAAGGTGAGGTTCACGACGCCCGCATTGAGCAAGGCCAACCCGGCGATGAGGAACGGCATGGGAGCCAGCACAAACGGCATCAGTTTGGTCCAAGGAACGCCGCGAACCACCAGGTAGGAGGATGTAAACGCCAACGTGAGGAGCATCAGTTGAGCAAGCGCATAGCCGGTCTCGGTTCGATGGGCAGCGATGGTCATGAGGGCGCCCACCATCCCGAGGGAAACCGACACCGCCCACAAACCGGGTTTGCCAAGTCCAACGGCGTGAACGCCTTGGCTGAGCCAGTTTTCGTGGTGAACAAAGGCCGCAGCCATGGACGCGTTGGCGGCGGTAACCACGCTCAGAAGGAGGAAGAGCGTGAGGTCGTTTTCGATGGGGAGCAAGGTCAGTGAGAGGATGGTCCAGTCGTTGGAGAGGGCGTGGACGCCGACCCACAGGTAGGACATCGAGATGCCGAGGCTGGCCAGGTTGCCAGAGGAACGAACGAGGGCCAGCCCGTGCATGAGCGCCATGGCCATGACGATCAAGACGGCAATCCCGACTTCACCGTACACCGCACCGGCTGAACTGCCCACGGCAAACAGAACCAGCGCTGATTGCGCGGCGATAGCGTCCTCGTCGTGACGGAAGGCCAACGCCACGTTCATGCCGACCAACGCCAACATCAAGCCACCGAGCACTTGGCTTTCCGGAGCGCCGAACCCGTCCAACCACCCCCAACGCCAGGCGTCAAGGGCTAAGCCGTAGAGGAGTTTCATCGAAATGATGACCCACGTGATGCCCAGCAAATGCATGGCGTCGCGCCGAATCCAACGTTCACCCAGCCAGAGCCCGATCATGGCCATGGCGAACAGCCCCAATCCACCCAGCAGCGGAGGGAGCACCGTTCCGACCAGTGCGCCGATGGCCGTCCAAACCACCACCATGGCGACGGCCAAGCCTTTGCCAATCGTTTGTTCACCGTGGATGGCCATTTGCGTGGTGGAATCCAAAGGACGTTCTCTGCTCACGTCCATCGTGAAGAGCGATTTGACATCACCCACCGCAGCATCCTTGTTGGCAGCTTGGCTGGTGGGGTCCAACGCCTCGTGTGGATCGTTGACCTCGTGCGGATGTTCAACGGCGAGTGTTGCGCCGTCAGCCCCCTCGCTCTCCGGGCCGGCATCCCGGGGTAGGCCATCATCGGTAGCGACATCATCGGAGGACGATGTGGCGACCATGAACGAGTCAAGGTTGAGGCCTTGCGGGCGCTTGAACGACTGTTCTCGAAGGACATCGTCATCCGTGGGAGGCGTGGTGGATTCGGCCCCCTCGTCCCCTTCCATGTCCTTCTCCACGGCTTGCTGAACATGAAGTTGTCCGCCTCAGGCCGCCATCGTTCCCGATTTTTGGTTGGTTTTCAATTTCTGCAAGCGGTTGTACTCGCACGCTCCGGGAACGACGGCAGCCACTTGTTGTCGAGCCAAAAGGGACAAAGAGGGGCGGCGGAAACGGCCGACATGGGCGGCACCCACGGCACCCCTTCCGGCAGCCTCGAAACGCACGGCATCTCCCCCAGCGGAGACGTCTATTGGAACCTCGAAGCCAAAGCACTCATCGACCTCGCTGTCGAGCGCGGTGAAGGATTCCTGAGCGCACATGGAGCGCTCGTGACCGAGACCGGAGAGCGAACCGGCCGTTCTCCCAACGACAAATACATCGTCGACGAACCGTCGGTCTCTGACGACATCAACTGGGGCGATGTCAATGTCTCCACCGACCTCGACACCTTCACCCGCATGCGAGCCAAGGTCGTTGATTTCCTGTCCCAGCAGGACGCTCTCTTCGTTCAGGACTTGTACTGCGGCGCCGACTTTTCGGAAGCCCTGCCCATCCGCGTGGTCAACCACAACGCCTGGCACAACACCTTCGCCCGCAACATGTTCATTCGACCCGGCGCCGAACAACTGGCCAAGCATGAGCCGGAATTCACCGTTCTTCACGCACCGCACTTTGAGGCCGATGCCGAGAGCGACGGTCTGAACTCCCAGTGCTTTGTGATCGTCAACTACGCCGCCAAAGAAGTCATCATCGGCGGTACTCGCTACGCTGGTGAAATCAAGAAATCCATCTTCTCCGTGATGAACCTCATTCTGCCAAAGAAGGGTATCCTCCCCATGCACTGCTCAGCCAACACCACCGGTGAAAACACGGCCATCTTCTTCGGCCTCTCCGGCACGGGGAAGACCACGCTTTCCGCCGACCCGAAGCGCGCCCTCATCGGCGACGACGAACACGGCTGGGGCGCCAACGGTGTGTTCAACTTCGAAGGCGGTTGCTACGCCAAGCTCATCGACCTCTCGGAAGAGGACGAACCCGCCATCTTCGCCACCACCCGCAAGCACGGTACGGTGCTCGAAAACATCGTGGTCGACAGCGAGGGTGTGCCCGACTTTCATGACACGTCAAAGACGCAGAACACACGTGGCTCCTACCCCATCGAATTCATCGACAACCGAACGGCCGATTCCAAAGGCGGCCACCCGCAGAACGTCATCTTCCTGACCTGCGATGCCTTCGGGGTTCTCCCCCCCATCTCCCGCCTGACGCCCTCACAGGCTGCGTACCACTTCATCTCCGGCTACACCGCCAAGGTGGCCGGTACCGAAGTCGGCGTGAAGGAACCCCAAGCGACCTTCTCGGCCTGCTTCGGTGAGCCGTTCATGCCCATGCACCCTGGGGTCTATGCCGACCTGCTCTCCGAGAAGATGGACCAGCACGGCTCCACGGCATGGCTCATCAACACCGGCTGGTCTGGCGGTGCTTACGGCGAAGGCAGCCGAATGAAGATCAAGTACACCCGTGCCATGCTCAACGCTGCACTTGACGGGGATTTGGACGGCGTGGAATTCGTGACCGATGAGCGCTTTGGTTTCGAAATCCCGACCTCCTGCCCGGGCGTGCCCGCAGATGTGCTTCAGCCCAAGTCCACGTGGTCCAACGGCGAGGCTTACGACGCCACCGCCGACAAGTTGGCCTCCATGTTCAACGAGAACTTCAAGCGCTACGAAACCGGTGTTTCTGCCGATGTCAACGCTGCGGCGCCTGCTCCGCTGGCGTGAGCCCGTCCAAGAGCTGGCGAAGCACCGGGATGTTCTCCCGCTCGCTGTCATCGAGGGCCAATTCGGCTTGAACCATGCACGTGCTGAGCGTCTCGTACCGGTCCTCCTCTTCCGCCATCATTGCACATTCCATGGCTTCGTCAAAGAGTTCGATGGCCAATTCCGGCCGGTCGATGGCAAGCAACGCTCTGCCAACCCGTTCAAGCATGGTGGAACCGTCTGATGGGTTCGCCATGAGGTGAGAAGAGGCTTGGTTGACCCATGCCTTGGCGGCTGTTGCATCCCCTGCCAGTGATGACGCTATGGCGGCGAGCACCATGGATGGAACGGCGTCTGCCTCCTGTGATGTTGCTTGATTGGCAGCGGTCGTGAACAAATCGAGCGCGCGCGAAAGGTCCTCGCCCTGAAGCGCCAACATGCCCAACCGACGCATGGCTTTGCGCTCCGACCCCACATCATCGACCAGTGTGGCGAGGTGAAGGGCACGGGCGAGGTGTCGACGCGCTTTCTGTTGCTCTCCGGCCATACGCGCCATCAATCCGAGCGCCGATTCAGTACGCAAAAAGCTCCCTGCCATGGCACGGTGGGCGATTTCAGCCTGTTCCTCACCCAAAGGAGCCAAGCCCATGCCGACCTGTTCCATCACGTTCGTGAGCAGCATGGAGGTGGCTTCCATCGCTTCTTGAAGCCGTTCGTCCGCCTCCATCCGCAAGGTCGAGAGATGGTTGTCCAACATGGAAACTGGGGCGCAAATCTCCTTGAGTTCGCCGAGGGCTTCCAGGCGTTTTGGTTTGACCTTGTAACCCCTGATCACCCGGGTCAAGTCGGCAATTTGACGGCGTTCCACTCGGTCTGCATCCTGCTCATCGTCGCTTTCCAGAACATGACTGGAGGAAAGCAACGAGTCCACCATCCATGTCAGTTTCCGCTGGACATCGTATTCGCTGCGCCGGCTAATGGCGTACTTCATTTCTGCAGCACGAACCTGGCGTGAAAGGCTTCGAAACCTCGCATCCCGGCCTGCATCGGGTGCATCCGCCACCAAGCGTTGCAGAAAGGTCGAGGGGGGGCATGTCTCGAAGCGCAGATCGGTGCGCTCAGCCGTCGTGGTCATTTTGAAATCGTCCGACACAAGTACCACATCGCTGCTCTCCGCACCCAAGCCATCGGCCAGCACCATCAAGGACAAATCAACATCTTGTGGAGCAGCCGATTCACCAATTCGTTGAGCCAACGACCGTACATCTTCCTCCTCAACAGGAACGGTGTGGAGCATGGAATCCAGGGCTTTCAGCAGGTTTGGACGTCCTTCACAGCGACGCAACGCCACGGTGGCGACCTCCTGTTCAACGCCCGGGGTGATGAGCAACCGACGGCCTCGCAAAACTGCTTGCAAGTCCTCGACGAATCCAGCTTCTGCTTTCTGCCCGAGATGGATAAAACAGTTTGAATCAATGACCCAAATGGAGCCCATGCCTGGGTTGTATTGCTCTCAAATCATCATGTTTGCGCCGCAACATCATGACCTGTCATCCCTGCGAGGCTGACGACGGTTGGAGCGGTTTGAACGATTCCGGTTGGAAGCGTTTGACCGACCTTGTTGTTTTCCTCGACGACGGTTGGGCTGCGGTGGCCTGCCACCCGACGGGCGGTTGGGCCGGTCGCTCTTCTGGCCGGGCTTGTTGGAACGATTCGAGGGTTTTCGGCCTCCGTCTCGTTGGCCACCCTTTCGGTCGCCGTCTCGTGACCCACCTTTCCGGCTTCGGTCGTTAGCGTTGGGGCCGCCACGGTTGTAGCGACGCATGTTGCTGCCCCGGCCCGTGCCGCGACGAGAGCGCCCGCCCACGGGCGCACCCTTGACGCGGCCAGGCTTCTGACCCGGCTTTGGTCGTGCCTTCTCGAAGTGGTAGGGTTGCTCCTCGAGCACCTCAATGTCTTCGCCGAGCAGTTGTTGAATCCCAACGAGGTAGCCGGATTCCGTTTCATCGCAGAACGAATAGGCCAGGCCTTCTCGACCGGCCCGAGCCGTGCGACCAATGCGATGGATGTAGACCTCGGGCTCGTTGGGCAGGTCGAAGTTGAACACGTGGGTGATGTCTTCCACGTCAATGCCGCGGCTGGCGATGTCGGTCGCCACGAGAATGAACACGTCGCCGTTGCGAAACGCTTCCAGCGCCCGCGTTCTTGCGGTCTGACTCTTGTCGCCGTGAATGGAATCGGAAGGGATGCCGACCTTGCTCAGTTGCTTGGCAAGGCGGTTCGCACCGTGCTTGGTTCGGGTGAACACGATGCCACAGGCGACCATCTGGCCTTCGAGCAAATCGATGAGCAGTTGACGCTTGTCGGCCTTCTGGACGAAGGCCACGTACTGCTCGATGCGGTCGGTGGTCGGCGCCTCCGGGCTGATGTCCACTTGGACCGGGCGGTGGAGCATTTGGTTGGCCAACTCGCCGATGGCCTTGGGCATCGTCGCGCTGAACATCAGGTTCTGTCGCTTGCGCGGGACGAGGCGGAGAATACGCTCCACGTCCTTGCTGAAGCCCATGTCAAGCATGCGGTCGGCTTCGTCGAGCACGAAATGCTGGACCTCGCTGAGATCAACATGGCCCTGTTCGTACAAATCGAGCAAGCGACCGGGGGTCGCCACCAACACGTCCACCCCGCGACGAAGGGCCTTGACCTGCGGTGATTGCCCGACACCGCCGAAGATGACGGTGGAATAGAGCGGGAGATGGCGCCCGTAGACGCGCAAGCGGTCGCCGATTTGCGCCGCCAGTTCCCGAGTAGGTGTGAGCATGAGCGCACGGATGGGCCGGCCGTTGGAGGGTTTCTCAGCGGCAAGATGGTGGAGGATAGGAAGGGCAAACGCCGCCGTTTTTCCCGTACCGGTTTGGGCGATACCGAGCACGTCTCGCCCGTCCATCAAGGCAGGAATGGTTTCCGCTTGCACCGGTGTTGGTGTGCGGTAGCCTTCGCCGTCAAGGGCCTCCAAAATTCGGTCGTCGAGATGAAGTTCAGTGAAGGTTGACATGTGGCTGCCTCAAGGACGAACACCCCGTGACCAACGTCAGCGGACCAACCGTTCCATGCGCGCCTCCCGGCCCACTCGTTATGAACACCGAGGGTGGCTGTTGGCACAATCGTCGCATTCGAACAAAGAGTGGCGAGCGCCGACCCCGGGTTTCATGTCCTACGGGGGAAGTTGGGGGCATGGACCGGCCGCTTCACGTTGTGACCGGCGCCTTCGGCTACTCGGGAAGATGGATTGCTCATCACCTTCTGAAGGAGGACGTTCAGGTTCGAACCCTGACCAATGCGGTCGGCAGGGACGACCCGTTCGATGGACGGGTTGAGGTTCACGGGCTGGATTTCGACGACATGGACCGCTTGGTGGAATCGTTGCGCGGTGCGGAAGTGCTGTACAACACCTACTGGGTTCGCTACAACAAGAAAGAACACCGTTTTGCGCACAACACGGCGGTGGACAACACGCAACGCCTGTACGAGGCCGCCAAGCGGGCGGGTGTGAAGCGCGTGGTCCAATTCTCCGTGGCCAACCCCACCAAAGCCCCCAACTGGACGTACTTTGAGGGGAAGGTCAAGGTGGAAGCGTTGCTCAAAGAATCGGGTCTTTCCTACGCCATTTTGCGACCGACGGTCTTGTTTGGAGGTCATCGAAACGTGCTGATCAACAACATCGCCTGGATGTTACGCCGCTTCCCCGTCTTCGGCGTGTTCGGATTTGGCAACTACCCCATCCAACCGGTTCACGTTGAAGACGTCGCAGAAGTGGCCATCGCTCAAGGACGGTTGAAGGAAAACACCGTGGTCGATGTCACGGGTCCCGAAACGTTCCGATACAAGGATTACATCCGCCACATGGTGAAGGCGATGGGACTGAAACGCGTCATTGTTCCGATGCCCCCAATGGCAGCGTGGTTGTTTGGCCGTGTGTTGGGTGTGTTCCTGCAAGACGACGTCATCACGCGCGCTGAAATCAAGGGCTTGCGCCAGGGCCTGATGGCCTCGGATGCCCCGCCGACCGGCACTCGTAAATTTTCGGAATGGATCGCTGAACACGGTGCTTCGTTTGGGGAACGCTACCAGAACGATCTGAAGGAACGCCGATACAAACCGCCGTCATCACAGGGGTAAAGCGTCGGGTTGAACACGGGTGGAAAACCGCTGAACGGCGCCGTCTTCCTCAACGATGAACTTCTCAAAATTCCAGCGAATGTCACCAGCGTGTCCATCAGCATCAGCCGTCTGGCAAAGCGCTTCGTAGAGAGCGAGACGGTCAGCACCGTTGACATCGCCCTTGGCCATCAGGGGAAACGTGACGTTGAACTTGGACGCCGTGAACTCGCAGATTTCATCGTGGGTCCCTGGCTCTTGCGCGCCGAATTGATTGCAGGGAAAGCCAACCACGGTCAGGTTGTCGTCAGCCTCGTGGAGGGCTTGGAGGCCGGCGTATTGTGGCGTAGCGCCGCAGGCGCTGGCGACATTGACGACCACCCAACGGGTCCCGCCGAGGTCTCGAAGCGTGGTGGTTTCGCCGTTCATGGTCGCAAAGGGGATGTCAATGGGGTTGCTCATGGTTCTTTTTTGAAGGTGGTAAATATCAACTTGTGCTTTTGTGCGGATGAGGCAAATCCTCTTCAAGTGCCGCTCTGTGGTCGTGGTATGCAAGTTCTCATGGAAACCAGCGCAGGCAACATCACCATCGACCTCTTCCACGGCAGTGCCCCCGACACCGTCGCCAATTTCGTCAGATTGGTGAACGCAGGCCACTACGACGGGCTTCATTTCCACCGCGTCATTGAGGACTTCATGATTCAAGGCGGCTGCCCCCACTCGAAAGACCCCATGTCCCGACGCGCCGGTACCGGTGGCCCAGGCTGGCAAATTCCTTGCGAGCCCTCCGCCCTCGCCCTCAAGCACGACAAGCCTGGCGTCCTGTCCATGGCCAACGCCGGCCGCAACACCGGTGGGTCCCAATTCTTCCTGACGACCGTGCCCACGCCGTGGCTCAACGGCAACCACGCCGTCTTCGGCGCCGTGTCCGAAGGCATGGACATCGTCCACACCATTGAGCGCTGCCGAAAGCTCCCCGGCGACCGTCCCGCTGAGCCCCAGCAAATCATTCGCTGCACCGTCATCGAGTGAGGTGAACTCGTGGTCGTCCTCGCCGTGCACGGTGGTGCAGGAGGCGACGGGCCTTGGCGCGGCATGACCGACGCCGACCCGCAGCGTGTGGCCTGCATGGAGATCCTGCTCCACGATATCGGCCAGCGCCTCACAGCCGGTGAACTCACCGCACTGGAAGCCGTCACCCTCGCCGTCGAAGCAATGGAAGACGAACCGCTGTTCAACGCTGGAAAGGGCTCGGTGCTCGATGAAAACGGCGAGGTCAGCATGGACGCCAGCATCATGCGTGGCCACGACCAAGCAGCCGGTGCTGTCGTTGGCTTGACCACCACGCGCCACCCCATCCGAGCAGCACACCGGCTGTTGGAACGGGGGTGGCCCGTCATGCTCGCTGGTGCTGCAGGCGATGCCTACGCTGAACGAGAGGGGCTTGAGCAGGTTGACCCCACGTGGTTCGCCACCGAACTTCGCCGAGCTCAATGGAAGAAGTGGAGGGACCAGCGTCTACGCCCCGGGGCCACCGATGAAGAGGACGCCTTGCTCGACCACGACGGTGAGGAAGACGGGTGGGGTACGGTTGGTGCCGTGGCCTTGGACGTTCACGGCCACGTTGCAGCGGCCACGTCGACCGGGGGCATGACCGGCAAACCGCTCGGACGCGTGGGCGACACGCCGATCATCGGCGCGGGGACCTGGGCAGACGCTACGGTGGCGGTGTCGTGCACCGGTGTGGGCGAGGCGTTCATTCGAACCGTCGCGGCCCACTCGGTCGCCGTTCATCACCAGCACACAAGTTTGGAGGAGGCCGCGGAGCGCGTCCTCAACGACGTCGCGCCCTTCGGAGGACGCGGCGGACTCATCGCCGTCAACACCCAAGGCGACGTGGTGGTGCCGTTCCAAACCATGCTGATGTATCGCGGACTGTACCGAGATGGAAGCGTTCAGGTCGGCATCGGACCGGCCCTCATTCAATCATAAACGCCCCTAAGTTCATGACCTGTTGAGGAAAGCGGCGCAGTATGCCGGTTGACGCCGATGAAGCCTTGCGCAGAGCAACGCTGATTCGGAGTGACCCCTCGCTCCGCGGTGTGACGCGTCAAAACATCGCCACCGAGGAAGGTGAGGTGGAATGGCAGTACCTCGCACCGGACGGTGAACCGGTGGACGAAGAAGACCGCATCGCACGTTGGAACAGCATGGGCTTGCCACCGGCGTGGGAGGACATCTGGATTTGCCCCAACCCGCGTGGCCACATCCAAGCGACGGGGCGAGACGTCAAAGGGCGATTGCAGTACCGCTACCACCCCGATTGGACGGAGATCACGACGGAAATGAAGTACGACGACGTGGTCTACTTCGCTTCCCAGCTCCCCCGCTTGCGGCGACAAGTCATCCGAGACCTGGCTGAGGGTGGCATGGGCCTCAACACGGTGGCGGCACTGGTCGTGCGTCTGATGGACCTCTACAACATTCGAGTGGGTTCGGACGAGTACGCCAAAGCCAACGAATCTTACGGGTTGACCACCCTCAAATCCATGCACGTGAAGCACATCAAAGGCGAGGAGGCCGAAGGTCGGCACGACGCTGTGTTCTCGTTCACCGGCAAGTCCGGAAAGGACTGGCACATCACCATCGAGGACGACGTTTTGGTGGATTTGATCCTCAAGACCAACCGTCTGGGGGCCAAGGACGCGGACCTCTTCATGTACATCTCCGAGGCGGGGAACGAGGTTGACCTCAAAGCCGA
>CEUM01031706.1_pt1 | contig 18158 bp, 13 predicted proteins | sample 356421 | NCBI WGS metagenome assembly CEUM01 (sample SAMEA2622716, study PRJEB7988) | marine metagenome | biome: marine biome (ENVO:00000447); feature: surface water layer (ENVO:00002042); material: "saline water (ENVO:00002010), including plankton (ENVO:xxxxxxxx)" | depth 5 m | reverse complement strand
AGATAGAATAAAATAATAATGATTGGAAAAATTATAAGATCAGCAAGAAATAGTAGTCTAGTCCTATTTTCTAATTCTTTAAATTTTGAGATTCTTCTAGATAAAAGAACCATTAAAAGAAACGCTAAAAGAATCCATATTAATAATGAAGTATCTGTTCCTCCCATAAGTTCTTTATATATTGTTGATAGTATGTCCATTATTTAATTTTGTTTAAAATGGGGTTTATTTTTTGATTGAACTCATTCTCAAATGCTTCGTAGTAAAGGTTTGTTTCGTAGTAATATTGAGCAATATCCTGATCTACAAAAAGTTCGTTGTTTACTAAGGATTCTATTGATGGAAAAATAATTTCAACCCCAGTTTTAAATGATTTTAAATTTAAGTTCATGTCTGGGTTTAGTAGTAAAATTTTCTTTAATATTATAACTTCATACAACCTTCTTAAGTGTTTTGGCTCAGATATTAATATCGCGTTTCCATTATTTTGATTTTTCTCGTATAGAATATCCTTAAAATTTGAATTATTATCAAAATTTACTATATCAGTTGTAAATGCGGGACGAATGAATGGCTTATTATCTGCTTCATTACCAGTTGTTAAAAATTTCAATAATAAACCTTTTGGATACTCAGATTTGAAAACATCGTTTTTTTTGATTTCATCTTTTAAGGATTCAATTCCTGTCTCATGTTTCGGGAAAATTATTTTATCTGGATTTATATATTCGTAATAGTTTTCTCGCTCAATAATTTCATATATCATTCTCCTTACTAGAATATCTTCTCCAGGCAACACTGACTTCGATAGCAATTTAAAAGTCTGCGGGTCAATTTTTTCAAAATCATTTAATTCATTTTGATTTATCAAATTATTGATTTTAGATACTATTGGACTTTCTTGAATGAATGACAAGTCAAAAATGTCATCATCTTTCAACCTATAACTATTAGGGAATAGTTCATTTCCAAAAGAGTCAAACAGATGAGAGTTTTGTGGAATAACTCGGCTAAAACTTTTATTTTCTGTTGATATGATATGAGGTGTTAAAACTATAATAACTTCTTTTTTAACATTATTAGTACCTTCTGTAGAAAATAGTTTTCCTAATAAAGGTATTTTTGAAAGTAAGGGAATTCCAGTTTTAGTGTCATATTTTTTATCACTAATTAGTCCACCTATTATAAATGGATTATTATTTTCAACTCGTATGAAAGTTTCAACTTTTCTATTATTTATAATTGGAGTTATTAATATGCCATCACTATTGTATGATAGGTTTTCTGGATCAGTGATTATTGTTTCAACTTGCATTAATATTTCATTGCTATTACTGCTTATTCTTGGTCTAATATTCAATATTATTCCAGTAGGTATATATTCAATGTCCTCCGAAGTATAAGATGTGCTTGAAGTAGTTCTAGTAATTGGGATATGCTGTCCAATTTGAATGCGAGCTTGCCTTCCATCCATAACCATAACTGATGGCTTGGATAATATCTCACCGCTAGATGAATTAAGTATAGCCTCTAAGTTTGCATTGAATGCACTTTCCAAAGTAACGCCATCTTCATCAAGTAAAGGAACATCTGAATATTGAATAGCCAAACCTGAAATAATCTCAGATCCGTCAACATTTGTAACATCAGGTGTTGATGCTATAAAATTTTCTCCTTGTCCTGATAAATTGATGCCAAGCTCTTCTAGTTCATCACTATTAATTTCTATAACCAATGCTTCAATCATGACTTGAGATGCAGCAATATCAATTTTATTTTTTAAAAATTCTAATAATGTTCTAAAATCAGATTCATACCCATCTTCATAACAAACCATTATTCGTTCAGGCGGCTCTCCAGAAATAATACTCGGCATCGAATTTCCACCTAAATATGCAGCCATACTTTCTAATGCTGAGTCAGCATCTGCACTGGAATCTAAATATTCTGAGTTTCCAAAAGGATATTTGATAATATTAATTCCAATGTTGTTTGAATCAATGTCTTCAAAAGAATCTATTTTAGGGATAAAAGCTTCTTCATCTTGTGTGTAGTCAATTACTGAATACCCTATAGCTTTTAGCATAGCAATAGCATTTTCTGATTTGATATGATTTAAAGAAATAATCTTACAGTTATCATTAATATTAGTTATTAATAATGAGCTTATTAGAATAATTATAGCTACAAATTTTTTCATAAAAATATCATTTAGTTGTTTGATTAGATAGATAATATAGAAAATACTGTTTAAAAAATATAAAAAAAAACCCCCAAATATTTTTTAGGGGGTTTTTATATACATGGAATCTGCTAATTATACTTATTTATTAGAAGATCGCGATCCTTTTTCATGAGCAGTGTTAGCACCAAAATCACTTAAAAATTGTGCAAGCTTATCTTTTTCGTCATTAGTCAAATTAGAAAAATTACCTTGAATCGCTTTATCAATTATTGCTAAGTCAGCTGCAGTTAATTTAATATTACTTTTCTTAGCACGTGTGTACTTGATTTTTTTAGCTTTTGATTTACTATTACTAACTTTTCCAGCCATTGCAAAACTAGAAAGAGTAAAAATCATTGTCAGTATAATAATCATATATCGTTTCATAATCTATTCTCCCGTTTTAAATTATATTATTCTGCTAATTTAATTGTATATAAATTAGTAATAAGTGACTTAAATCAAAATATTATGATAAAATACAAAGATAAAAGTAGAGCTCATGTTAATAGAATGGATGACTATATTGATGAATATAATTTTTCAATATCTAACAATGATGAGTTTTGGGCTGAAAAGGCAAGTATAGTTAGTTGGAATAAAAAATGGAACAGAATTTCAGAAGTTGACTATAATAACGCTAAAATTAATTGGTTCAAAGGTGGAAAATTAAATGTTTCATATAATTGTATTGATCGTCATATTGAATCAGGTGATGGTGATAAAATCGCCATAATTTGGGAAGGAAATAATCCCGATGAATCTATTTCATATACTTTTAATCAGCTTCGTGACCAAGTATCCAAGTTTTCAAATGTACTAAAGAAACATAATATTAAAAAATCTGATAGAGTATGTATATATATGCAAATGATACCAGAGTTAGCTATTGCAATGCTAGCTTGCGCTAGAATAGGAGTTGTTCATTCTATCGTTTTTGGAGCTTTTTCTTCTGATTCTCTACGAGACAGGATTAATGATTCTCAATGTAAAGCAATTATTACTCAAGATACTGGTGTCAGAGGGAAAAAAAATGATATCCCTATGAAACAAAATGCTGATAGAGCAATGAGAGAATGTAAATCGATTGAGAAGTGTTTTGTAGTTAAGAGAACTGGATCAAGTATAAGTATGAAAAATAATAGGGATTTGTGGTGGCACAATGAAATGGAAAACTCTTCAAAACTTTGTGAGCCTGAAGAGATGGATTCAGAAGACCCTTTATTTATTTTATATACTTCTGGTTCAACAGGTAAACCAAAAGGTGTATTACATACTTCAGGTGGTTACTTAGTCTATGCATCATATACTCATAAAACAATATTTGACTATCAAAAAGGTGATATTTACTGGTGTACAGCAGATATCGGATGGATTACTGGTCATTCTTATATTATATATGGACCATTGTGTAATGGAGCAACTACGATGATGTTTGAAGGGGTGCCCAATTATCCAGATTTTGGGCGTTTCTGGCAAATAGTTGAAAAGCATAAGGTAAATATATTTTACACAGCTCCAACAGCTTTAAGAGCACTCATGAAGGAAGGAGACTCATTTGTAAAAAAACATGATAGAAGTTCTTTAAAATTACTTGGTACGGTTGGAGAAACAATTAAGTCCCCTGAATGGAATTGGTATTATAATATTGTTGGAGAAAAAAAATGTCCAATCGTTGACACTTGGTGGCAGACAGAAACTGGAGGAATTCTCATATCTCCGTTACCAGCAATTACTCAATTGAAGCCCGGTTCTGCAACTCTTCCTTTTTTAGGTATTGAGCCAGTAATATTAGATCAAGAAGGTAATGAGATTCAAGAAAATCCGGCAGAAGGGTTGCTTGCGATAAAAAAATCTTGGCCTGGTCAAATGAGGACTGTTTATGGAAATCATCAACGTTTTTTTGACACATATTTTTCTCAATTTAAAGGGTATTATTTTACTGGAGATGGTGCAAGAAGAGATGAGGATGGTTATTACTGGATTACTGGAAGAGTCGATGATGTTTTAAATGTTTCAGGGCATCGTTTAGGCACAGCAGAAATCGAGGGAGCTATTGGTTCTTATGATGAAGTTGCGGAAGCTGCTGTAGTCGGTTATCCTCATGATATCAAGGGAGAGGGAGTTTATGCTTATATAACATTAATGTCTGGGGTTAAAGAATCTAAAGAAACCGTAATTGGAATTAAAAATAAGGTGCGAGAAATTATTGGTCCTCATGCAACTCCTGATAAAATACAGTTTACTCCTGTGCTTCCTAAGACAAGATCTGGCAAAATCATGAGAAGAATTTTACGTAGTATAGCTAAGGGCGAATTAGAAAAACTCGGGGATTTATCAACTCTGTCAGATCCATCAATTGTTAAAAGTTTAGTTGATGAAAGAGTTAGCTAATTGCAATTACATTAAATAAATTCGTGCGTTTCATAGATTCTTCTTTTACAACTTTTACTCTATAGTTTTGCTGCTCAAGAATACTTTTTATATTATCTAATCTACCATCTATATCATGAACTTCTATAATTAATTGCTTTATAATGCTCCAATGTATTTTTTTTATACCTTGTAGGACTTTAAGTTCATTTCCTTCACAGTCAATTTTTAATAGATCTATTTTAGATAAATTTTGCTTATCAATTATCTGCGATACTGTTTCTACATTGCAATTAATATTAACAGGGTTTTGTTTTAATATTTTTACAATTAAAGGATATAAAAAACGAGGTATAAACTTAGTCCACCATAAACTACTGGGTGAATGTTTTAGATTACCTTCTACAGCTGTAATTAAATCTTTATTATCATCCCAAGCCTCAGGATTTGCAGTTGATAGAGCTGGACTATTTGGATAATAAGTAAAATTGGCCTGTTCATTTTTATTTGAAATACCACATTCAAAAACTTTAAAGTTTTTATTTCGAGTTAAAAGTGAGTTTTTTTTTAAAACATTATAAATGTCTTTAATTGGTTCAAATGACAAAATTGTAATTTTATTATTAAATAGCTTTGAAAGTTTAATACCAAAAATTCCAATATTCGCCCCAATATCAATTATTATATCATTTTCATTAATAACTACTTCAGTATTTAAGTAGCCATTAATATGTTCATAAAGCATTTTTGCTTCACTAGAAGAAAGGCAATAAACATGTTCACCATCAATTATAGTTTTTTTATCCACGATTGTCCTTTTGATAAATAATATAAAACCCCCATGGCAGGGGGTTTTATATTAGCTGTGGGCCCTCCAGGACTCGAACCTGGGACCAACGGATTATGAGTCCGCTGCTCTAACCAACTGAGCTAAGGGCCCTATAAGAGCTAAAATTTATTATTAGAAATTAAATAATCAATGCAATTATTTTTTAAAGACTAATTTTTGAGAACCCAACACTATTACCTGGAAGAGTATAAATTACTCCATTAATATCACTGCAAGCACATCCTAGGGGATTAATGGCATTTTGTGAAAGAAGGTTTAATTCCAAACAAGATTCATCAAATATATTTGATGTTGGATTGTTGTAATTAAACCGCCACAAGCCAACTAGATTACATATTCGTGGATCTTCATAACTACCTTCAATAATATCAGTTTCTGCATTATCTGTTGATGTGATTAACTTCTCAGGTGTTGAAAAATGAAAACCTATTTCATCAGAAGTTAAAGCATCATTCCAAAGTCTTATTTCATCAAAATATCCAGTCCAAAAATTTGAGGCTTGCGTCAATGAAGAATTAACTTTTCCTCCTATGATTAAATCATTATTTCCTAATTGAACATCAAAATCGGAGTTGGTAAATTCTTCATTTTCATTAACAAATATTTTTATAAGATTGGTATTGTTATTAGTTTCCTCAGAGCTAATTGATATCAAATTAAATTTAATTTTAGACCAGTCCAAATCATCATTTATGACTGTATCTACATAGTTACCATCAATATATACATCTATTGCGTTATTAATAGTTGTATTGATAAATAGTCCAAACAATACTTGTTCATTATTATCATCTATGATTGATAATAATGTTTTTGAATCATTGGAATTCTGCTCAGCTCCTGAAACCCACATTTGTAGTGTAAAGTTATTATTAAGATAACTATTAGTTTCTAATCCGTTAAACTGAATCCATCCACCATCATCAAAATAAACTGATTTATATTCACTTTGCTCAGAAGTTAGCATATTTGTACAGCTAGCCAAAAGAAGTATAAATGATAATATTAATATTTTTATAATGATGTGTTGCATTCTATTTTTTCACTATCAAGGTAGTTTCCATAAATATTATAAAGTCTAATTTTGTAGAACCATGTTTTATTATTTCCAACATCATTATAATCCTCAAAACTAGCGATATTTTGATCTGTAATTGTTGCAATCAAGCTTGATTGCAAGTCCCCAATTATAAAATTCTCTTCCTCACTTTTCCATATTTCAAATCCGTAAAAATCATTATAGGCATATTGATTCCATGAAAAAGATGTTTTATTCGAAAATATTTCCCCATTTAGTGACTCGCTAGATGTAAGTGATATATTGTAATTATTATTTAATCCAAAAATTATTCCAGCATCAATCGCTCCTGAAATATTAGATGCCATGTAACTATATCTATATCCTTCTCTTTCATCTATTGATTTGACTAAATAATAATAATCGGGCTCAATCAAAACATTACTATCTGTATATGTTGAGATATTAGATGTCAATTCAGCAAGGTTTGTCCATGTTGCTGGATTTGGTATTTGATTAATTTCATTAATTAGGGGCAGGTCTGTTCCAGGATCTAGTTCTGCTCTATAAATTATTAACTGATTAATATCATTATCTTCACTTTCATTCCATGAAAGTTGATTGTAGTTACTATACTCAGTAACGGTAAAATTTTTAACTCTGGATACTGGCCTAGTAAAAACTCTTATTGTACTTATGATTTCTGAACCAGATTCCGTATTTAACAAAAAATTTATATCTTTAATATCATTTAGCTCCATGCTTAGTGTGTAATTGGTTAAATTTTGGTCTGTTAAGGTCTGTATAATATTATCAGCTTGGTCAGAAATTTCATATGATATAAAATCTTGTCCAAGATAACTCTCCCAACTCAGACTTACATAGTATTTTTCCAAACCGCTATTTAATGATTTAAAGTCTGCATAATTACTGGTGTATGTCAGATTGTTTTCTGAAATAGGATTGGTGATAATATTGCTTTTTTCATCACAGTTATATAAAAATAAAATAATAAGTAATAGTGTTTTATAGGATTTCATTTTTATCATTTTCAAGTTTTGATATTAGCATAATTGTTTCATTAAATTTTTCAGAATCAGTGTCTAGATTTTTTAAACTTTGTCTACATAGCTCAATCTTTTTGTTAATATATGAATTCTTCAATCTATTTACACACTCTTTTGCCATTTTCAAACTTAGTTCGTTTTTATCTATATCAAATAGCAATGTACTAAGATGAGCTATATCTAATTTATTAATTAACCTATTTATGATAAGACTTTCATCTATATCGTACTGTGAGCTTAAATGGTTTTGAACTTCATTAAATATGTTTTTATTGGAATCAACATTTAACCACTCATCTTTAAAATTTTTAAAAATAAAAATTCGTATTTCATGATTATTAGAAAAACATAATTTAATTAAATCATTCTCTATTAAATGATTGCCATTTTTTTGTTCAATAGTGTTTATTATACTAGGTTTGTTAATTTTATTTTTTTTATCAAGTTGAACTAGATTCTGTTTAATACTTTCAACGCTTATATTAGTAATTTTTGATAATCTATTAACTTGGAGCTCTTTATATACGGGGTCATTAATATTTTTTAATCCCTGAATACAATTGTTTATAAAGATTGTTTTTGAGCTATCTGATTGATTATTTTCTAATTCATACTTAAAATCAAAATCGATTAGATTAATGGCATTTTCAATTTTATTGTGTATTTCATCAATTGTAGTAGATTCAATCCAGTCGTCTGGATCTAATCCACTAGGAATATCAACAATATTTGGCTCAATACTGTGTTTTAAACATAAATAGCCGGCGCGGATTGCAGCCTTTCTCCCTGCGCTATCTCCATCATATAGTAAGCTAACTTTATTAGTTAGTCTCTTAATTTGAATAGCATGATTTTCTGTAAACGAAGTGCCAGATATAGCAATAATGTTTCTAAATCCAGACTGGTACATTTTTAGAAAATCCATATACCCCTCAACAATAATAGCATTTTTATTTTTCACAATTTGTTCTTTTGTTTTCCAAAGGCCATAAAAAATTTTACTTTTATTATAAATAGGTGTTTCAGGAGAATTCATATATTTTGCTTTATCGTTTGGGTCAAGAGCCCTTCCAGCAAACGCAATTATTTTTGAGGTATGATTGTGAATTGGGAACATTAATCTATTTCTAAACCGATCAATATAGCCTTTCTGAGTAGGTACAAATAAGCCTGAATTCTTCATTGCGTTTGATGAAAACTTTTCTTTTTGCAAAATCTTAAGTAAGTAGTCGTAGGAGTTAATACTGCTACCAATACAAAATTCGTTAATTATTTCTTTTCTTAAACCTCGATTAATAAGATACTGCATTACCTTATTATCTGATAAAATGTTTTTAGTAAATATATTGTTAGCAATTTCATGAATTTCTATAATTTCATTTTTTACATTATTTTGTTTGCTGAAAGAGCCTTTTTCATATTCTAATTCAACACCATTTCTATCAGCAAGAATTTCAATAGCTTCAGGGAAGTCTACTTTTTCTACATCCATTATGAAGTTAAAGACTCCTCCACCTGCTCCACATCCAAAACATTTATAAATTTGTTTATCTTCATTTGCTGAAAATGATGGAGTTTTTTCATCGTGGAAAGGGCAAAGACCAAAAAAATTACGCCCTCTTTTGGTAAGTTCAATATAATCTGATATAGTTTGTATAATATCTGAGTTTAATCGAACCTTCTCTATTGAATTATCAGTTATTCTAGCCATTATAATAATGTTATTTCTGTTACGCCATACCCGCCATTTTCAAGGGATGCAAAATTAAATTTTTTTATATTTTTATGTTTTTCTAAATATAGATGAATTCCTTTTTGAAGTGCACCTGTACCAGTTCCATGTATAATTTTAATGTATACTAAGTTGTTCATATAAGCAGAATCAATAAATTTATCTAATTCAAAGGTCGCATCTTCAACATTAAGGCCTCTTAAATCAATCTTGTTTGAACTTATATTAGAAATTTCAAATTTTGAATGCAATTTATTATTTTGTTTCTTTTCATTTTTTGGAGCTTCACATAATTCAGAATAGTGTACTTTGATGCGTTTCCCTGAAATATTTAAAAAGAGTTTGTCATCCGAATCTAAATTTGATTCTGCTAAACCAATTAAGTTCAGAGATTTAATTAAAAATTTTTTACCTATTTTTATATCGTTTTTTTGGAATACAATATTATCTCTTTGTTTGTGTTTATTAATTTTTTTAGAACTTTTAGCTAATTCTTCATTAATAGTTTCTTTTGCATTTTTTATAGACTGTTTACTTGCATTTTCAGATTTAATTCTCTCAATTATATTTTCAACTTTTTTTCTAACATCATTTAAATATTTGTGCGAATCTAATCCGATATTATACTCTAACTCTAAGATTTTTTTATTTAATTCAGTCTCTTTAAGGGATATTTTTTTACCTTCTATTTCAAGTTGCTTTAATTTTTGTTTTATTCTTCGATTATTTAAATCAGATTCAGATTCCTTTTTTTCAATGTTGTCAATTAGCTTATCTAATTTTATTGTTTCATTACCAATCAATGATTTAGCTCTGCTAATGAGTTTGTCCTTAAATTTCATTTTTTCAAGAATTTCTAATGCATAACTACTCCCAGGTGATCCAGCAAGGAATTCATATGTTGGGGAGTAATTTTTTTTATTAAATTTCATCATTCCATTTTCAACATTTTTTGTTCTTGCTGCCCAGTCTTTAAGGTTCATAAGATGAGTAGTCGTAATAAGTTTCATTTTTTTTTCGCTAAACTCTTCAAGTATAGATTGGGCAATTGCCATGCTAGAATTAGGGTCTGTACCAGTTCCAATTTCATCAAGGAGGATTAATGATTTAGCAGTTGTGATATCGATTATATTTTTTATATTCATCATGTGAGATGAAAAGGTAGATAACCCGCTTTCAATTGATTGATTATCACCAATGTCACTTAAAACATTGTCAAAAAAAGGAATTTGAAAATAATCTGCTGGAATAAAAACTCCACACTGCGCCATGATTGTATAAAGACCAATTGATTTTAATACAACAGTTTTTCCACCTGTATTGGGTCCCGATATTATACAAATATCAGTATTTTTAGACATTTCAAAATTTAGAGGTATAGGCTTTGTATGGTCTTTAATTAGAGGGTTAATACTATTCTTAATTTTTATTGTATTTTCATTTATAAAAGTGGGCTTTACAGAATTCGTTTGATATGCATATTTAGCAATTGCTAAATGTCTATCATATTTATTTACGAAAGAATTAATAGATTCTATTTTCGTATAAATCTTATTAAAAAAAAGAGTTAATTCAATTAATATCTTCTTTTTCTCAATATGTATATCAAATTCATTTTGATTTTTAGAGTTGTTTAGTTTTACAATCTCTAAGGGTTCAATAAAAGCTGTTTTGCCAGATGCTGAATGTTGATGAACTATTCCTTGGATTTTATTTTTTAATGATACTTTAAAAGGAAGCACTGAACGTTCATTAATCCATGATATATTTTCATTTTGAAGCCAATTCTTTTTTTTGGCATTTTCAAAATGCTCATTCATTTTCAAAGTAATATTTTTTTCAATAATTTTTTTATGCTTATATAGTTTTGACAATTCCTTAGAAGCATTGAATTTGATTTTGAAACTCTCATCTAATTTTTCTTCAATTAATTTTATCCATTTCTTATTTGATTTAGTATTTTGAAGGTTCTTCCAAATTGTAATATCAGAATTTGATAGAATTTTTTCAATTTTTAAATTTACTTTTAAAAGGTTGTATAATTTTTCAAATTCATTTTCTGAAAGATAAGAGCCTTTTATATTTAATTTTGATAAAATATCACTCAACTTGGTCAGTTTTATTATATCAACCTCATTCTTTTTAATTATTAATTGATAAATTTTATCAGTTAAGTTTAAATGTGCAGTTAGCTCGTTTAGGTTTTTAATTGGCCTCAAGCTTTCGAAATATTTAATATTTATATCACAATTAGAAATTTTTGATAAGTTTGATTGAATCAGATCAAATCCAGTAGCACTTATTGTTTCTTTTGTAAGATTTTGCAAAGTGTTAATTGATTACAATAGATTGGGAAAAAGATGAGAATGCTTTTAATGATGGAGATGTGTGTATTATTTCTTTTACGGAAGTAGAATTAAAAATTGATGATTCTAGTCCGTACATAAGTAAACTCAAAATTAAAACCATCCTGAAAGTTGAGAACACTACAATTATTAGTTTTTGAAAAAAATCATATTCATTTTTTGAAAAATCTTTTATTTGATTTTTAGATAATTTACCCAAATAAAGAATTATTGAATAAAATGTAGCAGCAACCAATAAAAATGAAATTGCGTTAAATATTTCAAAGTTAAATATTCTATCAATATCCAGAATAGATTTGGTATTATTAGTGATTAATTCATTTAATGCTAGGTTGATTGAGGTTAGATTAGTTAAAAAAATTGCTAAAACTAAAGATATTAATCTTAAAATCTCATTAATAAATTGCTTATTAAAAGAGTTATATATTGATAATATCGTTATGATTACAATAATAAATATATCGATAATGATAATCATTATTTGCTCAACTCGTTTATTAGCAACTTTTGCACTATCTTGCCATCTGCTAAACCAGATAATTCTTTCATTAGAGGTCCCATAATTTTACCCATATCAGAAGGAGATGAGGCATCAGAATTTGAGATTTTCTCTTTAATTTTTATGAGAATTTCTTCTTCAGATAGCTGTTTAGGAAGATAGCCTTCAATAACTTTAAGTTCTAATAATTCATTTTCGACTAAATCAGTTCTATTGGCATCTTTAAATTGTTTAATTGATTCCTTAACTTGTTTTGATGCAGACAAGCAAACTTTCAAAATTTCATTTTCATCTAAAGATTCACCTTTTTCAATTTCCTTAGCTTTTATTTTAGCAACAAGATTTCTCAATGCTGTAATTTTTAATTTATCACTTGCCTTCATTGCGTCTTTCAAATCTTTTCTAATTGTTTCTAACATGGGATATTCTCTCTTTTTAAAGTAAATAATATAAAAAAATAAAAGTTAATAAAATGATTAAGTTCTAAAATATTTTTTTTAAATTTAGCAATATTAATTAAGATTTTAAGGAGATATAATGTACAAAGACCAAAATGATTTTATGAATTATGTATCAGCAAAAAACTCAGGTGAAAAAGAGTTTTTACAAGCAGTTGAAGAAGTTGTTGAGTCTCTATGGGGCTTTTTAAAAGATAACCCTCACTATATGAATGCTCGTATTCTTGAGAGATTAGTTGAACCTGAAAGAGTTATTATGTTTAGAGTTCCTTGGGTTGATGATCAGGGTAATGTACAGGTAAATAGAGGATTTAGAGTTGAGTTTAATTCTGCGATTGGTCCATATAAGGGAGGGCTTCGATTTCACCCATCCGTAAATCTAAGTATTTTGAAATTTTTAGGATTCGAGCAAATTTTTAAAAATAGTTTAACTACCCTACCAATTGGGGGCGGAAAAGGCGGTTCAGATTTTGATCCAAAAGGTAAAACTGATAATGAAGTAATGAAGTTTTGTCAATCATTTATGACAGAATTATCGAGGCATATTGGCCCTAGAACAGATGTCCCTGCTGGTGATATAGGAGTCGGAGGTCGTGAGATTGGATTTATGTTTGGTCAATATAAAAGGTTAAGAAATGAATTTAGCGGTGTTTTAACTGGAAAGGGATTGAATTGGGGTGGTAGTTTAATTCGTCCAGAGGCTACAGGATATGGAGCCGTATATTTTTGTGCAGAAATGTTTAAAACTAAAGGCGAATCATTGGAAGGTAAAGTTGTGTCAATATCTGGATCTGGAAATGTGGCTCAATTTGCTACTGAAAAATGTATTGAACTTGGAGCTAAAGTTGTCACTCTATCTGACTCAGCTGGAACTATTTATGATAAAGATGGCATTGATTCAGAAAAACTTGATTATGTCATGGATTTAAAAAATAATAAGCGAGGCAGAATTAAAGATTATGCTACTGAATTTAATGTAGAGTATATGGAAGGTCAAAGACCTTGGAGTGTAGCTTGTGATTTAGCTATTCCTTGTGCTACTCAAAATGAACTTGATGCTAAAGATGCTAAGAAATTAATTGATAATGGTTGTAAAGCTGCTGCTGAAGGTGCTAACATGCCAACAACTCCGGATGCCGTTGAACTATTTCATAAGGGAGGAGTATTGTTTGGCCCAGGTAAAGCTGCAAATGCTGGAGGTGTTGCAGTTTCTGGTCTTGAAATGAGTCAAAATAGTAGTTTCGAGAATTGGACTAGAGAAGAGGTAGATAATCGATTACATAGCATTATGGTTAGTATTCATAATCAATGTCAAGAACATGGCAGTAATAGTTCTGGGTCTACTAACTATGTGAAAGGTGCTAATATTGCGGGATTTATAAAAGTTGCTGATTCAATGTTGGATCAAGGTCTAGTTTAAATACCAGACGAATCTTGTTCGTTTAAATCTTCTGGTTCTAAAATAGGTTCTTTTAAAATAATTGATTTGCCGTTACTGCCATCAATATGAATGGTCAGTTCCTGTTCAAGGCTTATCCATTTTAAATGCTTTGTTTCTTTTTTTACATGGCGTGAATTAAGCCATTTACAATCAAGAGTTTTGTTGTTTTTATCTTGAGTTAAATATCCAATTCTTAGATTTGTAAGATTATGAAAAAAATGGCTACCAAATGAAGGCTCAGAATTTAAATTTTCGATATTCATTTCTATTATTGATTTAGCTCCAGATATTTGTTCCCATGTGATTGGAATTCCTAGCCAAGAATCTGAACTACCCCATCTTCCTGGCCCAATTAACAAATAAGGATGGTTTAAAAACATTTCTTTGTTTAGATCTTCAATTTCTTTGGCAATATCCATTGTTTTGGAAATATCAAATTCGTCCATTTTAACCATTAAAATATCTTTGATATTTGATGTTACACCATCTCCCATACCTAAATTCGTTTCAAACAAAATATTTCTTTTTTCTTTTAATAGTTTTCTAGTATCCTTGATTAATCCTTCAATTAGCATGGGCTTCATTTGAAGTATGCAAAAATCGGCAGTAAAATCTTCATTTAAATTAACAGCAAATTCAAATTCAACAGGACATCCAAGAGATTCTTTTCCAAATTTCAGAAGATCTTCTAAAATTTGAGAAAGTGGAAAAGTTTCCCATTTTAAAATATTATTAAAGCTAACAATTCGCATACCATCATATGATAATGAGTCTCTTACAATCTGTTCGTTTTTAGGAATAACACTTCCGACATATTTTAGTTGGCTATCTTTTTCTGCAACATCTAAGTTATATAGTCTTAAGTTAAAACTTTCGCCTTTTTGAATTGGGTTTTTCCCTTTATTAATATTCAAAGCATAAAATTCATGTTGGCTGGAGTCAACTGTAGATTTAATTGAATAAAATTGGTGAATCAGTTTGGGGTATTTTGGACAGAATCTAAGACTTTTTTTCCCATCTACTACAGTTTTACCTAAACCTAAAGCTAAATAAGCAACCCCATCACTTCGCTTTATATAAGATGTAGGGTAATAATTATAGCTTTGAGCAACACCGCTAAATGTAGGATAAAATCTTTCATTGTGTCTTTGGCCAATCATTTCCATTATTATAATTCCCATTTTCTCTTCTTCCATTCTTTGGCTGACTTTATCTATTAGTGACTTTGGTGCTACAAAAAAAGTTGAAGCATAAATTCTTTTTATTGCTTCACATACCTGATCTAATCTTTCTTTAATTGATTTTGAGCTATTGGGTAACATAAAAGTAGAATACATACCGGACAGTGATTGATATTGAGAGTCTTCACTTAAACTTGAAGATCTTATTGCAATAGGATAGCTAATATTACTAAGAAGTTTTTTTAGATTTTTGATTAAGTTTTTATCTAATTTCCCATCTAAGAAATATTTTACAAGCCGTTTATTACTTTTTTCTTTTATGGCTATATCCCAAAGTTTATTTTCATTCATAAACCTATCAAACTCATCTGTTCCGATTACAGTTACATTTGGGACTCTGATTTTAATATTCGGATATTTTTTGATAATATTAGAGTTTTTCAATTGATTTGTAGCAAATGCAAGACCGCGAGCTTTACCTCCAAGCGATCCTGAACCTATTCTAGTGAATTTATGTTTACTGACATTTGTATTAGAATTAAACTCAACAATAGGAGCGTCATTAATATTTTTTTCATGTTCAGATAATAATTTAAGATGATACTCTTTTCTTTTTTTGAGATTTTGAAATTTGCCAGGGCCTATTTGTCTAAATTTATTTGCTAAATCAAATTCTCCTCGTATGGCTAGCCAATTTGAAAAGTGATTACGAGAAGCATGATATTCAACTGAATTTAGTGGAAGTTTTTCAAGATTTGACCTTAAGTCAATCACAGATGATACTGATTTTATTTTTTTCCCACTTGAATTCCTTAATATTAAATCACCAAAACCAAGATTATCAATCATGAACTTTTTTATTTCATTAAATAAAGTTCCTGATTTCTTAGAAATAAAATGTCCTGTTATATTCAGCGCTTCATTTCTATACTCTGATCTATTTGATAACATCAATATAGGTAAATAAGGCTCCTTAGATTTAATATATTCAGCTAACTCTAATCCTGATTTTTGCTGTTTGCCAGATTTAGGAAATCTGATATCAGATAATATCCCTATGATGTTTTGTTGATAAGTATCAAAATATTTTTTTGCATCTTCATAGTTTTTGGCTAACAATATTTTAGGACGAGCTCTCATCCTAATTAATCGATGCGCATCATTAAGACTTTTGCTCATCAATTCCTTAGTATGGTACAGTACTTGTTTATATATCTCAGGATAAAAATTAGAATAATATCTAACATTGTCTTCAACTAAAAGTATAACTCTAACATCACCAATCTGAATATCTCTTTTGACATTTTTTTTATCCTCAATATATTTTATAATTGCAGCAAAAACATGCGAATTCCCTGTCCAAATGAATACATTGTCAAAAGTGCTTTTAATGTTATTTCCTAAAGCTTTTACTTCAGATTCATCAAATGCAAGTAGAACCATAGGCTTTCTAGGATAAATATTTTTTATTTTTTTAGCAAATGATAGTGGATTCATATCTGATATTCGCAACATAACAATCACAAGATCATAAGGCCTAGCTTCAATCATTTGGAGAGCTTTTTTTGCTGTATGAGCATTCCAGATTCTCGGAGCATAACTTAAATTCATCCCTTTAAATTCAGTTAGAATTTGCTCTGAAAGTCTTCCATCTTGCTCAAGTATAAACGCGTCATAAGGACTCGCCACTAATAAAATTTCATGAACACGAAATTGCATTAAATCTTGAAATTTCAGCTTATCAATACTTTTTGCCATTATTTATTTTCGATAATTTTGAACACTTCATTAAGGTTATTTGCTATGAAGTCAGCCTTAGTAGATACTGATTTTCTATCTATGTTTTCTGTAAAGCAAATAAATGATGTAATTCCTTCTATTTTTTTTAATTCTAAATCGGTACTTCCATCACCAATAACATATGCTCCATTTTTTAATTCTAAAGAAGTAACTGCTCGAATTTTGCCATCGTTATAACTCAATGGAGATTTATCATTTACTCCATTAATATAATCATCATTATTAAACGTAAATTCGTTCGCGTAAACATGACTCTCATCAATTCCATAATCTTTGACAATGGGGGTTATGATTTCTTTAAAACCTCCAGAAACAATAAAAATTCTATCTTTATTTAAGATAATTTTATCTTTATTTTTTAAAAATGATTCAGTTATTCTTTTCTTTAGAGCTTTTATTACATCTTGGATTTGATTTTTATGAAGATGTAATAAAGATACTCTTTGCTTTAAAGCTAAGCTGAAGTCAAGCTGTCCTTCCATTGCTTGATTTGTTATATTTTCTATTTCTTTTTTGATTTTTTTTGAATTTTGATTTGATAGCAATTTTGCCATCTCATCTAAAGTTTCATCTTTGATGAAGGTGCTATCAAAATCAATTATTAATAGAGGTTTATTTGGAATGTTTTTTTAAAACCTCTTTGAGACCTGTTTCCTCACGATTCAATATATTACTAATATTATTTCGATGCTTCCAAATTCCGATAGCAGAAGCGAAAGAGGCAGCAAAAACTGTAAAAATATTATAGCTTTCAATACTTCCAAAAATGAGTTCAGGACTAAAAATTAAAAGCACTGGTAATACAATATAGGCTATAATAGATCCAACCGCAACATAGTCTGTAATAATTGTTGTAATTATTACGAATAGGATGCAGTAAAAACCAATCTCTGGATTGATGCCTAAGCACATGCCCATAAAGCAAGCCATACCTTTTCCACCTTTAAAACCCATAAAAAATGGGTATATATGTCCGATTACAGCCATAGAACCCGATATTACCATCAACATTGATAAATCTTGATGATTTGGATATAAAATTCGGATGATATAAACTGCAAGAAAGGCTTTTAGTATATCAACTATTCCGACAATTAATCCATTTTTCCAGCCCATAATCATGAATGAATTTGATCCCCCTGCGTTACC
>CEUM01035230.1_pt1 | contig 18181 bp, 13 predicted proteins | sample 356421 | NCBI WGS metagenome assembly CEUM01 (sample SAMEA2622716, study PRJEB7988) | marine metagenome | biome: marine biome (ENVO:00000447); feature: surface water layer (ENVO:00002042); material: "saline water (ENVO:00002010), including plankton (ENVO:xxxxxxxx)" | depth 5 m | reverse complement strand
GCTGCAGACACTGGAGCGACTACTGTGGCAACCTCTTGTAATTTTTGCAATATAATGATGGAAGATGGGATGAAAGTAACTGGTAATGATGATAAAATGAAGGTGATGGATATCGCTGAGTTAATGGCCCAAAGTATTTTAAAATAATATTATCGAGATACCCGAGCGCTTGAATTTTTAAGTAAGTTTTCTACCTCCTCTATTGAAACCATCGATGTATCGCCTGGAGTTGTCATGGCTAGAGCACCGTGTGCCACACCTAAATTAATCGACTTTTCTAAGCTCAGACCTTGCATAACGCCATATATAAAACCAGACGCAAAGCCATCTCCCCCTCCGACCCTGTCGTAAATGTCGAGTGATTTATAAAATTTTGATTCTACAAAGCCATTTTCGCTACTCCATGCTATAGCACTCCAATCATTAGAGCTAGCATTTATGACCTTTCGTAAAGTAGTGCCAATGATCTCAAGGTTTTTGTATTTCTTTGTGACTTTTGAAATCATTTTTTTAAAACTAGAGTGGGGAAGATTTTCAAGTTTCGAATCAACTCCCTCTACTTCAAACCCTAAACAAGCTGTAAAATCTTCCTCATTACCAAATAACACATCTACGTATTGAACTATTTCCTCATTAATTTTTTTAGCTGCTAGATAACCCCCTAAAGTATTCCAGAGTGAGGGTCTATAATTAAGATCATAACTGATTTTGGTTCCATACTTTTTAGCACTCTTCATCGCCTCGATAATTACTTTTGGAGAATTCTCTGACAACCCAGCATAAATTCCTCCTGTATGAAACCACTTTGTGCCTTGATTCTTAAAAATATAATCCCAATCAATCTCGTTTGGTTTCAGCTGAGATATTGCGGTATTTGCTCTGTCTGAGCAACCTAATGCTCCTCTAATTCCAAATCCTTTTTCTAAAAAGTAGATACCGTTTCGCGATACTCTACCTATGCCATCAAAATCCCTCCATTTTATGAATTTAGTATCCACACCTCCTTGCATTATTAGATCTTTTAGAAGGAATCCAATTTCATTTTCAACAAACGAAGTAATTATAGCACTACGTTTTTTAAAACATTTTGCAAAAGCCCTCGATACATTGTATTCTCCTCCACCCTCCCAAACGTTGAAAGACCTTGAAGTTCTAATTCTGCCATCGCCAGGGTCCATCCTTAACATTACCTCGCCAAGTGAGATGATATCATATTCTTTATTTCTAGTAATTTTTGAACTCATTTTAAAAAGAACTTTTTCAATTGGTAACCAATTTTATATTTTCTAAGACTGAGACTATATGTTTTTTTAATTTAGTTGTACTCTTTAAATTTAATAAATTTTTTGGAAATAGATTAGAACCCATCCCAACACAAAAAGCGCCAGAATCCAGCCACTCTTTAATATTACTTTTTTCTGCTGACACTCCACCCGTAGGCATGATTTTTAACCACGGGCATGGTGCTAGTACAGAAGAAATAAATTTTGGACCATAGACACCTCCTGGGAATAATTTTATTAATTTTGCTCCATTATTTTCTGCCAGAATCATTTCTGATAATGTGCCACATCCAGGTATCCACAATATTCCCTTTTCTTTACAAAAATTTCCTATATTTAAATCTAGAAAAGGTGAAACTATAAATTTTGCTCCAAGATCGATGAATTGTTCAGCTTCTTTAGCAGATTTAATTGAACCAATCCCTAAATGTATAGAACCATAAGATTTAACATGTTTAACTAGCTCATGAAAAATTTTTTTAGCATTAGGGCCTCTATTTGTGAATTCAATCACTTCTATCCCGCTAGATACAATAACATCTATTAATTTTTTGCATAATTCAATATCATTATCGTAAAAAAGAGGAATTAATCGAGTAATTCCTATTTTTTTTAAAATTAATTTTTTTTGTTTATCGTGATTTATCAATTTTTATAAGTTTATTTATTAAAAAAATACACATTTTAATATAGGTTTAGTTGTTTCATAAGTATAAGTTACCGGTAAAGTAAAAATTATACAATGAACTTAATTTTTAATAAATTGTCTTAAAGGAGAGTTTAATTATATGCCTAAATTAATTTTTAGAAGTGCTATTTCCGCTCTATTATTCATTCCTATGTTGCTGAACGCTGGTATTAATATTTCAGGCAATGTAATTGATTTAAGTACCGAAAGCCCTTTAGCGGGAGCTGATGTATTTTTGGAGGGCACGGCAATTGGAGATGCAACTGATTTAAATGGTCATTTTTTGATCACAAATGTTTCAAAAGGAAGCTATGTTTTAAAAATTAGGTTTTTAGGCTATGAATCAAGCTCCATAGATATTGTTGTAAATGAAAATGATGATTTGGATTTTAAGATTAAATTGAAACAGAAAGTTTTGGAAGTAGAGACAGTGACTATAACCGCCCAAGCATTAGGTCAGGCCTCTGCTATTAATCAGCAAATATCGTCAAATAGTATTAAAAGTATTGTATCTGGAGAAAAAATTATGGAACTGCCAGATGCGAATGCTGCAGAGTCTGTTGGTAGGTTGCCTGGAATATCATTGAGAAGAAGTGGGGGTGAGGGAAGTCAGGTTGTCATTAGAGGACTAGCTCCTACTTATAATTCAGTAACAATATCAGGGCAAAAACTCGCTGCAACTGATTTAGACGACAGGGGTGTCGATCTTTCTATGATATCTCCTGAAATTTTAGCTGGCATTGAAGTATCAAAAGCTCTTACACCTGATCAAGATGCAGATTCTTTTGGAGGGTCTGTAAATTTTAAATTAGCTGATGCGCCCTCAGGCGGATTTCGATCAAACTTTAGAGCTCAAACAGGGAATAACTATTTAAGAGAAGATGGAGGGTCGTATAAGACAAGTTTGACTTTAACTAACCGTTTGTTTGACGAAAAACTTGGTTATATGCTGACATCTAGTTTAGAGAAAGCTCAAAGAGGCAGTGATGTATATGGCGCTAGTTACTATTTGCTTCGAGAAGCTAGGGATGATGAGGAGTACGCTCCAATTTCAATTAATCATTTAAATCTAAAATACATTGAAGAGACAAGGCGGAGATTTAGTATAGGCCTTATTAACGATGTAAATATTAACAATTCTAAAATTACGTTAAATAATTTTTATAGTCGTTTGAATAGATATGAAGATATTTATACAAATAAATACGATAATTGGAATAATTGGCATGAAAGATCTTTGCTTGATAGGGATATAAGTATAGGAATTATAACTAATTCTTTAGCTGGAGAGCATATTTTAAAATCAGGATTAATAAATTGGAAAATTGCAAATTCAAGTTCACTAAATAGACATCCAATGACCAAAGAATTCAGAGTGCAGGAACAAAGTGCTTTTCTGCAAAGTTTATTGCCAAATGAGGTAGTTGAGGCGGAAGATTTAATTATAGCAGCTAATAACGATATCGATGAAACTTTTCTATATCAGGGGGAGGTTTATGAAGAATTATCAAAGGAAGATGACTTTAGCGCTAGGCTAGATTACACATACTCTTTCGCAGTAGGCAACAATTTGGCTTTGAATATTAAAGTAGGTACAAAATATACAAAGAAAAATAAAGATAGAAAGAGTGAGGATTCTGATGCAAGACTTGACAAGCCAAACATAGAGTTTGAAACAAATCATACTGAATATGGTAATGAGGACTTTAATTTTCAGTGGTTTAATGGTCAGCCATCGATATTTAATTATTTAGATGAGGGTTTTGTAGCAAATAATTTTCTTGATGGGGAATACGATTTTGGTCTTCGACTTGATGAAAAGGAGTTAAATCATTTGCTGTCTAATTATCTTCTAGATTCACTATACAATCGATCAATAGATGCAATGTTAAATGATTTTAATGTTTCTGAACAAATATCTTCTTTTTACATGATGAGTGAGATTAATTATGGGAAAACAATAATGTTTCTTCCTGGATTTAGATATGAAAGTACAAAAGCGGATTTAACAGGAAGAAAAAATGCTGTAGCAATCAATGAAGATGGCATTTCATATCCGACAGTTGCTGATACGAATGCTATAGCTAATTATGAAAATATTTTTCCAATGTTTCATTTAAAATATAGACCATTAAAATGGTTCGATATTCGTTTTGCTTACACTCAATCTATTGCTAGGCCGCAATTAAAATTTATGGTGCCGAAATATAAAGTAAGTGCATCCTCAAATACTATAACTCTGGGCCGACCTGATTTGAAACCTCAGATTTCTGATAACTATGATATTTTTCTATCATTTTACGGTAACAAGTTGGGATTATTAACATTTGGATATTTTAAAAAGAACATCAAGGATCTTATATTTGAAAGAGCTGGTCACAAGATAATAGATGCTGAAGCAGAAGGGTATCCACAAGAATGGCAAGGCTCAATATTAGATCAGGCAGAGAATAGTCCATTTAAAACGGATGTCAACGGCTATGAGGTAGAGTGGCAAACGAGGTCATGGTGGTTGCCAAAACCATTGGATGGTTTCATTTTAAATTTCAATTATTCTAAAATATATTCAAAAACTACATATCCGAGATCTTTTGTGGTTAACAACCAAATTCCAACATTTCCATTTATTGAGATAAGTGTCATAGATACTTTTCGTACTGGACCAATGCCATTTCAATCCGATGATATAGCTAATTTATCTATAGGATATGAAAGGAAAAAGTTTTCTTCAAGAGTATCTGTTATATACCAAGGAAAAACATTGTCTAATATAGGTGTTCGAAAAGAAATTGATGGTTTTACTGATGATTTAACCCGAATTGATTTCACACTAAATTATAAAATCAATGACAAAATAAGTTTTTTCATAAATTGTAGCAACATTACAAATCAACCAGATAAGTCTTATAGGTATGAATCACTTTTCCCGACAGATATAGAATATTATGGATTGACGGCAAATACAGGTTTTAGTATAAAAAACTAAAAAATTAATTTTAAAGTTTTATTTCATTTTGGGCTATTTATTTGAAATAACTTTTTAATTTTACCTTGACATTGTTACAAGAGAACTATTAAAGTAACCGGTAAAGTAATTTAGAACTACAAGAAAAAGGACTTTAATATGACACCATATGCTAACATATTAATTAAAATCTTTCTAACTATAATTATAGGCTATTTAAACCCAGCAATGTCTCAAACCTCTGATGATACTTTAGATGTTGCTGAAGGCTTTGAAACATTAAATTTAGCGGTCGCGGGTGACACTCCAAATTCTAATCGTGTTTACAGACTTGCTAGAGGAGGCACTTATCTTTTAAATGGAGCAATCGCAGGCTTAGCTGATCAACCATTAAGAATTGTTGCTGCAGATGGAGATGGCCCTAGGCCAATGATTATACCAGCTGTTGACAGTGAAGGCAGTGCTTCACAACCCATTAGTACAGGCAATGATGCAGAATTTAAAGGGCTTTATGTTGCCGGTTATGACAATACAGGCAATCAGGTTAAAAATGTATTTAAACTCAGTAAAGAAGGTGGAACGTATGTAATTGATGATTGTTTCTTAGATGGTGATCGAGCGGCTTTTGTTAGAATGAACTCTACAATGCAAACAGTCCATTTCACAAATAATATTGCTCGTAATTCTACGCGCCTAGATGTTCCAACGGAAGGTAGACTTATAGATACTAGAGGCAATGATCAGCACACTGTATTTGTTCAAAACAATACTTTTTATCTTGGTACGGATGATATTTTTAGGAATATTAATAGTTTAGTTCACAATCTGACATTTGATCATAATACTGTATACAATGCAGGTGGTCACATGACTGATGGTGTGCAAATATGGAGAACCGTAAATGCTACTGTTACAAATAACCTATTTATGAATGTTGGTTTTGAAGGTGACCACAGCGGTTATGATCAAAATCAAGGTGATCCAAATGGTGTAGATCCATATTATGAGGGTACAGAAGGATTAGATTGGAGCATAGTTGGTGTTGATCTTCTCAATGCTGATAGTGTTGCTACAGAAGCTGACAGATCGATAACTATTTCTAATAATGTATATGGCTGGCAGGGCTCTGTTAAGGCATTTATAGAGGAGAAATCTGAATTAGATTTTTATGTATTTCATGATACTAAAACGCAAGGAATCATCGATGCTAATGTAAATATGACCTCAATGAATAACAGCCGTCATGATGATATTGTATTTAGTGATCCGTTGGAAGATGATATAATTTTGGCTTATTTAAATTCCAGATGGGATACAGGATATCTGAACAGTACAGGCACAATGACTGATCCTAGGTATGACAGAAATGGTTTTGGAGTGATGTCAGATGATCCATCAACTGTGGGTCCTAATAGTGATGAGTACGATTTTGATTATGAGACGTCCCATGCAGCTTATACTGCTGGTCTTGGCGGATTCCCTGTAGGAGATTTAAATTGGTTTCCTGACAAATTAGCTGATTGGGAAGATCAAACATTAAACATTAAAGAGGATGTTGTTAGTAGCTTACCAAATAGGTTTGAGCTCATGCAAAATTTTCCAAATCCATTTAACCCTGAAACAAACATTCAATTTCAAATTTTTGAATTAGCGAACGTAAAACTTGAAATATTTGATGTGATGGGTAAGCATGTTTCTACATTATTTAAAGGTTCTTTAAATCCTGGATTACATCAAGTCAAGTGGAATGGAACAAATAACAATGGTCAAATATTATCCTCAGGATTGTATTTTTACAAATTAACTTCAGGTAATTTTACGCAAACACGTAAACTATTATTTGCTAAGTAGATAATAACACTACTTTGTTCATACAGCCTTTCTTTAACATTGCCAAGAGGTAAGATTAATGAAAGGCTGTATGAGAATTTTATTTCTAACATCCGTAATTATATTCCTTTGCTGTTGCTCAAATAATACGACTTATGTTAATGAGGGCAGATTTGTATTTTTATCGAATAGAGATTCTCCGAAAGGAGAATTTGATATTTTCATTTATGATTTAAATGATAGTAGCCAGATTAATTTAACAAGTGATCTAGAGTTTATCAGGAGTATTTCTAAACCCTCCTTATCTTTCGATAAAAATTTATTGTTATATACCTCTTTCAGTAAAGGTTCAAAAATTTTGAGGATAATTGATATTAAAAATAAAAAAAGTGTGAACTTATCAAATGTGGATCTTGACAATCCTAGTGCCTCTTTTTTCAATTCAGATAAGAAAGTTCTTTTTACTAAAAAAATTGGTGGTAAAAAACAATTATTTAAGATAGACGTTAATGGAGAAAATGAAGAGAACGTATCATCTTCAAATAGTAATGAATACAAAGGTAAGATTTCACCTAACGAAAAATTACTATTGTTTTTAAGAGGCGACAAAGACGAAACATTCATTGTCATTAGAGATGTTGTATCTGCCAATGAAACAGTTATAAAAGTTAATGGCAATAAAATAAACCCTGCTTTCACTAATGATGATAGAATAGTTTATGAGTCATTTGTAGATGGTTCGTACAAAATCTTTGTTTATGACATCACAACAAAAAAGTCTAATCAATTGACTACTGGAAATGCTAATGCGCATCATCCAATTTTTGTTAAAGAAGGTAAGTCTGTTCTCTTTATATCTGACGGTAGAGGAAAAAAGTATAGGGATTTGGCTATGTTAAATTTAAATAATTCAAATTATATGTTTTTAACAAGTGGTTTAAATATGATTAACCAAAACTTTAGCTTATCAAGGGATAAAAAGAATATATTGTTTGAATCTAGTAAGTTTAATGATTCAGAGATATATCTCTTAAAGTTGAAGGATAAAAGTTTTATTAATTTAACTAAAAACATTGCTTGGGACTGTCAACCATCTTTTTAAGATTGTGATTATGATAAACTTAAAATACATATATTTAATTTTTATTTTAATAATTCTTAGCTGCTCTAATTCTGTTATAAATCAGAACGATTGGGAAGAAAAAGTTAAGAAAGAAATTACAGCTATAGCCATTCCTAAATTTCCTAGCAAAACATTTGCTCTACAGGATTACGCATCCGAAGTCACATCAATTTCAATTCAAAAAGTAATTGATTTGTGTAGTGATCAAGGAGGTGGAGTTGTAGTCGTACCTCGTGGGACTTACAATGATATAGGGAAAATAGAATTAAAAAGTAATGTAAGGTTGCATTTTGAGGATGGCACAAGAATTAATTTTTCCAAAGATAAAAATGATTTTCTTCCCATGATATTAACATCTTGGGAAGGCAATGATGTATATAATTTTTCATCTTTTATACACGCTGAAAGTCAAAATAATATCGCAATAACTGGTAAGGCTGTACTAAATGGCAATGGATCAAAAAATAACTGGTGGAACTGGAAAGATAAATCCCTTCCTGTACCAATGAGAGCTGAAAATCATCCAGATATTAGGCCGAGATTGCTAATGCAGAATAGAGATAATGTTCCTGTCGATCAGAGAAAATACGGTATAAGTTCTAAGCTTCGAGCATACTTTATGACATTGCGTAACTGTAAGAATATCTATATAAAAGATATTACTTTAATTAATTCACCAATGTGGAACATACATCCACTAATGTCAGAAAACATTATTATAGATAGCGTTACAATTATTTCTCCAAACAATAGCCCCAATACTGATGGGATAAATCCTGAGTCATCAAGAAATATACTTATTCAAAATTCGACTATCAGTGTTGGTGACGACTGTATCACTATTAAATCAGGCAGAAATAATGATGGTAGAAGAAGAAATATGCCTTCAGAAAATATTTACATAAAAAATTGCACTTTAGAAAATGGACATGGCGGGATTGTCATTGGTAGCGAACTGTCTGGGGGAGTGAAGAATGTCATTGTAGAGAATTGTAAAATGAATAGTCCTAATCTCTTAAGAGCTTTGAGAATTAAAAGCAATGAATACAGAGGAGCATATGTTCAGAACATTGTGATGAGGAATGTTCAAATAGATACAATAGGTGGGCCAGTAGTAGGTATAAATATGGATTATAAGTCATATGATACTGAGAAAACTAAAGATAAGTTTTATACCTCATGCGATGGTATTTTTGTAGAAAATATTAATTGTAATTTCGCAAATCAAGGATGGTTAATTAATGGTAGTGAAGCTTTACCTGTTAAAAATGTTAGATTTAAAAATTGGATGATTTCTTCTGTAAAGTATGGAATTCATAATAAAAATGTAAAAAATTTAACTCTTGAAAATGTAAATATAGAATCTGAAGGAGCAATGTTAAGATTAACAAAAAAAGATATTTTTCAAAAAGAATTATAGAAATATGAAAAAACTAATATTTGTCCTTTTACTATTTTTTAATTTTTCATGTGATAGTCAAAATGGTTATCCTGGTTGGAAATATGCGGAAAAAAAATGGGATGAAGCAGATAAAATTGAAAGAGGGATAACTGGATCTAAATTGCCTAAAATGACCTTCAATGCTTTGAATCATAAAATTTTCTCTGACGGTAGGACTATGAATACTGATAATATTAATAGTTTAATTGATTCAATTTCAAAAAAAGGCGGGGGTCAAATCAATTTTTCTGAGGGTGTATACCTTACAGGAGGTATAATATTAAAAGATAATGTAGGAATACACCTTCAAGAAGGGGCTGTGATAAAATTCAGTCAAGACCCAATTGATTACACTCCAAATGTTTTGGGCCATTGGGAGGGAATGGAAATATATAATTTCAGAGCTTTTATTTATTCAAATAGTGTAAAAAATATTTCTATTACTGGAAGCGGAGTTTTAGACGGTAATGCAGGATGGGATAATTGGTGGGGCTGGAGCCGAGATAATTTACATAAAATGAAAAAAAATAGGCCTAGACTGATGGAATATAATAGAACTGGTGTAAGCGCTGAGGACAGAAATTTTGGCTTAGGGTATAATTTAAGGCCAAACTTTATTCAGTTTTATAAATCAGAAAATATAACAATCAAAGGTGTTACACTTAAAAACTCACCAATGTGGTTTATACACACCGTCCTCTCGAACAATATAATAATTGATGACGTAAAAATTTATGCACCATATGAAAGTCCGAATACTGATGCTATTGATTTGGAATCATCAAAAAATATTTTAGTAAAAAATTGTATCATAGACGTAGGAGATGATTGCATCACAATGAAGTCTGGAAGAAATCAGGATGGCAGAAGAATAAATACTCCTACTGAGAATGTCATAGCTAAAAATAACATAATCAAAAATGGTCGAGGTGGTTTAACTATTGGTAGTGAGATGAGTGGAGGTGCTAACAATATATTTATGAAAAATTGTCAAATAAATAGTAAAAAATTAAATCGTGCCTTTAGGATAAAAGGTAGTGAGGTACGTGGTGGCCATGTTAAAGATATTTTTGTAAAAGATGTCCTAATTGATACTGTTGGAGGTGGACCTGTTTTAAATATAGATTTGCATTATACGGTTCGTAAAGCTGAAAGAGATGGGAATTTGTATTTGCCTAAAGTGGAGAATGTTTTTATACAAGATGTCGAGTGTAATTATGCAAAACAACCGCTTTATCTTGATGGTTATAGTAAATCAAAAATTAAGAATGTAAGGCTCAAGAATATTACCATAAAGGATGTTGCTATTTCATCTCACGTAAAGGATGTATTAAATTTATTTTTAGAGGATTTTCAAGTTTATAATAGAAAAAAATAATATCATGAGAAGCGTCATTATCTTTTTTATGATTGCTACATCATTTCAACCTACAATATTTTGTAATCCTGTTCGAGGGTGGAACATTTTATCTGACAATCTCCAATGTGCTGAGAGAGCCATAAAGTCAGCAAAAAAATATAAAATCAACCACTTACAACTATCTCACCATTTGATTCATAACATCAAAGAAGTTTCAGATGAATCCAAATTGAAGAAAATAAAATACGTAATTAGCCTCGCACATGATGCTGGAATTGATAAAGTTTTCATTTGGGATCATGCACTTTATGAAAAAGAATATTATCCGAAGAATTTTTTTACTGAAAATGGAAATCAACTTAATCTTGATGATGAAAATTTGTGGGATTGGATTAAAAAGGATTACATAAAAAATCTTGAAAAGATCAACCAAATTGATGGCGTAGTATTAACATTCATTGAAACGGGATTAAGAATTGAAAACCAATATTCAAAATTATATCCTACAGCCACTGATAAATATGTTAAGTTGATTAAAGAACTTAATAGTGTCTTTCACCGACATTTCAACATAGATTTAGTTCTCAGGACATTTTCATACAACAATAAAGAATTAAATAATATTCTTGATGCTATAAACAGTATAAACCTTAGTAACTCCTACATAATGATTAAAGAATCAAACCATGATTTCTTTATTACACATCCGCCCAATAGCCTTATTACAAAAATAAATAAAGATCATCGAGTGATTATTGAATTTGATGCTGCTCACGAGTATAGCGGTCAAGGAGTTGTAGCAAGTATATTCCCAGATTTTCATTTTAAAAGAGCAAATTTTTTTTCGAAATTTAAGAATGTCGTTGGATACGCAATTAGAACGGATAGATATGGCGATACATCGGTGCTTGGCACACCATGCGAAATAAACTTATTTGCTTTAGAGAAAGGGTTTGATAACTCAGAGGCCTCTTATGTTGACGTGATAAATAAATTTATTTCAAATAATTATACTGAAAAATTAGTACCCAGATTATACAAAATTTTTGATGAAGCCGATGATATCATTATGTCGTCTTTTTATACGCTTGGCCTAAACACAGAAAGGCACTCAACATTAAATTTTGATTACAGGTCCATTTATACACGCCATGTTTCTGGCAGATGGCTAGATGATCCTGTTATTATTATCGAAAGTGGGCTTAATAAAAAATACCATTACTGGAAAGATGTTGTTAATCATTTATCACCATCAAGACATAAAACGGGTGATGGGTTTTATAAACTTAGATCATCACCAACCGATTCTACCTCATACAAAAAATTAAATGAATTAGAAATATCAGAGGTGATTGATAATAAATGGTTGGAGCCATATGAAATGATGAATGAGGAGTATTTAAATGATATAATTATTGAAAAAAAATTTTCAATAGCAAAAGCAGAGGAATTATTGAATTTAGTTAATACTTTAAAAACTAGCCTGACAAAAAAACAATATGAAACATTTAAAGGGATTTTTGAAAGGACTTTGTTGGCAACGAAACTAAGAGCGTCAATAGCTGTAGTGTATTATGGTTCTAGGATTGAACTGAAAAGTAGAGATTTAAAAATGATTATTGATGATAATAGATCAAAAGCTAAAGCTATCATAAATGAAATTGAAAATTATAACCACATTTATCCCATAGGAGAATACAATTGGAAATTGGATGGGGAGATAGCTAAAAAATATTTACTCAAGTATTAAATAATTAAAGTTTCTTCTTTTGTTTGTTGTTCTGATGGTATAACATTAATAATTTTTAAGTTACCGGTAAAGTTACAAAATACTAAAATATATGTCAGAAATGAAAAAAAATATAACGCTACAAGACATCGCGAATATTTTGAGCGTTTCAAAAGTGACAGTCTCTAAAGCACTTCGAAACCACCCTGACATAAGTGAGTTAAAAAAAGCTCAAGTAAGAGATTGTGCACTAAAATTGGGGTATATTCCCAATTTAATGGCTAGAAATTTATCTTCAAAAAAAACATATACTATAGGTGTTGTTGTTCCAAAAGTCACAGGAGATTTCTTTCCCGACATCATAAATCAAATCTATCAGACAGCTAATGATTCTGGCTATGAAGTAATTCTTGCTGTTTCCCAGGAAGACAAAGATTATGAAATAAAGCACATTCAAACACTTTTAGCGATGTGTGTGGATGGATTATTAATTTCAATAACAAGGGAAACTAAAGACTACCAAATTTTCAAAGTTGCGAAAAGGCGAAATGTTCCAATTGTATTTTTTGATCGAGTAATAAAGAATGATAAAAAATTTAGTTACGTAGTATCAGATGACTCTTTGGGCGTTTATAATGCTATGAAACACATTGTACAAGCAGGTTATAATAAAATAGCTTTTGTTGGCGGAACACTTTCAACAAATATCGGTAAAGATCGAATCCAAGGTTTTAAAAAAGCTATAAAAGATCATGGTTTATTTGCTAAAAATATTAAAGTAATAAAAGGTGGTTATGAAGAGGTTGATGGTTATATTGGCATGAAAAAATTATCACAATTAAAAAAAAGAAAACCTGAAGTTATATTTTGTATTACGTATCCTGTTGCTATGGGTGTGATGAGAGCTGCTGAAGAGCTAAATATAAAAGTTCCTAGTGAGTTGGATATTATTTCCTTTGGAGGCAGTAATTATAACCATTTTATAAAGCCTACTTTATCATATGTTAAACAGCCTATAAGTAAAATAGGGAAAATGGCTACGTTCAAATTAATTGATCATATTAAAGATCCCAATACGAGAGTTGAGCATATAAAAGTTGAAACAAAATTAGTTATTAGAGAAACATGCGTTCAAAGGAGCGTTTAAGCATGAGTAAGATAAATTTATATAATGATCGATTTTTTGAACCAGATTCGAAGACTAGGTCTGTTGCGAGAGAACTTTATAGTAAAATAAAAAATGTGCCAATTGTAAGTCCTCACGGTCATGTAGATCCTAAAATATTATCAGAAAATAAATATTTCTCAAATCCGGCAGATTTATTAATTATTCCCGACCATTACATTTTTAGAATGTTGTATTCACAAGGAATTGATTTAGAAAGTTTAGGTGTACCTTGTGCTAATGGCATTCAGATTGAGAAAGATCCTAGAAAAATATGGAATATATTTTGTAAAAATTATTTTCTTTTTTCAGGTACCCCAACAAAGATGTGGTTAGACTATGTCTTTAAAGAGGTTTTTGAAATAGAGGAAAGTCCGAGCGAGCACAATGCAATGAATGTCTATGATCATATCCAAAATTTATTGCAAAAAGATAATTTTAAGCCTCGTTCTATTTTTGATAGGTTTAATATAGAAACTCTATGTACCACAGAGGGTGCTGATGATCTTTTAGTTCACCATAAAAAGATTAGAGAATCAAATTGGAAAGGAAATGTTATTTCGGCATTTAGACCAGATTCAGTTATGAACATAAATTCAAAAAATTGGAAAAGCGAAATAAACAAATTATCAAATTCCTCTGGGTTGGATATTAATTCATATAAAAGTTTTATTAATGCTTTAGAAGACAGGAGATCCTTCTTTAAAAGTTTGGGGGCTACTTCTACTGATCATGGTGTTGAGACACCTTTTACAGAGAGAATTACAGATGGGGAAGCAGATTTATTATTTCAGCGTGCACTTAGGGGCAACTCTAGTGACTCTGATCAATTTATTTTTGTAGGGCACATGCTCATGGAAATGGCACGTATGAGTGAAGAGGACGGCTTAGTTATGCAAATTCACGCTGGTTCAAAAAGAAACCATAATAAGTTAATTTTTAAAAAATTTGGACCAGACAAAGGAGCTGACATACCACTAAAAACTGATTTTACGAACAACTTACACCCATTATTAAATGAGTTCGGGAATAGTAATAAATTTAATTTAATCGTTTTTACATTAGATGAATCGACTTATTCAAGAGAACTAGCTCCATTAGCTGGTCATTACCCAGCTATGAAACTTGGACCTCCATGGTGGTTTCATGATAGTATTGAAGGAATGAAAAGATTTCGTAAAAGAGTAACTGAAACAGCGGGTATTTATAATACTGTTGGTTTTAATGATGACACAAGAGCTTTTTTATCTATTCCCGCAAGGCACGATTTATGTAGAAGAATTGATTCTAATTTTCTGGCTGGGCAAGTAGTCCGCCATATAATGGATATGGATGAGGCAAAAAAAATAAGCATGGATTTGGCTTATAATCTTGTAAAAAAATCTTACAATCTCTAAAAATGAAGAAACTAAAAATATTTTTATTTTTTTCAGTTTTACTTTTTTTAAATGCCTGCTCCAAAAATAAAGCTGTTACCACTATAAAGCTAGCCCACAGTTTGGATGTAACACATCCAGTCCATAAAGCTATGGTATTTATGTCGGACCGTGTCAATGAAAAATCTAAAGGTGAAATGATTGTTGATATATATCCTGGAGGTCAGCTGGGGAATGAAAGAGAGCTCATTGAATTGCTTCAAATTGGTAGTTTAGCAATGACAAAAGTTTCTACGGCGCCTCTAGAGGGCTTCATTCCTGAGATGAAAGTTTTTGGGATGCCATACATATTTTACGATGATGAGCATAGGTGGGGCGTTCTTGACGGAACAATTGGAAAAAAATTATTATTATCAGGCGAATCTTTTTTTTTAAGGGGAATGTGTTATTATGATGCTGGCTCTAGAAGTTTTTATACAAAAGATAGACCGATAAATAAACCCTCTGATTTAGAAGGTTTAAAAATTAGGGTTCAGAAGAGTCAAACATCTATTAATATGGTTAGGAGCTTGGGTGGTTCTGCTACGCCAATACCTTGGGGAGAACTTTACACTTCTCTGCAACAAGGTGTAGTGGATGGAGCGGAAAATAATCCTCCTAGTTTTTATTTATCTAAACATTACGAAGTTTGTAAATACTATAGTATTGATGAACATACTTCAATTCCAGATGTTTTAATAATGAGTACTTTTGTTTGGCAAAGTTTAAGTCCTGTTGAGCAAATGTGGTTGCAATCATCAGTAAACGAATCTGTTATTTTTCAAAGAAAGTTGTGGAAAGAATCAACCAAAGAAGCCATAAAAAAAGTAGTCGAGTCTGGAGTCGAAATAATATATCCTGATAAAAATCTTTTTCAAAAATCAGTAAAAAAGATGTACAAATTTTATAAGGATGAACCTTTTTATCATTTAATAGATAAAATAAAAAAATTATAATTGTATTGAAATTTTAAGTATTATGATAAAATTTTTAAAAAATTTCTTAATTATGCTTATGGCATTTATGGTCGCTACTGTCACATGGCAAATTTTTACAAGATTTATTTTAAACGATCCAAGCTTATACACTGAGGAGATTGCCGGGTTTTTATTAATTTGGATAGGAATGCTTGGAGCGGCATATGCTCTTTCAAACAAATCTCACATTGGTATTGACATCCTTACAAAAAATTTAGTCGGATATAAAAAAAATCTATCTGAGGTACTAATTTACACATTTATAATAATTTTTTCGTTTTCAGTATTAATTATTGGAGGTGCGAGGTTAGTTTTTATTACTTTATCTCTTGCGCAAGTTTCTCCCGCTTTAAATATTAAAATGGGATATATTTATTTAGTTGTTCCTTTGACTGGCTTTATAATGATTATCTTTTCAGTTAACTTTATTTTGGCAGTATTTAAGAAAGATAATTTTTTGAGATAGATGTATGGCGATTTCTATTTTCATATTAATATTGGTTTTCTTTTCATTGCTGGTATTAAATGTCCCTATAGCATTAGCTATCGGAATTGCTACCAGCCTCAGTATGATAGTGACCATTCCTCTTCTTCCTGCACTAACGACAGTAGCTCAGCAGATGGCGACAGGAATTAATAGTTTTTCATTATTAGCAATTCCTTTTTTTATTTTTTCAGGATATATAATGGCTCAAGGTGGCATTGCTAATCGATTAATAAATTTTGCAAAAGTCATTGTTTCAGCTTTGCCGGGCGGGTTAGCATATGTTAATGTGATTGCGTGCATGTTTTTTGGTGCAATTTCAGGATCTGCAGCGGCTGCTACTTCAGCTGTTGGAGGTGTAATGATTCAATCTATGAACAAGGAAGGTTATAATAAGAATTTTAATACTGCTTTGACAGTAACTTCCTCTACAACAGGTTTACTGATACCACCAAGCAATATTTTAATAATATACTCCTTAGCAAGTGGTGGAGTATCAATCTCGGCCCTTTTCATTGCAGGTTATGTGCCTGGGATTTTAATTGGGTTGAGTTTGATATTTGTAGCTGGTATTATGTCAAATATAAAGGGTTACCCTCGTGGGAGAAGTTATAAAATGAAAGAAATCATTTCCAGATCATTTGATGCTATTCCTAGCCTTTTTTTGATATACATAGTAATTGGTGGAATAATAAAAGGAATTTTTACTGCAACGGAAGCTAGTGCAGTGGCAGTTTTATACTCACTTTTTTTAGGGTTTTTATACAAAGAAATAAAACTAGTGCAAATCCCAGACTTACTACTTAAAACAGTAGAAACTACATCAATTGTTATGTTATTAATCGGTACCTCCAAAGCAATGTCGTGGCTACTTTCTTATTTAAACGTCCCTCAAGGTATAAGCAGTTATTTAATTAGCCTTACTGATAACATTTTTCTATTGCTATTAGTAATTAATCTTCTCCTACTTATTGTAGGAACTTTTATGGATATGACACCAGCAGTGCTTATTTTTACGCCTATTCTGCTGCCCGTTGTTATGGAACTTGGTATAGACCCATTACATTTTGGTATTATAATGATTTTAAATTTGTGTATTGGTCTATGTACTCCACCAGTTGGAAGTGTTTTATTTTTAGGTTGTGGAATTGGTAAAACATCAATTGATAAATTAATAGGCCCATTAATGCCTTTTTATATAGCAATGATTTTTGTTTTACTACTTATAACCTATTTCCCTGAACTTAGTTTATGGTTGCCAAGATATTTAGGATATTGAGGAAAGAGCAAATTACATAATATATAAAACAAGTATAAAAGGATATTGTAAAATGAAAAATATTTTAGGCAAATACTCATTGGGTGTTGGTGATAGGTTCGCATCACAAGCGAAAGCACAATTAAAGGCAATTATTATGGCTAAAGATTTAGGTTGTAACATAACACCAGTTTGGAATAAATCTTTTAGAGAGCATGAAATTATTGGAAGTGAGTCCATAGAAACAAGAAATGCTGCTGATGAAGCTGTTGCAGAGCTAGACTGGAGGCAATCATATTTTTTAGATGCTGATCATATAAACATGAGCAATGTTGATTTTTTTATTGAGACATGTGATTTTTTTACGATTGATGTTGCTGATTTTATTGGCAAACCTATTGAGAAAAACCATAGAGAAGATTTTTATGAGAAGAACGCGAAGTACATAGGTGAATTGCAACTT
>CEUM01041759.1_pt1 | contig 18226 bp, 11 predicted proteins | sample 356421 | NCBI WGS metagenome assembly CEUM01 (sample SAMEA2622716, study PRJEB7988) | marine metagenome | biome: marine biome (ENVO:00000447); feature: surface water layer (ENVO:00002042); material: "saline water (ENVO:00002010), including plankton (ENVO:xxxxxxxx)" | depth 5 m | reverse complement strand
ACTCAGCACCTCAGCCTGCTTCGCTGCAGTGCGCTTTTTTTGCTTGTCTGAGTGGTGAGAATACGCCACAAAAACAAGTGGAACGACCCAGACCAACATCAGGACCATGTCGAGCATGGCGAAGAACACGACGAGGAACACGAGGCCCACCACGGAGGCCAACCAGCGGTTCTTGGTTGGGGCTGGCTCCTCTTGCTTGACGGTGGTGCTGAGGCTGACCATCCGCTGAAACGCTTCGCTGGTTGCTTTTTCATGGCTCTTGCCTCCAGCCGTGCCTGCGATGATCAGGAGAAAGCCAAACCCAATCCCACCAAAGCACGTGAACGCAATCGCTGCGTCGTCACCACTGCCCGAGTTCATAAAAGCGTCATAGACGCTCAAAACAGCAAGAACAGGGCCTCCAATCAACAACAACAATCCCAACAACACCAGCCCGACGTTCCTGGAACGTGGGCTACCATCGCCTTGTCGTGCAGGACTGCCGCTTCAAGCTCTGCTGACGACGCCGTCGATGTTCCACGATCGAGTGATGCAGCGGCGCCCGATTCACCGGATTCTGTGCCCTCGCTCCAAAACGTCGTGCTCTCTTGAGGAAGCGAACCAGCTTCAACGGGTGCGGGGGATTCATCCATGGAGACCACGACTTTGGTTGTCCGTGGAGGAGTTGAGATTTCCGCCTGCAAAGCTGAGCAATGGCAGAATCATTCGCGTACTCGTCTCAACCGTTCCGCCGTTTCATCGTGCTGAACAGCATGAGGGAGGCGGCGCCGACCAAGCCAACGAACAGCATGGCCGAGGTGCTGCCGCCCTCCAAGATGAGCAGAGTGAGGGCGAGGAAAAACACGGTGAGCAGCACCGCCCAAGGGTTCTGGGTGTTGACATTGGCTTGGTGTTGTCTTGGGACAACGTCGGGCTCTTCCCGTCGGTTACCTTTGGCCACGATGAACAAGCCGGCAATGAAACTCAAGAAGCACAAGCCTGCTCCTCCGTCAGCCAGTCCATTGTATCCATCGCCGGTTCGCCAGGAGGTGAGCACCAACAACGGAACCACCAACACCAACGTGAGACCGAGAAGAATCAGTCCACGGCCTGCATTTCGGCGAACGATACCGTACCCGATGAGAAGGACGCCAACCAACATGCTCCCGGTGCAGATGTCCTCCCAAACCTCGTTCAGTCGCTGGGGAACCTCCGAACGGAACAGTTCTGCAAACAGCATCAGCATCGGGACGCCAACGAGAAGGAACAGCCCCGTTGGAACGGCCCATACATCGAAATTGAAACGTTTGAGGGTTAGGTTGTTGGTTGAACCTCGGTTCTCGGAGCGCTCCACGGCCGGCGGTTCAAGCTCCGCTTGAACGATGACGGATGGCGGTGGCGATGAGGTTTCTTCACCCGTCATGAAGGGAACCATGGCGATTGAGATTTAGGCCTTTTTCCGTTGACGGCGTTGTCAGAACGAGACAATGATGAGGATGCATATCACGGCGATGAAGAGCACCACCCAAAAGCCATGGATTTCGCTACCCAATCCTCCTTTTTTGTTTGATTTTCCACCTATTCCGTAGAGAAAAATTTCGGGGAAGAAGCAACAACAATAAAACGCTATGAATGGATTACCAAAAGCCAGACCAATCACAATCAAGGGGACAAAAACGAACCCGGCCAGAACCATCAACATCGCATAATCGTCAGCCTTGATCCCGATGTCGTTGCTGGGTGGTTTCGTTGGCTGGGCCGCCGTTGTGGGCGGGGCGCTCATGCTTTGGTTGCCCACGTCGTCTGCCTGCTGTTCGAGGGCGGCCAGGTCGTAGATGCTGGATGTTTCCTTCTCGGTGTGGATGTTCAGGTTGCGTGGACGAGGCGGAGGTCGAGGCTCCCCGTTGCTCGCGCCGATGGCGATGAACAGAACACCCACCGCCATCAAGACAAGAATGAACGTGGTGATGGACGACGTGTCAACGTCGGGCATGAACGGGTAGGCTAGGAAACCAAACGGCGCGAAAAACAGGGCGAGCAATCCACTGCGAAGGAACAGGCCGTGGCGTTGATTCTTAGGTTCGACCGCCGGACTGGTTGGCGTGCTCACCGCTTTGACGGGAGGAGGCAAGCCCTCATCGTCGAGGTCGACCTGTTCCACCGTTTGGGCAAGCTCTGGCAGTGCCGCTGTTGAGGAATAACCGGGATGGATCACAATGGGTTGGGGCGGAGCAGCCCTGCCCTCATCAGATTCCATGAGGATGAATTGATTCACGGAAATATAGGTTTTTTTCCGCTTCAGCCACTTTTCAGTGGCCGCCGGTTACCTCAGGGTTTCTTGAAACCCTCTTGCATGCGAGTAAAGGCCTGGTTCACTTTGGTGTTGTGGTTCATGGTTGCAAGGCCGGATGGGAGCATGAACAAGACGCCAACGAGTACGATGGGAAAAATGTCAACCGCCAGACCAACAACAATGATGACCCCACCCATCACATAGGTGACTCGATACTTGGTGGCTTCTGCCACGGGAGCATTGGTCAATCGAAGCGCTTCCGCCTTGGCGATCCGGACAGATTTTTTCCATTCGTTCTGCCTTGTTTCTGCGAGCAAAATCAACACGATGCCAAGGATGATTGAAAAGCAGCAGACAAAGATTCCATCATCAAAAATGATGTCCGCATCGGTTCCAATGAACAACACCATGGGGACAGCAAAAAAGAACAGGAGTCCAAACGCAAGCAAGGCGTTCGTGTTGGGCTTGCTGTCCTGAAGGAATTGCACCTTGGCGAGGGCTTCCTCGACCGTGGAGGGGTCTTGACCGGGCATTGTTGCGGCTGACGGCGTGGAGGAGCCAGTGGTAGGGTCTTCGGCCGGCTGGATGATGGAGCTTCCCTGAATGAGGATGGGTTGAGGGGGGCCGTCGCCTTCGGTTTCTTTCCCCATGGCTTGGAACTGGTGGTGTTTGGTTTAGCCCTTGTTCCGATATCGCTCATGTTCTGTTGATTTAGAAGAGGGTTTGCTGAACGGCGGTCGGTTTGGGTTGGAGGTGTTGACTGCACTGCCAGGCGATGTTCGCAGCAGCCCATGCTCCCGAGCGTAGCGCTGCTCCTCCGGTTCCCACGGGCTCACCCCATGCGTCGCCGGCTTCCACCAGCCGTGGCAGGTTGGCGCGCACACCGGGGCTGGTGGACCGTCCGTAGCGCCAGCGGTGGGCTTGGCTGCTCGCAGTGGTCAACCATGAGGCATGGCCCTCGTCCAAACGTTCGGTCAGGCCGATGAAGGCTTGGAGCACGTCGGTGCGCTCCATCTCGAGATGCTCGCGACTCCAGTCGGCCGGCAGGTGGACGACGAGACCGAGACCGTCGCCACCGGTTTCGGTCGTCATGCCGAGTTCATGGAGCGCCTGCGCAAGGCCTTCGGGCGCTGGTGCCTGATGGGCGAGCACGACCGTCCACGTGGCTTCGTAGGGGTGGCTCGACCACGCCTCGGGGGCTTGCTCCATCATCCGATGAAGTTGGGGCAGCGGGGCGGTGACGACCACGCCCGAGGCCTGCCATCGATTGCCTTCTTCGTCGTGAATGTTCCACACCTCACCGTCTCGCTCAAGGCGGGTGACCGTTGTGCTGGTGAGCACGTCGATGCCCTCGAGCCAGCCGACGATGGTGTCCGGGCCGTCCACGAGGCGGTGTCCATCACCAGCGACGGCACGGCCTTCGTTTCGTTCCACCTCGGCCCACGCTTCCATCCAGGTAGGCCACGCGTGAAGATGTGCGGCGCCGTGGGTGATGACCACGTCGTCGAGGCGGCGCCGTGAACTGCGACCGCCCACACGCCGGCCTTTGTCGAGCACGACCACGTCAAAGCCGTGGTCAGCCAGCAGGCGAGCAGCCGTAGCGCCGGCAAGACCCGCTCCGATCACCACGATGGGATGCTCGGTGGAGGAGGCCGGCTGGTCGGTGAAGGCCCGGTAGCGGTCCATGTCGAGGCGGCTCATGTGGGTGCGAGGATCGCGCTGTCGGACCAAGCCAAGAATCGGAGCGGGCGGATGGAAGGGCCGGTCAAACAAGCCGTGGCACCACTGCACGCCGACCACCGAGGAGGGATCGCGACCGTCCAGGGCGTACTTGTCGTTGAGATGCTGGCCCCAAGCCACGGACTGCTCAAGGTCTGCGGTCCAAAACGGGAGCGCTTTGCCCCACGTCATGCGGACGTTGTTGTGCAGCTCGCCGTGGCGCAGGAGCGACCGTTGGCAGGCCGCCCACAAGGGGTCGTGCACAACGCCTCGTTCGAGGTGACGCAGGGGGTATTGGGTGGTGCGCGGGTCATCGGCGGTGGAACGCCACGAGAGGCGGGCCCATTCGGGAAGATTGTGCACGCCATAGGGGTCATCGGTGGCAAAAATGTGGTGCCAAGGATGTTCTCGGAACACGAGCAGTTCGTCGAGGTACTTGTCGGCGGATTTGGTTCCGACTTCAGCGGCTTCTCGGGCGATGCGCATCGGCGAGATCATCCCGTAGTGGATGTAGGCCGACATACGGGACACGCCGTCAGTGTCGGCCGCATTGTTTCGCCGTCGGGCGTAGCCGTTGAGCCCCTTGTCCTTGAACGCCTGCCAGCGGGCGAGGGCGGCTTGCTCGCCGCCCTTGAAACGCCACACGGGGTGAACGGTGGGGTCGATGTTGCACTGCTGAAGCAGGGCCCAGCGCTGGTCGAGGTCGGCCAGTTGGTGTTCGACCATCACGGGCTCAAACGGCAGGTCGCCGTCGTAGGCCTCCACCTCGAGATCGGTCTCGGGCCATCGGCGCTGAAGGCGTTGCTTGCGCAGCTTTTTGGTGCCGTCTCGGAACTTGAAGGGACGATCGACGGAGCGTCCGTAGAGCGGCATGGGGATGACGCAATGGCCGTCGACTTCGACCACGGGACCCTCGGTCAGGTCGGTCACGGCCCTCACCCAATCGGTCCACGGTGGGAGCGGGAACAGGTCGGTGACGACCATGCTCGCCCGTTGAGCCAGTTCTTTCATGGCCGAAGGGCGATGACCGTCTCGAGCGAGGTGAAACACGTAGCGAAGGCCCTGCTTGCTGAAGCCTCGGTGCAGGTCAACGGCGGCGTCCATGACCACGTTGTGATGGCGCAGCGAGGCGTGTGGGTAGCGTTCGTCCAATCCGTGGTAGATCAGCAGCGGGCGGCCGTGGTGGTGAGCCATCCATCGAGCGACGTCGACAACAGGGTTCTCATGGACGCGAAACAGCGACTTGAGCCAGACCACGACGGGGCCTTCGCCCACCGGCTCACGGTGGTCGTTGGACCAGCGGCAGCGCTCGGCGAGGTGCTCTGGCAGGTCCATGCTGTGAGGTTCATTTCAGCGCTCATATACTCCTGTTCAGCACCGGCTGAACCAAGGACGCGAGACCGTACCGAATCACGCTTCAGCGGCAGACACATCAGACCATTTGCCAGTCGTTGCCGTTCCACCAGCGGTGCGAACCATCGCTCATGATGCGCCAGGTGTGACCGGTTTCGTCGGTCCACTGGTTCACCACGGTGGGTTCGGCCACCGGTGCGGCGGGTTGTTCCACCACAGCGGGTTGGGCGGCGGCGGGCTCGGCAGCGGGGAGGGCCACGGCTTGGGCGGGTTGAGCCTGTGCCACCGGTTCGACCACGGCAGCAGGTTGTGCGGCAGTGGCTTGGGCGGGTTGTGCCACGGCCTGAGCGGGCTGTGCTTGTGCGGCGGGCTCGGGCTCGTAGAAGGCGCTCAAAGCGCTGTCGTCGATGACTTGAGCGGCTGCAGGCTGTGCCGTTGTTGCCTGGTATGCCTGTTGCTGATAGGTCTGCTGAGCCGCTTGCTGCTGGTAGGCAGGTTGGGCGGCGGCCGGTTGGGCCGTCATGTCGGGCATGGCCGTGGTGGCGGCGGTGGCAGCGAATTGGGTTGAGACCACGTCGGTTTTGCCGAGCGCCTGAATGGACTCCAGTCCTTCGGTTGGCTTACGAATCAAACGGACGACCACCAAGCCGACCACGCCGGCGATGACCAGGGCGATGCCAGCGTAGAGGATCCAGTCGTTGCTCTCACCGTCCGAGGTGCCCGAGGTTCCAGCACCGCTGTCAGTTCCTTCAGCGGGTGGCGTGAGCACGGCATCGATGACGTGAATCACGCCGTTTGATGTTTGCACGTCCACTGTGGTGATGTTCGCACCTTCGATCATGCCCGGCGTGAACACCACGTCATCGCCGTTGACCATGCGGAGTTTCTTGCCGTCGGTGATATCGCCGGAAGCGAGGGTGCCGGCGTAGACGTGGAACAGCAGGATGTCGGTCAGGGCTTCTTTGCCTTCCTCGGTGTCGAGGGCGGCGAGGTCAATGCCGGCTGCAGCGAAGGCTTCGTCGGTGGGCGCAAAGACCGTGTAGGGTCCTTCGCCCTGCAGTGTTTCGACCAACTCGGCTTGAACCAAGGCGGCCACGAGTGAGGTGTGAACGCCCGTGCATCCAGCGGTGGCGGCGATGTCGTTGTAAGCGTCGGTCGGGGTCAGCACCGTGTCGATGACGTGAATGATGCCGTTGCTGGTCATCACGTCAGCGGTGGTCACCGTGGCACCGTTGACCATGACGGTGTCGCCCACCGAGAACGAAAGGCTGTGGCCGCTCACGGTTGCAGCCGTCATGCAGTTGGACACGTTGGCGGCTGGAACGGCTCCGGCGACCACATGGGAAAGCAGGATGTCGGTGAGCTGCGCCTTGCCCTCTGCGGTGTCGAGAGCGGCGAGGTCGATGCCAGCGTCGGCAAAGGCCTGGTCGGTGGGAGCAAACAGCGTAAACGGCCCTTCGCCCTGCAGGGTTTCGAGCAGTTCTGCCTGAATCACCGCAGCGACCAGCGAGTCATGGACGCCCGTGCACTGAGCCGTTCGTGGAATGTCGTTGGGGGTGTCGGTTGGCATGAGCACCTTGTCGATGACGTGGATGATGCCGTTGCTGGTCATCACGTCAGCCGTCGTAACCGTGGCACCGTTGACCATGACGGTATCGCCAACCGTGAAGGCGAGGCTGTGGCCGTTGGCCGTTTGTGCGGTCATGCAGTCCGACACATCGGCAGCAGGCACCGAGGCAGCGACCACGTGAGCGAGGAGGATATCACTCAGCGTGGCCACGCCGTCGGGGGTGTCAAGAGCAGCGAGGTCAATGCCGGCGTCGGCAAAGGCCTGGTCGGTCGGGGCAAAGAGCGTGAACGGCCCTTCACCCTGCAGGGTGGTGAGCAGATCGGCCTGCACAACAGCGGCGACCAAAGAATCGTGAACGCCCGTGCACCCGGCTGTTGAGGGGATGTCTCGGGGCGTGTCGGTTGGCATGAGCACCTTGTCGATGACGTGGATGAGGCCGTTGCTGGTCGGGACGTCGGTCGCGGTGACCGTGGCATCGTTGACGGTGACGGAGGCGCCGACGCTGAAGGCCAGTGGGTGGCCGTTGACGGCCGTGGCCGTCATGCAGTCGGAGACGTTCGCAGCGGGTACGGCGCTGTCCAGCACGTGGTAGAGCAAGATGTCCGAAAGGGTGGCTTTGCCTTCGGGCGTGTCAAGAGCAGCGAGGTCGATGCCAGCATCGGCAAAGGCCTGGTCGGTCGGTGCGAAGACCGTGAACGGTCCGGTGCCCTGGAGCGTCTCAAGGAGCTCGGCTTGCACGACGGCACTCACCAGCGAATTGTGAACACCGGTGCACTGAGCCGTTCGTGGGATGTCGTTGGGGGTGTCGGTGGGCATGAGCACCGTGTCGATGACGTGGATGACACCGTTGCTGGTGTTGACGTCGGCGATGGACACGGTGGCGTCGTTGACCATCACGCTGTCGCCGACGGTGAACGAGAGGGATTGTCCGTTGACCGCCTCAGCCGTCATGCACTCCGAAAGGGCCGTGGAGGGAACGTTGCCGGCCACGACGTGGTAGAGCAGAATGTCGGTCAGGGTTTGCTTGCCTTCGGGGGTATCGAGGGCAGCGAGGTCGATGCCAGCGTCGGCAAAGGCCTGGTCGGTCGGAGCGAAGAGGGTGAAGGGTCCGGTGCCTTGGAGCGTCTCAAGCAGTTCGGCTTGGACCACGGCGCTCACCAGCGAGTTGTGAACACCCGTGCATTGGGCCGTGCGTGGAATGTCGTTGGGAGTATCGGTGGGCATCAGCACCTTGTCGATGACGTGGATGATCCCGTTGCTGGTGCTGACATCAGCGAGGCTCACGTTGGCGTCGTTGACCATCACGCCATCACCGACGGTGAAGGCGAGCGGGTGGCCGTTGACGGCGGTGGCACTCATGCAGTCGGAGACGTTGGCGGCGGGAACAGCGCCGGCCACAACGTGGTAGAGCAAGATGTCCGAGAGGGTTTCCTTGCCTTCGGGTGTGTTGAGGGCAGCGAGGTCAATACCAGCGTCGGTGAAAGCTTGGTCGGTTGGGGCGAAGACGGTGAACGGACCGGGGCCCTGCAGCGTTTCGAGGAGTTCGGCTTGGATCACACCGGCCACGAGCGAATCGTGGATGCCGGTGCATTGGGCGGTGCGTGGAATGTTGTTGGGGGTGTCGGTGGGCATGAGCACCTTGTCGATGACATGAATCAGGCCGTTGGAGGTGATGACGTCGGTCATGGTCACGTTGGCATCGTTGACCATCACGCTGTCGCCGACGGTAAACGAAAGCGGTTGGCCGTTGGCGGCGTCGGCGCTCATGCAGTCGGACACGTTGGCAGCGGGGACTTCAGCGCCGACGACGTGGTAGAGGAGAATGTCCGAGAGGGTTTCTTTGCCCTCAGGGGTGTCAAGGGCACCCAAGTCAATGCCTGCGTCGGTGAAGGCCTGGTCGGTTGGGGCGAAGACGGTGAAGGGTCCAGGTCCCTGGAGGGTGGGAAGCAAGTCGGCTTGGATCACGGCGGCCACGAGCGAGCCGTGGATGCCGGTCGATTGGGCCGTGGTGGGGATGTCAACGGGTGGGGTGAGCACCTGGTCAATCACGTGAATGACGCCGTTGGAGGCTTGAACATCAGCCAGCGTGACGGTGGCGCCACCAACCAGCACATCGCCGCTGCCGGTGATGCTGAACTTGACTTTGTCACCGTTGGCGGTGGTCGCCATCATCCCGTCCTTGATGTCGCTGGCGCCAACTTCGCCCGCCACGACGTGATGGAGCAGAATGGCGGTCAGCGTCTCGTTTTCCTCGGGCGTGTCAAAGTCGTTGAGATCGATGCCAGCATCGGTAAAGGCCTGGTCGGTTGGAGCGAAGACGGTGAACGGGCCGGGTTGTTGGAGCGTGGCCACCAAGTTGGCATGGGTCAGGGCAGCGACAAGTGAGTCGTGAATGCCCGTCCCAGCGGCGTTGGTGGGGATGTCTTGGGAGGCGTCGGCCGTTGCAGTGAGCGGCAGCGCGGAGGCGGTCAGCAGGGTGACAATCAGGAAGGTCAGCGTCTTGTTCATACCAACGGGAAATTTGCGTTTGAGATATAAACGGCTGTTTTTCCTTAACACATGATTTCTCCTGCCGCCCGAGAGAATTACCGGCCACAGGAAGAAAAATCCCGAAAGAAGTAAGAAAATATGGTTTTGTTACCGCTTTGTGGAAATATGGATTCAGCGTTTGTTAGAATAATGGACGAGAATTTATATGGGAAAGGGAAAAGGAAAATCCATGTCGTTTGCACCCCAAGAGTATGACTTTGGCGAAGAGTCGAATTACGCATTTGCTACCACCGTGACCTGCGCCAACGATGAAGCCCGCAAGATGTTCGTTGAAGCCTACGGACACTACCTGAACTACAACCACGAGCAAGCCATTGCGTGCTTCGCTGCGTGTGCTGAACTCGACCCCAACTGCGCCATGGCTCACTGGGGCATCGCCTACTGCCTGTCGTCCAACTACAACTGGGCTCCTGGTCTTGGCTCCGGCTACGACGCCATCCAGCAGGCCATCGCTGTCATGGACCACTGCACCGAACTCGAGAAGGACCTCATCATGGCCCTCTCCAAGCGCCACACCGCCGAGGCTCGAGACGCCGCAGACCCTACCGTGCTCAACATGGGGAACACACCCGAGCTCAACGTCGCCTTTGCCGAAGCCATGGCGCCGCTGTACGAGAAGTATGCCGGCAACCTCGCCGTGACCGCACTCTACGTCGAGGCGCTCATGAACCTCAAGGCCTGGCAGCTGTGGGACAAGAACACCGCCACCGGTGAGATCACCCCCGCTGACGACAACACCCTGCTCCTCGTGAAGATCATGGAGGACGCCTTCGAAAGCGACCCTGCCGCCCGTGTTGACCCTGCGCTGTGCCACCTGTACTGCCACGCCCTCGAACTCTCGCCCTTCCCCGAGCGAGCCCTGTTCGCAGCCGACGTCCTGCGCACCCGCATGCCCGGACTGGGGCACCTGGTCCACATGCCCTCGCACATCGACGCTTGGGTCGGCCAGTGGAAGGAAGCCATCGAGTGCAACATCGCTGCTGTTGAGGCTGATGACCACTATGTCGCCACCACCGGCAACGAGTCGCAGTTCTACAAGTTCTACCGGATGCACAACCACCACTTTGTCGTGTGGTGCGCCATGTTTGACGGCCAGTACGAGACCGCACTCAAGTACGCTCGAAAGGCCGTGGAAACGCTGCCAGCAGGCGACGCCAACCACGGCGTTCAGTTCATGCTCGCTGGCATCATCCCCATGGGCGCCATCTTCCTCGAATCCTACGTCACCATGCCCTGGCACGTGATGATTCGATTCGGCAAGTGGGACGAGATCCTCGCTGAGCCCATGTACACCGACAAGGACGTCTTCCCCGCCACCATCGCCACTCAGCACTACGCTCGCGGTGTGGCCTACGCCTCCAAGGGCATGGTGCCCGAAGCCGAAGCGGAGCAGGTCCTGTTCAAGGAAGCCCTCCAAAACCCTGCCTTGGCCGGACGCGTGCTGCACAACAACGTGATGTACCAAGATCCGGCCGACGGCCCGTCGATTCTCAACGTCAACGCTTCCATCTTGGAAGCCGAAATCGAATACCGCCGTCAATTCCTTGCTAAGGAAGCCGGCGAGCCCAGTGATTTCACCGCTGCCTTTGACGAATTGCGCCGTGGTGTCGACCTGTCGCTCAACCTGGCCTACAACGAACCGTGGGGTCAAATGCAACCCGTCCGACACATCCTCGGTGCCCTGCTCTTTGAGCAAGGCCACATCGAGGAAGCCGAGGAGGTCTACCGCGCTGACATCAAGTTGTGGAAGGACAACATGTGGGGCCTCTTGGGGCTCAAGCTCTGTCTGGAAGCCCGTGGCGACGCCCCCGAGGAACTCGCTGAAGTCACTGCCCTGTTCGAAGAGCGCAGCGCTCGTGCCGATATCGTGCCGGCCAAGACCTGCTTCTGTGCTCAGGATGCCCTGGCGAAGACCTGCTGCAACTGATGCTGCATCCAATGGGTCCCGAAGGGGCACCTTCAACCTTGAAGGTTAAGTTCTCGCGGGAAGTGGGCGCAACATGGCCATTGAATACGAAGCTCTGGCAGCCGGATTGGCTTGCTTTGCCTACTTGGTGTTCTCTGTGGTGGTCAAAGGCGGGTTTTGGAGGCAAAACTGGACCAACAAGGACGGGCGTTGGGTTTCGCAAGCCGAGGGTCCGGTCTTCTATGTCTTGATGGTGCTCTTGTTTGGAGCGTTGGGCGTGGTGCTGACGCTGGAAGGCGTTGGTGTTCTCTGAACAACAACGTCCCAACCCTCAAGACCGTGTGTGAGGTGTCGCCATCATGTCGGGCGAGATGATTCACCCCGACATACGGATGGCCCAAACCCTTCCATCCAGGTTTTACACGGCACCTGAAGAATTCAAACGCCTCAAGGGCGCCTTCAATGGGTGGCAGTTTGTTGCCCACGCCGCTGAATTGGAAGCAAACACGGTTCTACCAGTCGGCCACATGGAAGCCATGACGGGTGAACCCATCCTGCTTGTCAAAGGCGAAGACACGCGCTGCCTTTCAAACATCTGCACGCATCGGGGCATGCGCTTGGTGCCCGAGCCGTGTGCAAAGAGCACGTTGCAATGTCGCTACCACGGACGAACGTTTGACCTCGACGGAACCCTGCGGCACATGCCCGAGTTCGAGCAGGCCATCGGCTTCCCCAGCAAGGCAGACCACCTCCACCGGTTCCCACTTCAACGCTGGATGGGGCTGTACTTCACGGCGATGGAAGACGCCCCGCTCTTGCCTTGGGATATGCTCGAGAAAAGGCTGGGATTTCTCACGCCTGAAGCGTTCACCTACGACCCTTCACGAGACCGAGACCACACCGTGGAAGCCAACTGGATGCTCTATGTGGACAACTACCTCGAGGGCTTTCATATCCCTTACGTGCACCCTGAACTCAACCAAGCTCTTGACTACGCAGGCTATGAGACCGAGACCTTCGAGGGTGGCGTCCTCCAACTCGGCAAAGCGGTTGAAGGTGACGTGATGTTTGACCTACCTCCGGGCCATCCAGATGAAGGTCAGGCCATTGCTGCGTATTACCTGTGGTTGTTTCCGAACATGATGTTCAACTTCTACCCGTGGGGGCTCTCGGTGAACATCGTGATTCCCGTCTCTCCAACGACATGCAGGGTGCTCTACCGTGGCTATGTTCGGGATGATGAACTTGCCCTCCAGGGCGCAGGTTCGGTGCTCGACACGGTTGAACATCAAGATCAATGGGTGATTGAAGAAGTCCAGAAAAGCATGGCATCAACGGTCTATGATCGTGGGAGATACTCACCAACACGCGAACAAGGGGTCCATCATTTCCATCGGATGATTGACCGCTTCTTGTCCTGAGCCGTGGTGTTTGATGATGTTCTTCTAGCAAAGAAACATGGTCACAGCCTTTTCTCCGTGGTCAAGTGTGCCTACCTCAACGAAGTTGAAACGGTGATGGAAGCGCACTGAACCCGGATTGGGAGGAACAAGGTTGACCTCCGCAGCGACCGGAACGGCTTGTTCGTTGGCTTCAGCAATCACTTGGGAGTACAGTGCCGAGCCCACACCACGGTTGCGGTGATCGGTAGCGACAGCGATTCGGTCAACGTAGAGGAAGGCGTCGTAGCGCTGGTTGAACCACGCATAATTCAGGCTCCCGTACGTCGTTCGAGGTGGCAGGCAAATCACGAACCCGAGCATCGAGTTGTCCTGAAAGGCACCAACGGCGAACGAGGCGAGGTCAAGCAGGGCGATGAGTTCGGGAGGCGAGACCTGTCCCGTTCCCGGAAGCCCATCTTCGTTGATGGCCCACATGGCCTCAACGTCGGCGTGCGTCAGGTTCCTGATGTTCATGCTCGCCCGCTCAGACCTTTTGCCAATCGGTGCCGTTCCACCAGCGGTTGGTGCCGTCGCTCATCACGCGCCACGTGTGGCCGTTCTCGTCGGTCCACTGGTTGACCACGGTGGGCTCAGCCGGTGCGGCCACGGGCTCGGGCTGAACCGCAGCAGGTGCAGCGACGGGTTCAGGTTCGGTCAGCGCGCTCAATGCACTGTTGTCCACGGGTTGGGCGGCGGCCGGTTGGGCCGTCATGTCGGGCATGGCCGTGGTGGTGGCACCGTAGGTGGCGGCTGGTTGAGCGTTCATGTCGGGCATACCGGCAGGCAGGCCGCTGGCACCGAAGTCCTTCTCCACGGCTTGGCCTTCGTCGGCCATGCGCTTGCGGAGGACGACGACCACGGCGGCGGTGATGATGATCATCACGAGACCGATGCCGATGAGCATGTTGCGTTGAGCAGCCGCAGCGGCTTCTTCCTCTTCCTTGGCGAGCTTGGCTTCGAGCACGGCTTGTTCGTTGTCGCCCATGCCGTCGCCGTCGGAGTCGAGGGTTTCACTGGCGTCGTTGGGGAAGGCGTCGGCGTTGTCGCCCACACCGTCGCCGTCGCTGTCGGCCCATTCAGTGGGGTCCTCGGGGAACACGTCGGCGTTCACGCCGTCGGGGTTGTCACCGTAGCCGTCGTTGTCAGCGTCGGCCCACTGGGTGGCTTCGTTGATGAACAAGTCAGGGTTTGTCCCCTGAATGTTATCGCCGTAGCCGTCGCCGTCGGCGTCGGTGGTTTGGGTTGCATCGTTGGGGAAGGCATCGCCGTTGTCGCCCACGCCGTCACCGTCGGTGTCAACCCACTCGTTGGCGTCCTCTGGGAAAGCGTCGGGGTTGGTGCCGGACGCATTGTCGCCGTAGCCGTCGCCATCACCGTCGGTGGTTTGCGTGGCATCGTCCGGGAACAAGTCAGCGTTGTCGCCCACACCGTCCATGTCGGTGTCAGCGGTTTCGAAGGGGTCCTGCGGGAAGGCGTCGGCGTTGTCACCCACGCCGTCTTCGTCGTAGTCAGCGGTTTCTGACGGGTCGTTGGGTGCCCAGTCAGCGTTGTCACCTACGCCGTCCATGTCGGTGTCCACGGTCTCTGAGGGGTCGTTGGGGAAAACGTCAGCGTTATCGCCCACGCCGTCGTTGTCAGCGTCGGCGGTTTCAGAAGCATCGTTGGGAAAGGCATCGCCGTTGTCGCCCACGCCGTCGCTGTCGGAGTCAACGGTCTCGGAAGGGTCGTTGGGGAAGACATCAGCGTTGTCGCCCACACCGTCGTTGTCGCTGTCAGCGGTTTCGGTGGCGTCCTGTGGGAAGGCGTCGGCGTTGTCACCCACGCCGTCGTTGTCGGAGTCGGTGGTCTCGGTACCGTCTTGTGGGAAGGCGTCGGCGTTGTCGCCCACGCCGTCGTTGTCGGAGTCGGCCGTTTCACTGGCGTCGTTGGGGAAGGCATCTTGGCCGTCCAGCACCCCGTCGCCGTCGGAATCGATGTCGAGGATGGTGACTTCGTTGCTCATGACAGCATTGCCAAATTCGAGCCCGTCGTGCGGGGTGACTTGTGCCCTCCACTTCTGACCTGCTTGGGTGAGCGAGGCTTGGATGGTGGTCTTGCCGTTGTGAGCGGTGTTGTGCGTACCGTCGACATACCAGTGAATCTCGGTTTGACTGGATTCGGGGTCGCTGTCGTTGTCGGCGTAATCGTAGGTGAGGGTGAGGGATTCGTCAGCGTCGGCTTCCGGCGAAGGCGCGACGGCGACGTTGGAGACGACAGGGGCGTCGTTGGGTGGAAGGCCTTCGGGGATGATGACCTGCGTGGTGCCCCACGAATCGCCGGAGTTCGCGCTGTTGCCGTTGGCGTGCATGACCGCCATGTCAACCGTGGCTGAGCCGCTGCCACCGAAGGGAGCCATCCAGTCAAAGGTCCACTGAATTTGGCCAGCCGTGGTGTGGGTGGCGCTGCCGCCTTGTTGCGTGGTTTGGACACCGTTGCCGGGGTTCATCAGTTGGCCTTTGTCAACCTCGACGTTGAACCCACCACTGGTGGGGTTGGCGCTGGTTTGGATGCTGATGGTGATGCTGTACATGGCACCAGCGATGTAGGTGGAGGGGAAGTTGTGGGAAACGGTGGTTCCGCCCAGGTTGCTGTGGCAGGTGCACCCTTGAGCGGCTTGGCTGTGTTTTCCTGATGAGTTGCCTTCGATGGCGGGCACGGCCGTCATGAGCAGAACCATCATGGCGACGGTGATGAGGCGGGCTGGGGTGTTCATAGCCTTCGGATTGTTAGATTACACATAATAAAATTGGTTCACCGTCTGTGAGAAGTTACCCTCACTGGTGATCTTGCCATTCAGTACCGTTCCACCACTGATGGCTTCCGTCACTCATCTGGCGCCAGGTGTATCCAGCCTCATCGGTCCACTGGTTGACCACGGTGGCTTCTGCCGCCACCGTTGATTGAGCTTGACTCGCCTCGCTCACCGTCGACTCGAGGAGGGTGTCGGTGGAGACAGCGTCAAGTTCGGGAAGGGAGGAATCCTTCGCCTCCTTCGCCTTTGAATCACTGCTTCGGCGAAGCAGGAACACGGCAGCGGCAGCGATGAGGAGCAACACCACGCCTCCGCCGATGAACATGCGTTGCTGGGCAGCAGCGGCTTCTTCTTCCTCCTGTGCGAGTTTGGCTTCGAGCACGGCTTGTGCGTTATCGCCCATGCCGTCGCCGTCCGAATCCATCGTTTCTGAGGCGTCTTCCGGGAAGGCATCGGCGTTGTCGCCTACACCATCACCATCGGTGTCGGCCCATTCGGTTCCGTCCTCGGGGAAGACATCGGCGTTGAGGCCATCGGGGTTGTCACCGTAGCCGTCGTTGTCGCCGTCAAACCACTGGGTGGCGTCGTTCGGGAACAGGTCGGGTGTCGTCCCTTGCGGGCTGTCGCCATAACCGTCTCCGTCGCTGTCGGTGGTTTGCGTGGCGTCGTCGGGGAAGGCGTCGGCATTATCGCCCACACCGTCTTCATCGGTGTCGAACGCCTCGCTTGCATCCTCCGGGAAAACGTCGGCATTGTCCCCCACACCGTCTTCATCGGTGTCAGCCGTTTCATTGGCGTCGCTGGGGAAGACGTCTGCATTGTCGCCCACGCCGTCACTGTCCGTGTCGAGCGTTTCTGTGGCATCGTCGGGGAAGGCGTCAGCGTTGTCGCCGACTCCGTCGTTGTCTGTGTCGAGCGTCTCCGTGGCGTCGCCCGGGAAGGCGTCGGCGTTGTCACCGACACCATCACCATCCGTGTCCATCCATTCGGTGCTGTCGCTTGGGAAGGCGTCAGGGTTGTTGCCCGAGGCGTTGTCGCCGTAGCCGTCGCCGTCGCTGTCGGTGGTTTGCGTGGGATCGCTGTCAAAGGCATCAGCGTTGTTGCCCACACCATCACCGTCCGTGTCGACGGTTTCACTGGGATCGGTAGGGAAGACGTCGGCGTTGTCGCCTACGCCGTCGTTGTCCGTGTCGAGCGTTTCCGTGGCGTCGTTGGGGAAGGCATCGGCGTTGTCGCCCACGCCATCACCGTCGCTGTCCAGCCATTCATTGGCATCGTTGGGGAAGGCGTCGGGGTTGTTACCTGAGGCGTTGTCGCCGTAACCGTCGCCGTCGCTGTCGGTGGTTTGCGTGGCGTCGTCATCGAATGCATCGGCGTTATCGCCGACCCCGTCGCCGTCGGCGTCCGCCCATTCGGTCTCATCGTTGGGGAACGCATCACTCTGGTCGCCGTATCCGTCGCCGTCGGCGTCGTAATCGATGATTTCAACCGTGTTGGTCGATGCCTCGGTCGTCCCCATGTCGGTTCCGTCTCCGGGGGTGACCGTCATCGTCCACAGGTCGCCGATGGAGAGCGCGCTCGGAGGGAGGGTGGGTTGGTCGTCGTATTGGGCTTGAGAGATGCCGCCCTTTAGCCAGCGAAGTTCGGTGCCGGATTCGCTGTCGCCTTCTTGGTCGCTGTAATCGTAGTTGGCGTACAGCGTGGCGTCGTAGTACGCCTTGGTGATGGCGGTGGCGGGGCCAGGCGCATCGCTGATGTACACGTTGGCCGCCGTCGGCGCCGTGTTGGACGGGCCCGGCTCTGGAATGGTGATGGAGCTGGTGGTCCATGCGTCACCGGAAGCGGCGCTGTTGCCGTTGACCGTGTTGACGGCGATCTCAACATCCACTGTGCCGCTGCCGGTGCTGGGTGCCGTCCAGTCGAAGCCCCAGGAGCGGTAAGAACTGGTGGTGTGCGTTGCAGACAGGCCTGAACTGTCCACCTTCACGGCCATGATGCCGGCACCTGGGAGGGAGAGCGAGCCTTTGTCCACGACGACGTTGAATCCGCCACCGCTTCCTGAGACGCCTCCGTTGGCAGAGATTTGGATGCTGTAGGTTTGTCCCCCGTTGTAGGTGGTGGGGAAGTTGTGGTTGATGGTGGGTGCGCTGCCGCTGTAGTGGCACGAGCAACCGTTGCCGGCTTGGTTGTGGACGCCGCTTTGGTACCCTTCGTGCGTCGGGAGCGCCAGGAGCAGGAGGGTGGCAAGAACGATGGTGAGTGTGCGAGCGCACATGTTCATGAGTGCGTCGTTTTGTTATTTCATTATAACAAAACTGGTTCGCGGTTCATACAACCTGTCCGTTGAACCTGTTCCCAAAGGCGGCGCGGCGCGATTAAATAGGGGTGTTTGGTCGGGAGGCCTACCTACGTTTGTGAGGAAGGAGTCGATACGATGCCAAAGCCATGGACCTCAAAGCTCATTATCAAAGCCTTGGGTGTGCAAAAGTGCAACGGCAGTCTCGACGCCGCAACCGAGGACTTGCCCCTCGAAAAGGCCATGGACGTGGCCCGTGAGAAGGCAGGACTTGGGCATCTGACCGGAGCCGATTTGAAGGCGCAAACCCGTGAGGTCATTGGGACC
>CEUM01061831.1_pt1 | contig 18252 bp, 15 predicted proteins | sample 356421 | NCBI WGS metagenome assembly CEUM01 (sample SAMEA2622716, study PRJEB7988) | marine metagenome | biome: marine biome (ENVO:00000447); feature: surface water layer (ENVO:00002042); material: "saline water (ENVO:00002010), including plankton (ENVO:xxxxxxxx)" | depth 5 m | reverse complement strand
TTTTCTTGGACTATTCCAAAGGCTGCCTCAATCTTATCCATTTCTCCAGAATCTTGGGAAGAGCATAGAGTCCAAGCACTTCCTTCCCTTCCGATTCTTCCAGTCCTACCGATTCTATGAACAAATGATTCATGGTCGTTAGGCACATCATAGTTAATCACCAAACTAATCCCGTCGACATCAAGACCTCTCGCTGCAACATCTGTAGCGACTATGATGTCTTGCTTACCATCTTTGAAGGAATTTATCAACTTCTCTCTCTGATTTTGATTCATATCTCCGTGTAGTGCGTGAGCATCAAACTTGGATTTCTTCAGTTTTGAAGTGAGTAAGTCAACCATTCTCTTTGTATTTGTGAAGATTATTGATTGACCATGCTCATTGTTCATCAATATTCTTGTTGTAGCATGAAGTTTGTTATTTCTTGAAACTTTTACTCTGAACATCCCTATATCTGGAAGGTCCAGTTCGTCTTCATTGGTTTGAACGAATTCAGCATTCGACATAAATTCGTTTGCTGCATCGATTATTTCCTGCGGGAAGGTAGCACTGAATAGCAATGTTTGCTTTCTGTTTGACATTTTTTCTAGGACCCACATTATGTCTGGGAAGAAACCCATGTCAAGCATTCTATCTGCCTCATCAAGTACAAAGTAATGTGGAGAGTTCATGTCGATATATCCCCTTTTAGTCATATCCATAACCCTTCCAGGGGTACCGACGATAATATCGACTCCAGCAGACAATTGTCTTGCTTGCTTTTCTAGATCAGTACCACCGTAAACAGAAATGATACTGAGATTCATGTCCCCGGATATGCTCTCTAATTCCTCTGAAACCTGCTTTGCTAATTCTCTTGTTGGACACAAAATTAGAGCTTGTAGGTAACCTTTCGCCTCTATTGCGTTGAGGATTGGTATTCCAAAAGCACCAGTCTTTCCAGATCCTGTTCTAGCTTGTCCAATGACATCTAGTCCCTTAAGTGCTATAGGAATCGTATCTCTTTGGATTTCTGTAGCAGAATCCCAGTTGATTTTTTCTAAACCAGAAAGAATCTCTGGTTTAAGCGACCATGTTGCAAATTTTGTATTGGTAAACATTTGATATCCTCTCCGTGTATTAGTCGTGGTCACAGGAGGGATGCGACCTTACCTTTCAAATCAGAAAGATTCTGATTCTTTAATCTCCTTTTGGAGTTGACCCATCCAATACTTCTTTGCGTTAGCACGAGTAAGTGGTCTGCGTGTTTGTCTAACATGCTCAAGAATGTATTGTCTGAACTTGAATGCCTTTGTTCTGTTAGTTCCCTTTGGGGTAATTCCATCCCAAAGGCGGTCAAATTGTTCTTCCTTATCGTTGAATGCACCGCTCATAGTGTCAACTCCTTGCAAGCGTCCGACCAACGACCACTCTTTAATGCTGACGGCTTGGTAAATATATTCAAGGATAGTGATTATCGTACATATCCTCAAAATCATCATCATCGTCGTCGATGTCTTCTATTGGAACACCATTGAATGTGGGTCTAGCTTTCTTGATGTGTTTCTGATCTTCCTTTGGTATTCTAGAGATGTTTATTGAATCACGATTTGTCTGAATTTTTGCAGATGGTAGAGTTGTTCTAAGATTGCCGTTTTCGTCTAACAATCCAATCGCTTGACCCATAGCACTTGCTACCTCCCTGTCAATTGCAGGGACGGGTTCAGCAGGAGCGAGGAATCTGTTCTTTTCTGCTTCAGTCCCTTCCAATGAGATGTCTATCAAGAGTTTCCTCAATGTCTTCTTGATTTCTTCGTCTTTTTCGGTCTTCAGCAAATCCTCAGCAAGTTCTCTTTGCTCTTCCTCAACTAATATTCTGTCAAGCATTTCGATACAATTGCGACGTATTTCCGGGTTTGGATGCCTAGTTGAAGCGATAATGATTTGCTTTGCTCTTCCTACATTTACATCCACTCTTTGTAGTACTTGAAGAGCCTTATTTCTTACCTTAGAGTCTGTATCTAGTAGTGCTCTTTCAGCGAATATAATTGCCATTTTTGCTTCTCTATTAACCATGGATGGTAGGGTGTTTGCTGCATTTATCCTCACCTGCGTATCGATATCTTGTAAAGACCAAGAAATCAAATCCCAAGCAGCAGAAGATGCTGTTGAGACCACTCTTTTCAGAAGTTTAGATGCCTTTCTGCGCAAGATTGGGTCATCCTCTTGTAATAACCAGTCTATATGGTCGCAAACAACCTCAGGCCAAACATCACAAAGTGCTTGTAAACCATTCCAAGCAGCTTTTGCTCTATATGACACATCGCTTAGTAGTTCATTAACTAAAGAATCCTCAACGCCAGAAGGAAAAACTGGAGCCATTATTTCTAGTGTTTGGGATGCAGCTTTACTCACATTGATATCCCGATCATCAAGTAGAACACTGAGATAATCAAACAACTCCCCAGATTTTTGTTCTGCTATCTCAGGCATAGCGTTCAACGCAGCAATTCTCAATTCTGAGTCATCAGATGAGGCTGCTTTTATCAGAGCGTCATGAGCACTATTTATTTTTGAACCTTTAACCTTAGATAATGCCTCAACGCCGTCTTTCCTGGTCATAGTGTAACTTTTCCCTCTCCAATCAACAGTTAGTGATTCAATATCCCCAGTGGCTAAAGGGATGATGTTATTGTTTGGAATAGCATTCCAAGGACCATCTCTTGCAACACTGATGACCGCTCTTTTCTTTCTTGATTCAAAAGAAATAGGTTTACCAGTCCTTGGGTCAATTGCAACGTAGTCCTTTGTCATACCAACCCTCTTGAAACCCTGCAAAATACTAAACCCAATTAACCTGTGCATCAAGCGTTTATGAACTCTAATGATAATCCTCCAACAAAAAAAGATTTTAACATACATCTAATGGATTGATTATGGCCAGTTCAAACCTAACCAAAGCCTTAGCACTGGTCTTGCTAATGTTATTCTCAAGCATTAACAGCATGATTGTCCAAGAAGATAATCAGATTTTTACCACAATTGAAGATTCCGGCAATAAGGTTGTATTTTTGAACGATAAATTCGACTCCAGTAATTTTACTCTGACAGATCTGAGAATTGATTCCGCATCTAATGAGGTTCTACTATCTAGACCACAAGTCAACTGGCTAAGCCCTCAAGGTCAGGGATTGGTAATGTCAACAACGGGCTCTTGCATGGTGTTTGTTCAGGAAACTAATGAATTTTGGTTACTAGGTGGAAGAGTTGACCCTAATCCACAGCAATCAGGGGATGAAGGACCGACTCAAGTTGTTCAAATATTTGATGTCGCTAACAAAACTTGGACTCCTGCAAGCCACACTATGGTGTACGAGCAACAATACCATGGTTGTGCAAAACATGGAAATAAAATTTTGACTATTGGCGACCATTACCCAAATTCAAACCCTGAAGTGATATCTACTGGCATGGTGCAGATTTACAATTTAGCAAACTCGACTTGGTACGATGGGGCACCTATGCCTTCCGGAAAAAGTGTTGGAATGGCAGGAGTTACTCAGAACGGCAACGATGTTTTTGTGAGCGGGGGCGTATCAAGGGAATCCCGCTCTGATCCTTCAAACGCCTTGTTGAAGTATGACATAAACAACGACACCTGGACTGAACTTGGAAGCATGAATGCTAACAGATATGCGCACGTACTCGAATATTACCATGGTAAATTATACGCCCTGGGCGGATTTGTTAGGCTTCAAAATGCAAACGGAAATTGGCAGACTCAACCCGCAAATCATACCGAAGTATATGACCCTGTAAACGATACATGGACAAATCATACAACACTTCCTTGGAAGATAATGGGAATGGCGTCAACGGTTTACAATGACGAGATTATACTGCAAGGAGGATATACCTTTTCTCCAGAAAGAAAAACATACGGGTATAACCCAGAAACGGGGCACATGAGGAGATTAGGGGATATTTCAAACTCTATGTTCATGTCTGCAATGGCAAGTGGAAACAATACAATACTGTATGCAGGAGGAGATGCAAGTTATTGGCCATTTTCCAGTTGGTCGGTAAATTATCTCGGTGATACGCAATATGACACATCTCCTGACATAGCGATTGGTTGGTTAACATCGGACCCGATTGATTTGCGCATTAATTCTGAGGGTACGGCAACACCGCATTGGATTAAATTGTCTGGTTCTGAACCACAAGGCACAGATTTGAAGTTACAATACAGGACTTCTGAGTCGGAATTTGGGTTGATAACATCCCCTTGGATGCCTTTGGACTATACAGGGAATTCAACATTTTTACGAGTCGGCAATCACACACTCATTTCAAATAACGAATCAATGCACTCTCGAATGTCATGGATCCAATACAGAGTTAATTTTTCGTCTACGAGTCTAGACCCTTGGATTACTCCTGATTTTGATGGAGTAGAAATCGGAGCTCATCAATCAGTAATTCTTAGCCAAATACCAACTAGAATTAATCCCTATTCAGAACCTATAACCATACAAAGTTCCCACATGGCATACCTACAAGAGAAAGAATATTCATTGAATATTTCAAGTCATTCCTTGGGAATTAATCAACACCTAGCTAATGAATATGCTAATCTTATCTATTATCAGCATAATGATTCCACACATATAGTGGAAAGTTCCGATCTAATTGTTGACCAGAGCATTGAGATTGTACCCAGCAATGGTTCTTATGGATTGACTAACATCAACTGGACATTTAGCCTAAGCGAGAATGCTACAGGAGACGTTTTGACATACAACATATCATCTTCATCACCATCATATCCGAAGATAGGAACATATCACACCGAACCAAATGCTATCGCAATTGACAGAAACCTAACAATTTCACACTCGGATTACTATTCCTCCATCAACGCTCTTAACCCAATTGAGAATGATGATATTCTACCAGCAAATTCAACATTAGGCGTAAACCTAAACGCAATTTATTCCAACACCGGGAAAAAATTAGATTACGGGGAGGTCGAAGTCAGATTACACCTAGACATAGAAGGAAAGATTGCTGGAAAAGATAATCTCCCCGGGGAGTGGTTTAACTCCTCTACCGACTGGATGAGGTATAGCACTGATGTGGAGAATAATTTTGAGATTGTAATTCCGTCAAATACTTCAGGAAATGGCTTATTTTACTACGAAGCAAGATCTAATCAAGCTATTAATGTCCTGACTGCAATGAACTCCCTTGACGTGATAATAGATGCAGAAATACCGATTCTAGCATCATCCAATCCTGTAAGCGGCTCATATGTTAACAAAGACGAAAATAGATTAGTAGAAATCAACTATGCTGATTTTGGAGGATTGGATGACTCAACTTTGGAAACAAGTGTATGGATTCAAAAAGTTCATGATACAAACAACGATGGGATGTCTCAAGAAAATGAATACCAAATTTATGAGCACATTCTTGAAACAACTGGTAGCGAGAATGTTATCAAATTGATACTAGATGACTCGGTCAATGATGATGACCAATATGTTAGGGTACTTGTTGAAGGCGAGGATAAATCCGGCAGTTCAATTCCAACCTATGAGCCATTAAATGGAACGATTTGGTGGACTACGAGGACACCTTATTTTTCTGAGATATTATCTATAGAACCGATATATGAATTCGAAAACTTAGGAAGCCAATTAATAGAGCCTAACCAAAAAGTTGGTTGGTCAGTTACAGTTTCAGACGCAAATGGTATTTCCGACATAACAGAAGTCAGTCTGCTTCTAGGAGGACAAGAAAATCTAGGTATAACGTACCAGATATCCAGTGATTCTTGCCTCCCTAGAGATTCAAGATTACAAGTGATTGTTGATGAGTGTTACTTATTTAGTGATGATGAAATGATTAAAATTAACTTCGTCCTTTCCAGTACATGGTCACTGAATAGCAGACAATTACAAAATGGAAGGTTAGATGTTAAGGTTACAGACATAGATGGCGTAAACCAAACCAGATTTGATTCCCAGTGGATTTTGAGTAATAAATTAGATTATGTCATCTCAAATCTAATTGATGACAAAGGTGAAGTTACTGGAGATATTGTCCAAAATTGGGCATTAAAAAATGATGAATATATTTCATTCACTGGAAGTTTAACCCATAATTATACTCAAAGAGCATACACAGGAGGAATCCGGATAACTTGGGACGGGTATATTGGACAGCAAGTATGGCAGGGATCTCTTTCTGAATATTCTAATGATGGAAGTTTCAGTGTTGAGATTCCAGTTCCTCTTAATCAAGGTATCCTGAATCAAGCGACTATCAAAATTAAAGATTCAAATGATAATAGCGTTATCGCTGAAATTGAAATACCCAGAATTTCAATAGACGATACCAATCCTATCTTGAGACAACCGATAGAATCAACTGAATACTCTAGGTACCACCTGGATGAAATAATTGTTGCTGCTAATGTTGAAGAAGAAATATCATGGAATGGTAATTTGTCAATGTCTTGTCAAGTAAAATCCGAATCTTTGAAATGGGAACCTTTGACGGTCAACAATCTGCCATCCTCCTCTTATCAAGGAGTTTCTCTTTTCACCTTTGAGTTCGATTTCTCAGAGCAAGGTGACCCAAATAATCTCGAAACCCAAGCATACATTTCTTGCTGGGCATATGGAACTGACGATGCTGGTTGGGAATTACAGACTGCGGCAGGAAACACTGAACTGGAACCTTGGTTTACCCTGCCACTAAATTCCGTTGGTCCAGACTTAAAATTAGGAGAGTTTGAGGTACCTGACTTTGATGGAGGAGATAGAATTAATCTACAAATACCCGTAATTAATGTTGATGAGGCAATTGAGCGTTCGTTCAATATTACAGTAATAGCAGAGGTTGAAGGGCAAAGGGAAATAGTTGCAAGAGAATCATTTAGCAGGATTGATTCTCAAAGCACTAAGTTAGTTAGGCTAGGGTTTGTCACCCCAAGCGATGATTGGAAAATGATTGTTGAAATTGACTCAGATAATTTGATATCTGAGCTCGACGAGAATAATAACGTCAAAGTTTTCGATTATACCTCGTCAGGATTAAACTCAACAACGAATTTAATTTTTGGAAGTATTGGAGTTTTGGTGGCAGTTATCATCGTTGGACTAATCCTAAAGAGAGGGGGAAATTCTGAATTGAAGTCTATGGAACTTGATGCATCAGGTAAACTAGTTCAACAAAAAGAGCAGCCTCAACCAACCAAACCAGCCGGCCCACCAAAATCAATCAAACCCAACCAAAATTCAGCAAGACCAAAAGGTCCACCAAAAACTAAGTCAGTAGATGAAAAATTTAACATCGAGCAAGCTGCTTCTGCTTTGGATGTTCTGATTAAGGACAAAGCAGATAATGTGAACCGAATTTCAGGCTGGGAAGAACTTCCTCCGGGTGGAGAATACGAGTATGAATTGGATACGACCATTTACAAAACACCAAATGGGGACAAATGGGTGATGAATGATGACAAATCATTCACAAAAATGTAAACACCGCATTGTTCATTAGAGGACGGCAATTTGGCTATGATATGAGTCCTGAACAACTTGATGTTATCAGGACCCTTTCTCACCTTTTCAAATCTGAGACTGAGGTGGAATTAGAGGATGCGGAAAGAATTCTTTCTTTCGATTTAAAGTTTCTAAGTCCCGGTGATGCGGAACGGGCAATCAAAAAACTTGTTGAACAAGGTTGGATTATTCAAGATGATGAAGAAATTCTAACTCCAGCTGTAACTCTGCAGAATATCGAAAAAACTCCTTTGTCATGGGTACCGAGACCTTCACGTCTGCTCAATCCAGTATCATTTTCAGACTTTGAAACCGGGACCTTTCCTACTAGTACCGAAGTTGAACCAAATATTGATCAATCCGAGCAAAACAAGGTAGTCGAGAATGCAGATGAGGATGGATTTGAGATTCAGTCATCTGATCCTAGAGTTGCAAAAGAAAGGCTATTACTAGGATTTATAGCAAGAAAAACCGGGCTTTCTAAAGAAGAGATATCAAGAAGACAACGAAGGAAAAATAAGGCTTTAGAGCCAAGTACCAGTTGGATATGTTTGGCTTTAATTGCAAGGGAACAGGGTCTTGAGATGAATGAAATAATAGCAGCTCTGTCAGCTTTCTAATCAATTTGCCTCAGTCTTGTTTTCAGTTAGCTCAACCAGCACTGGCAGGACAAATAATGTTAGAAGCAAAGCAAATGCAACAGTTACTGCTGTGATAACTCCAAAGTCTTGAATTACTGGCATTGGAGAGAAAATAAGCACCATGAATCCAAGAGATGTTGTAAGACCAGACATGATGAGTGCCACTCCCGTTGTCGACATAGCCGAAGCCAATGCCTCTTCTCTTGACACATCATTACGTTCAAGTTCAAGCTCTAACCTTTTCCACATGTGAATGCTGAAGTCGATTCCAATTCCAAGAGAAAGTGCAGTAACCATAACCGTTAGAACGTTCCAACTCAAACCCATTAGAGCCATTGAACCAACCACCCATATTGCTGCCAGTCCAACTGGAGTTAGAATTACCAAAGCAGGTACAAACTTGCGAGTTAGTATGAATAGAACGCCAAGTGAGGCTGCTAAAGAGAGCAGAGTAGACTCAAGTTGAGAAATACTCAAGCCATCCAAGACAGATTGTAATGTGACTAAATCACCAGTGACATAAACAATTGCAACACCATCAAGGGAAGTCGAAATCTTCCCATCTCCATACACCATCTCCTGGAAATCAGCGATTACTCTTGCAGATTCTTCAGAAGTTGAGGCATCAACCCTTACTTCTATCCTCAAATGTTTGATTTCCCCGTCCTCTATATTAACAGTATTTTCAACCCTCTGCGACCAAGTTTTTCCACTCACTGGATCAGATAGTGTTTCATTATCTGATAACTCAATCAACGCACTTACTAGATCTATTTCATCAACGCCCCTCAGGGGCAGAACGTCACCATCGTAGACCTCCAATGAATGGTCTAATCCAAACTGTTCATCTTGAATAATCGCATCTCTTAGAACAACGTATATCCCATCATACGATGGAGATGGGTTAACTGCACTAGTTCCAACGACATCGCTATTCACTTTCAATTCAAAATGCAATAATCTCAAATGATCCAATAAATCGATACTATCTGCAATGACTGCACCCTCAGTTTCTGGCTCAATCAATATGTAAACTAGTTTCCAGCCAGCGGATTCATACTCCGTCTGGAGTTGATTACTAGTTTTCATTACCTCAAGATCATCGTCAAGAAAATCGGTTAAGTCGAATTCTGTAGTTAAACTCAATGCCCCAAAGATTGACGCTATCGAGATGATTATAGTCATCAAAATAACTGCAAATTGTTGCTTCGTCTGGAATGATACAAGTTGTTTTGTCAACAAAGGCAGAGACAAATTCTCCCCAGAAGTTACTTTTTGCAGACCATCTATCTTCACATGAAGCGCACCTACGACTAATGTTGAAGCGACGAAGGCACAAATTACACCTAAAGCGAGTGCGATTCCGAAGTTTGCTACTGGGCTGAGTGGGCTTACCAAATTAGCTAAAAACGCTGCAACTGTAGTTACAACTGCTAACCCTAATGGCATGCTCAAATTCGAGCATGACTTCAACCATGCTTCACTTGGATTATCGATATCTTGTCGTAAGGACGTATACGCCCTCTGCAAGTGAATCGAATAATCAATTCCTAATCCAAGAACTAGCGGAGCAACTGCAACCTCTAGGGCAGTGAATTTGTATCCAACTAAATTTAGGCATCCATATGTCCATACCAAAGCAACGCCTAAGGCTGTTAGAGGGAAAACTACGCCCTTGAAAGACTTGAAGGTAATTGCTAGAATTGTAGTTACTACAATGAAGGCAATGATGATCAATAATGTCAGATTATCGAAAGTTCCTTCATCAATATCATGAGAAATCAAATCCAAACTGACCACTCTGTAGGAAAGTCCGTCCTCTCTAGACAGTGATTCAATTTCATCTCTCAATTCATTTGATTTAACTTCTCTTAAGTTGGAATCTAAATCCGGATCAACTTCTAGAACCCATAGCAGAGATGATGCTGTTGGAACAGAATCACCCTGACCTTCTGCAAGATATTCACAAATTGGATTGACATCCAAGTCCTGATTCAATAATGCGCTGGATGCATAAGTAGCCGCACTAAGTAAGCGATCATCTGATGTTAATTCACATTCAATATCATCATCAACCACCTCATCAACTAGCTGAGTCCATGTGGAAATTTCTTGAATCGATAAATTACTTTCTGCATCCTCTAGAGCCGCTTCTATAATTCCCGGTCCAGTAGTCCAACTCACGATTAAATCTTGACGGGCTTGGCTCTCATTTCTTATTATCTCCTCATCCAAGTCCATCTGTTGGAGATTTTCAATAGTAAGAACATTACCTGAAGAAGAGGTAATATGAACAAACATTGGTCTCGATTCATTAGGGAAGTAATTGTGAATTCGCTCATGAGCAACAACCGACTCCGATTCTTGAGGAGTGAAATCATCAAGATCTGTGGAAAATGTTGGTGGATTTGTAACAAGAGTTGCTGTGAAAACAATGGTAAGCAGCGCTGCAACGACCAGAATTGCTGAGGCGGATTTCTCAAAGGATTTTGATTTTGAGAGTAGGAACTTGTCCATTCTACTCTCCGACATTACAGAACCCAACAATTTTTGGTTGATAAGTAGGAGGTCGAATTGACTTCAAACAACATGTAATCATCAGCATAAGGTTCAAATGAGGAACTTAAGTCGGAGGACCGGTTAACATGCCTGTTAAAGTACTACAACGCGACTCTAATGAACTAAAACTTAGGATTATTGGAGAAAGCCACACAAGTCTTCAACTCATCAGAAGCAGATTAGATGCACATGATTCCGTTGAGTACGTTAACTACTTCCCTGGTCACTTAGATTTAGATGATCCAGAGTTTTACATTCGAACAACAGGTAAGAAAAAACCCGAAAAATTGCTTCAAGAGATTATCTCTCAAATCACTACAGAATTTGAAAGTGCAAGCCTCTGAGGAGGCAAAATATGTCTAACTCCACTGCCGAAATGATCGGTTTAGAGGGTTTCTCCACCAACTTCACAGGGATAGGCGGTAGACTAAAATCGAGAATTTCAGATTTCCGTGTGGAAGAAATGTCCACTTCCCTTGCCATGAATAACAAAGGTAGATTTACACTAGCAAGAATTACCTTGACCAACTGGGAAACGAATAGATTCATCAACAAACTCGCTAAGATATTACATATTCCAAGAAAGAGAATATTCTTTGCAGGAACCAAGGACAAAAGAGCGATTACAAAGCAATTATTCGTAATAGACGCACCTGCTCACAAAGTATCGCAAGTTGAGCTCAAAGATGTGGAAATAGAAGTCCTGGGTAGAACAAACCACAAGATTGGGTTTGGAAACCACAAAGGAAACAGATTCACAATAATCGTAAGGGGTTGCGCTCACCCTGATGGCTCTCCAATGCAACCAGAGGAAGCAGAGCAACAAGTCACCTCAATCCGAGATGAGTTGGCAAAAAAGTTAGGAGAGAACACTTTTGCTAATTGGATTGGACCGCAGAGATTTGGATCAGGACGTCCTGTAACTGCTGAGGTTGGCAGGCATGTCATCTCCGGCAATTGGAAAGATGCTGTAATGACTTATCTAGCAATGGAAGGTGAGGCAGAATCTGAAGAGGCAGCTGCGGTTAGGAAAAAAATTAGAGAAAATGGAATCTCTGACGATCTTCTCGAAGATATACCACAATGGATGGGTTTTGAGAGAAGCATTATCCAACATCTGCTTTCAAAGCCGAATGATTATCTAGGGGCATTCAAAACTCTTCCAAATAATCTCCAATTGATGACGGTTCATGCCCTACAATCAGTAGTTTTCAATAAGTCATTGCAATCAAGAATTGACTCTGGAATTGCACTTTCCACTCCAGTCCCTGGAGATTTAGTTGCTCATGTTCAGCAAGGAGGACAGATGGATGCAAAAGAGTTCTTCAAAGTCGAAGAAAGAACATTACCAAGAATTTCTAGGAATTGTCAAATGAAGCGTTTGTGCGTCACAGGACCTCTACCAGGTACAGAAATCAAGACCTCCTTTGGAGAATCTGGGGAAATTGAATCTAATGTGATCAAACAGATGGGATTGGATGATTCTTCTTGGACAATTGAAGACATACCAAGACTTACCACTAAAGGAACTAGAAGACCATTGGTTGCAGAATTCGATGAGTTTTCCTTTGAAAGCGTCACTATCGCTTCCCAAGAATCCCTTGGCGAAACTTGGATCAATGGCCCGAAAGAAGGAGACAGATGGCACCCAGATGGAGCCTGTATCAAGTTTAGGTTCACATTGGGCTCAGGAACTTATGCCACAACGTTACTTAGAGAATTCATGCAATCACCAATCAATCACATGGGCTAGTTGATGAAGATGTCTGATTCCATTAGAATTAGTAATTGGGAAACTGTGGTTTTGAAGTTTCAAGAAACCTTCCAAAATCTTGGATTGGTGGAAATTTCCAATGATAAGATAGTGTACTCATCAGTTCCACCAAGCGTGCAAACTGGAATCAGCATCTCAAATGATGGTCTTCTGATTTCAAATATGCCTCTACACGAAATAAAATCACGTTTTGAGAACATTACTTTCAAAGAGCACGAAATAATACTCTCATCTAGAGAGTTCAGTTATACTTACAGAATTCCACAGGAAATTCTGAAACTGAGAAACTCAAAGTAAGCCCATGGAAAGAACTTCAATCTCTCCAACACCGTGAATCGAGGACATCTTTCCTTCGAATGCGTCAGATAAACCAGTTCCATCGTCCATGACTACGTGGACTTCTACGAATTGAAGACCAAAAGCAAGTGGCTTTGTCTCGACATTCTGTACATCGTAGACTTCATCTGAAAAGGATCTGATTGTTTCTGCGATGGCATTTGCGTCGACACCATCAACATCTGGGTTTGGATTTACTTTGTACGTCATTGCTACTAATCCCATTTAATTCACCTCATGGACCTTTGAAACCGCAGTTAGGACAGACGTAAGTTACACCTTGGTTTCTACTTTGAGGACTTCTACCAATCGGATGATTGCAGTTTGGACAAGGAAAAGCAGTACTTGCTTCCTCTTCAAGTGGTAGTCCGGATGATGTACAATGGGTCGCTCTCTCTGTCATGATAGCACCTCTTAGGCACCCTGCCCACGCCCTCCCCTTCTTTATGGTTGCTCAAACACAATACTGGTTTGAAGGATTTAATTTTACATCAAATAACAGTGAGGTGCCCGTATTTACCACTAGAGACGATGATTTCGCCGTCTCTCCTTTTGCACCAACCAGACTCAATCCTAATTATGTCTCCAACCTTGACTTTTTCAACCTGCCTTCCCCAGAAAACAATGCCAACAATACCTGTCTCATCTCTACCGCATCCGGCTGCAACTGGTCCTTTGTAGGAATCAGTGTTCAAGATTCTCCTAGGATATTTACGCAAAACTACCAATTCTAGTCGTTTTACTTCTTTGTTTGGAACCAATTCGGATACCTTTTCTCTTTTTCCTAAACCTCTCAGAGGCTTAGAATTCACTTGTTTTGACGCATCGGGTTTTGCCTTTAGTGACATGAACTTTGAGTCCCTAGTCAAGGAATATAAAACAAATGTTTCACTTTTTCCTCATAACCTTGAACGATGAGGGAGTTGAGTCGACTTGTTCTAATTCATTTCCACCAAGTTTAGAATCCATCATTTCCTCCCACAAGTCGTTAACTGAGGTATCTTTTACTTTCCATGACTTAAAATTTTTACACACCAAATATACCTCTGATGAGGAATTTCTGCTGGCTTCAGGAGAAAACCTCTTGCAAACTGAAAAATATGGCTTAACCACTTTTATTAGTTCATCTACCCCAACTCCCTGAAATAGTTTCGTGACAAACGATCCACCGTCGCTAAGATGGGGTAATGAATAATCAAACACCATAGAGACTAGATTCATAGCAACTGCTTGATCGACATCCCACTTCCCTGTAATGTGTGGAGATATATCGGAAATAATGGAGTTCAACTTTCTTCCATCCAATAATTCGTCCAATTTTGATTGGATATGTGAATCTGTAATATCTCCCATGATTAGGGTTGCACCTTCAACTGGTTGACAGGCCTGTAAATCAACGCCTAAGACAAAACCTGTTTCACCAGCTTCCTCGACAGCAACTTGAGCCCAACCTCCTGGATGGCAACCCACGTCGAACACAACATCTCCCTCACGGATTACATTCCATCTTTGTTGGATTTGTTTGAGTTTGAATGCTGACCTTGCCCGATAACCACTGGCTTTTGCTTGCTTACGCCAAGAATCCCTCTTGTGATTCTCAACCCAATGGTCAGCCATGGTTACCCAATGCTTGCCTAACAGCAATCTTTGATGAACTCTTTGCTTGAATTTTGCAAAAATCAATTGTTGAATTCGCAATAGAAGTGTTTGATAAGTTCCTTCTCTTGGAGTACAGTATGAGAACAAAGCCATTTTCTAATTTGGTTTTGTTGCTTGCTCTATTGATGCTGATGGTAAATAATGTCAGTGGAGTAATAGTAGAACAGAGTGAAATAGAGTTAGGTAAATCCATAACTGGGGGAAGAACCATTCTAGTGGAGGAAATTACTGCCACATGGTGTCAATCGTGCACGGAAATTGATCCATATCTTGAGGAGGTTGCTCAGTCGCACGGCTCAAGGATTGCATTAATCGCATTGCATCCGGATGATGGAGTAGATGTGTTCTCCAGCGAGGCAAGTCAGGCTCGCATAGACCGCTTAGTGCTTTCACATGACAATTACTCAGGAACACCTTCTTTCTCTGTTAACGGATTGGATTATCAAGAGGGCCCCGAGTCCTGGCCATCCGTACAACGAGAGATTTTGGATGAGGAGACCAAAAGATCAGACTATCAAGAAATTTCAGTTGATATAAAAGAGGCTAGTAACTTCATTCAACTAGATGTAACGACGAGCAAAATCACAACAGACCAGCAAATTACAGTCATGTTACTAGCACATCAAAAACAACTACCTGATGGAGAATTTCCAGGTGGACAAACTCGAGATAGGGTTTTGACGGACATGTTATACTTGCAAATGGGAAATAACCAAACCTATGGAGAACGAATAAACATCACTTCAATCCAACATGGAGAAATTTCCTCTGAAGCAAGTTTGAAAATATTCGTTGGTGAATTTGAATATTGGAGTATTGTCACTTCAGTAGAATTCACTGATTCACATATCTCAACCGGAGGTCCCACCTACAGTCTTGGAAGTCTTGAAATCACTAATAAACAATTTACCAATTATTCTGATTCTAAATTATCCGCATTTGTTCTAATCAGTTTCTTTGCATTTGGAATTGCATATATTTTCATAAAAAAGTAACATTTTCAAAATTTACCGACAAGAAATGGTAAAAAACAGGAAATTAAATTCACTTTTTAGGAAATGCGCATAGCAATATATCAAATCATTGATAAGGAATGAAGGTGATGTATTATCATGACAGAATCATGGGAGGAGGTGAGTTGGGAATATGATACAACAGATAAAGAATGGATTGTTGAATATGAGGCAAAAAGAGATGGAGTGGTTTCAAGACATCTCTCTTTGTTGATATCAGATTCGATCGAAAATGTTCACAAATCGCTACTTGAGGAATTAAAGACACTATATCCCGGAACATCGCCTGTTGAGGTCACTGTACTAAGCGTAAAAAGAGCAGATGAAGTTGACGATGACTTCGGAGAGCATTCACTATTCATGGAATGATCAAGCCTACTCATAGAAAATGGCAATGCTTTGACCATCGAGCAATAGCAAGTCGTCAAATTCCGTGGATTCAATGCCATCAACAGTCATTCGCATGCTATGAGTTTCATTTACTCGGTAATCAAAAATCCCCGTTTCGTTGAAATGCACATCCCAAATATCGAAGAAAACTCCTAGAGGGACATCTATTGGATCATTGGATTCAATGTGAAGGTAGTTTGGTTGATTGTCGTGAACGTGCACAACGTGCATGTTTGCCCCTTGCTCATTGCATACTCCAGTATTGATACCAATTGGTGAAGGCATTTCTTTTTCCTCACCATCGATATATATCCTCAACCAAGCATGGTCATGTCTAGATAATCCGCTATGGTCTAAGCACTCAAAAGCAAGGGAGTCAGGATTATCACTTGTGCTTTCAAGAAGGTTCTGTTCAGGACTTTCGCTCGTAGAATTCGCATCAAAAACGTCAGTCTGAGTTGCTAATATCACTACCAAGGCAATACATGCGATTAATGTCATTAACCCCCATTTAGCTGATTCTTGCATCTTATTCACCTATTACATCAGATTTTTCCAAATCATTCCATGTGTCATTTTTCAAATGGAAGAACATTATGACAAACATCACTAGAACTATGATATTAGCGAGATGTGCTACAGTACAATATTGACATAGTTTTTCAATTTGAGCCTCGTAATACATCAATAGCCCAATTACTGGAATTCCTCCTCCCGTGAGGAGCAAACCAACCATTGTAACAAGTTCAGGTTTGGACCTAGCATTGGATTTTGTAACCTTCTTTCTAGTACCTGATTCAAGTAAGGACATTGGCTCTTTTTTGAGTACAAGTCCTAAGTATAGGAGGACAAAAAACACTCCCATGCCTATTAAGCCCCAAGGTACTCCTATTATGGGAGCATAACCGTATGTTTCGTGGCCAATCACATCTCCACACGAGAACAAACCTGAACCGCTGCAAAAACTAGAGCCTTGACTTGCTATTCTTTGGTGAATCCAAAATGTGTGACTTGAGACAGTGAAACCTCCAAGGATTGTGAAAAGCAATCCGTTTATCATTCTCTCTTGCTTATTCCGATTTCCTTTCAGGACATTCTTAGTTAACCGAGCAATCTTGGTTCCTAGGGGAGAAAATAAAACTGCGCCGTAAAGGATAAGCAGTATATGTGGAACTAAAAGGATATTAGCAGCATTGGTGTTGAACCAATCTGCCAAAGCTGACATACTCAAGAGCTCCTAGGGGTATTGGCTATAATTGCATCAGTTAGATCTTCACCTGGGTTTTCAGATGAAATCCAGTTGATAATTCCATCTGGTTGGATGAGAATGTATGTAGGTGTTCCTTGCACTTTCCACTTGTTCAATATCTCTCGGTCTATGTCGTCGATGTATGGCGCATAGTGAGGAGGACCTGGTCTAGACGAACAATCAGAGCCCGCACACTCATAGCCTTCGGTTTTGTCTCTGAATGCTTGTATCTCTCCTCTAGATGAATCATGACCGTTAATTGTTAATTCACTCGCAACGATTACGAAATTGACAACTGGTCCATTCCAACTTGGAGTGTTGCCCGAAAAATCCTGCATGTCTTCAGCGATATCGTCAGCAGATGCAACACAATAAGGACAATCTGTGTCCATAAATTCGATTACAACCCACTCACCACTTACATCTCCTTCTTCCCAGGACTCATCGAAGTAGTCTTTCAGATCAAAATCATTCCAACCATTTCCATCGTATGCAAACCCGCTTAGTCCGATAGCTCGGTCTCCCTCATCTACACCGACTGATTGAGTATCTGCGGTGAAAGCAATAACCATTATCGCAGCAACGGCAACTACCGCTGCTAGCATCAATGGGTTGTCGGTTATGGCTGCGTGGTCATCATAATCTGTTTTCTTCAATTTATCACAATCCTATTTCTTCAATCAATATCTTTGCTGTATGTCGAATCGATTCAACGCTAGTATATGTTGGTTCAAATCCAGATGCCCGTAGTTTATCAATCGCAAGCATAGCCCTAGGTATGTCCCCAGCCCAGCCTCTGTCTCCGCCAGTATAGGAAATTTTTGCATCAGTAAAACCGGTTTCTTCGATTACGACCTCAGCGATATTGGTTACGCTTGCAGTGTCAACACTTCCAAGATTTACAAGATTGATACTTTCATCGAATTTCTCGATGCAGTGAAGGATTGCCTCCACACAATCACCAACTTCCATGTATGATTTCTCCTGCCTACCGTTTCCTAGAACCTCTAAATTATCGGGGGTATTTTTGAGTTTATGTATGAAGTCAAAAATTACACCATGAGTGCCTCTAGCGCCGATG
>CEUM01014349.1_pt1 | contig 18269 bp, 9 predicted proteins | sample 356421 | NCBI WGS metagenome assembly CEUM01 (sample SAMEA2622716, study PRJEB7988) | marine metagenome | biome: marine biome (ENVO:00000447); feature: surface water layer (ENVO:00002042); material: "saline water (ENVO:00002010), including plankton (ENVO:xxxxxxxx)" | depth 5 m | reverse complement strand
CTTGGGTGTAAACCAAGTGCTCTGAACCAACTGAGCTACGCGCCCTAGCGGTTGCAAATATAGTCTCTTTTTTTGAACATCAAAGGGATTTATATGGCTTCTGCTACGACAAATAAACTCCCACAAACGAAGACAATGTCAGATGGAGAAGCTTTTGATGTTGCAGCATCCAAAGCGTCTGAAACCGAGTCATAGGGTTTACCGGTATATCCGAAACGATTGGCCTCCGAAAACAACTGATCCACTGCCTTTGCACGAACAACTTTGGGGCTACAGAAATAATAGGTCGCATCTTTGGGCAGTTGTTGCTGAATTTGATCAAACTCTTTATCTTCAACCATTCCAAATACAATATGAAGTCGGTCATAAGTCATTGATTTCAATTGATTCATCACAGCTCCAATTCCCGCTTGGTTATGCGCAACATCAGCAATCACGGTTGGGGAGTCCGCTATTACCTGCCATCGTCCCTGAAGTCCTGTATTTTTGACAACCTCCCGAAATCCCTCATGTATATGTTTTTCACCCACATCGAATTCTGTAAGGGCTTGAATAGCCATGTATGCAGTGGCAAGATTTTCCTTTTGATAATCCCCTAGTAAATCAGTTGTATAAGATTCGGTTTGATTCGTAAAAAAAACATTTGATGATGTAGATTTGGCTTTTTCAAGGATCACCTTTTTCACCTTTTTCTCATTCTGACCCAGTACAACAGGCACTTTATCTTTGATAATCCCTGCCTTTTCTCCAGCAATGGCTTCGATCGTATGTCCTAAAAACTGTTGATGATCCTTACTGATATGAGTAATGACAGATAAAATGGGGGTTATGATATTGGTGGCATCAAGTCGTCCGCCCAAGCCAACTTCAATAATGGCGACATCTACCTGAGCCTGGGCAAAGGACGAAAACGCCATACCAACTGTCGCTTCAAAAAACGAATAGTTCCCAGCTTCTAGTGTCTCAAGGTTTTCATTAACAAAATCAACAACAGTATTCTTATCAATGGGCTGTCCATTGATTTTGATTCGCTCTCGAAAATCATGTAAATGGGGAGAGGTATAAAGTCCGACTTTGTAACCAGCCGTTTGGAGGACTGAAGCCAACATATGTGCCGTAGAGCCCTTACCGTTGGTTCCAGCAATATGGATACACTTAAGGCTACGATGGGGGTTTCCCAACGCAACACTCAAGCTTTTCATTTGATCCAATCCCAAACGCATGGCTGGGGCACCAACCCGTTGATACATGGGCAAGCGTTTGAACAACCAAGCGAGGGTTTGGCTGTAATTCATTTACACCAAGATGTAATCTCTAAACAGCATAAAGGTTAGGTAACCAGAAACAGAGCCAATAAGTGCCAGAAAAGAAATGTTTTTTAAATACCAGAAAAAGTTGATTTTCTCCATTCCCATGGCCACAACACCAGCTGCTGAACCAAAAATAATCATACTTCCCCCTGTTCCGGCAGCAAAAGCAATGGCATGCCAAAGTGGGTGATCAATCGGTTCTGAAAACATTCCCATGCTTGCAGCAACCAAAGGAACATTATCGATTATAGCAGAGATAAATCCAAAGATTGCTACCACGATATCAGAGTTGGGAATTGCGGCATTTAGGTCTTGTGCAAATCCAAACAACAGACCAAGGGATTCAAGAGCAGCAACAGCCATCAAAATTCCTAAGAAAAACAGAATACTCGGCATCTCAATTTTTGTCAAAGCTACATGAACAGGGTTGTGATGTGCACCATCAACAGCGTGAGGATTAGCTTCTACAAAAGCCTTGGAACGACTGTAAACCTCAGCAAAAACAGAAACCACAGCAAGCGAAAGCATCATCCCAACATAGGGTGGTAAGTGGGTTACCGTTTTGAAAATAGGAACAAATAAAATCGATCCAAGCCCAAGATAGAGCATCGTTGGACCTTTTGGAGTGAGCTCAATATTGTCGTCAATTTTATCAATTTCCCCTTTAAATATTTTGTAGCGACTTGCGATGAAAGTTGGAACAATCATACACACTAGAGAAGGTACAATCAGGTATTTGATCAACTCTGGGGTTGTTACTTTTTTACCAATCCACAACATTGTGGTCGTGACATCACCAATGGGAGACCATGCTCCACCAGCGTTGGCAGTGACGATGATCATACCGGCAAACCACAACCGAAGGTTTCGATCGTGAATTACCTTCTGTAAGATAGTGACTAATACAATGGTAGCTGTTAGATTATCAATAATCGCTGAAAGAACAAAAGCCAAACAAGCAAAAATCCAAAGTAAGCGAACTTTGTTACGGGTTCTTATAAACTGCTTGATTGTAGCAAAACCATTAAAATAATCAATGATTTCAACAATCGTCATTGCACCTAAAAGAAAGACAAGAATCTCAGCTGTTTTTCCCAAATGATGTAAGAGGGCCTCCTCAATGTGTGTAGGTAAAAGTTGTTTATTGACCGCATCGATATCAAACACATCCAAATGTCCAAGGGCAATCATTGCCCATAAGATTGCCATCATGGCAAGCGCAGGAATAAGTTTATCGATGTGAAGGTTATGCTCAAGCGTGATTGCGAGGTAACCAAGTACAAATACTATAATAATGATCGTTTCCATATAACAATTTTATGAAGCCAAATATACTACCTCGTTTATTTTCAGCCAAAAACTTATCTCTGATTTAAAAAATCGAATAATGAGAACTTAGTAATCTACACCCTCATTTTGTAGAGGTATAAAAATCAATGTTTTTATTGTTTTGTTTACAACCCCTCAATTTTAGGGGTTTTAAATTTCGAATTTTCTATTTTTTAATGATTTGACAATATCAACTATAGATTGTTATAAATAAGTATTTATTTTCGCTTTTCCTTAAAAATATTGTATTTCTTCATTCCATCAGAAGCAATGTTGTTAGAATATCACAAACAGATGGATATATTTGAAACGCTATGATAAAAAAACAAGGACTTTACGACCCACAATTTGAGCATGATAACTGCGGTGCAGGTTTTATCTGTAGTTTAGAAGGTAAGCGTACGAATGATATCATCCACAAAGCACTTGATATTCTTGTCAAACTTGAACATCGAGGTGCGGTGAGTGCAGATGGAAAGACAGGAGATGGGGCTGGTATCCTTATCGATATTCCACACAACTTTTTACAGCAAGTCTGTGATTTTGATTTGCCAGATCCAACAACGTATTCCCTTGGCATGGTGTTTCTACCTACCAAAGAAAATCAACGCCAGTTTTGTAAAGACACCCTCAATGAGGAGTTCGAAAAACAGGGTCTTGAAGTTATCGGATGGAGAGAAGTTCCGACAAATCAAATGGTTGTCGGAGAGATCGCCGGACGCACGCTACCCCACATTGAGCAAGTATTTGTTCGTCCTGCGGAAGGCGTAACGCTGGACGAAAAAGAACTTAATACCAAGACATTTATCGCTCGAAAAATTGCTGAACACAAGGTTTATGCAACCAAAATGTCACAAGCTAGTTATTTTTATTTACCAAGTTTATCAACGCGAACGCTAATCTACAAAGGTCTACTGGTTCCTGAAGACATTGAAAGATTTTATACAGATTTGACAGATAAGCGGGTGGTAACACGACTCGCACTAGTCCATCAGCGTTTTTCCACCAACACCTTTCCCACATGGGATTTGGCGCAGCCCTTCCGCTACATGTGTCACAATGGAGAAATCAACACCTATCGCGGGAATCTCAACCGCATGAAAGCACGTGAGGAGCTTCTGAAAAGTGACTTTTTCGGAGATGATATTCAATCTATTCTGCCAATTGTTTTAAACGGAAAGTCGGACTCTGCATCGATGGACATGGTAGTTGAACTCTTACTCCACACAGGTCGATCGCTGCCTGAAGTCATGATGATGATGGTTCCTGAGGCATGGGAAAAGCACAAAAGCATGGACCCTGAAAAGAAAGCATTCTATTCCTTTAACTCGTGTATCATGGAGCCCTGGGATGGCCCTGCTAGCATTCCATTTACAGACGGGAATTATATCGGAGCCCTCCTCGACCGAAACGGCTTAAGACCCTCCAGATACACCGTAACCAAAGACGGATATGTAGTCATGTCCTCAGAAGCTGGTGTTACGGAAATCGATCCAAAGAATGTAGCCACACACGGACGGCTGGAACCAGGTCGTATGTTTCTGGTAGATATGAATGAAGGACGCATAGTAGAAGACAAAGAAATTAAAGACATTATATCCTCAAAACAACCTTACCAAAAATGGTTGGACGAGAATCTATTGGCCTTAAAAGACGTTCCTTACACCGGAAACAAGACACCACAAGAAGGAACTGGGTATTGGCAAAGGTTAAAAGGTTTCGGATATACAGAGGAAGATATCAAAACTTTGATTATTCCCATGATGTCAGCGGGTAAAGAAGCCATAGGGTCAATGGGTACAGATACCCCACTTGCCGTGCTTTCCCATAAACCACAGTTGTTGTACAACTACTTTAAGCAGCTATTTGCACAGGTTACCAATCCACCACTAGATGGGATTCGTGAAGAAATCGTAACTGACACCTCCCTTTCTATTGGAAGTGATTATAATTTGTTTTCGGTAGACCCTGTACACGCCAAAAAATTACGCATACAAAATCCGATTATCTCTAATGAAGATTTAGATAAAATTAAATTTATCAAACATCGAGATTTTCAAGCTGCCTCAGTCTCTGTTTTATACGATGTCGAAAAAGGACATAACGGACTGCAACAAGCCATTGAAAGCGTTGTAAGCCAAGTCAAGACTAACGTGGTTCAAGGAGCCAATATTATCATTTTGTCAGATCGTGGAATAAATCGTGATAAAGCTCCTATTCCAATTTTACTGGCTTGCTCTGCGGTACATCACGGATTGGCCAAGCATGGTCTGCGTTCGAAATTTGGAATTGTGATCGAATCTGCTGAACCTCGTGAGCCCCATCACTTTGCGACTTTATTTGGATATGGTGCAAGCGCCATAAATCCTTATATGGTCAACGAAATTATTGGAAATCTAGTGGGTTCACACAAACACGCTTCATTGACAATAGAACAAGCTATTGAAAACTTCAATAAGGCCATCGCCAAGGGGTTAATCAAAATCATGAATAAGATTGGGATTTCCACACTTCACTCCTATCGTGGAGCTCAGATTTTTGAAGCACTAGGGTTGAATCAGAAATTCATTAATGAGTTCTTTTGCAATACGCCAACACGTATTGAGGGAATTGGATTGTTTGAAGTTGAAAAGGAAATTTCTCTTCGTCACCACCAAGCCTTTAGCAAAGAAGAATTTGCTGAAGTACAGGATTTGGAAATTGGCGGAAGCTATCGCTGGAGGCGGAATGGAGAAGCACATATGCTCAATCCTGCCACGATCGCGAAGTTGCAAGTTGCAACTCGGCAAAATAAGTTTGAAAGTTATGAGGAGTTTGCCAAGTTGATAAACGACCAATCACGCCAACTGATGACCATACGCGGCATGTTTTCTTTTACCGACCTCGACCCTATTCCAATCGAGGAAGTAGAACCATGGACAGCAATAGCGAAGCGCTTTAAAACAGGTGCGATGTCGCTGGGTTCCATCAGCGAAGAAGCTCATGAAACCTTAGCAAAAGCGATGAACCGAATTGGTGGGAAAAGCAATTCCGGTGAAGGAGGAGAAGACCCAAGAAGATTTAAAAGAGATGAAGATGGAGACTGGCGCAACAGTGCGATCAAGCAAGTTGCATCAGGTCGTTTTGGCGTTTCCTCACATTACTTGGCGAATGCACAAGAGATTCAAATCAAAATGGCACAGGGTGCAAAACCTGGTGAAGGCGGTCAACTTCCTGGCCCAAAAGTCAATCCATACATTGCTTCTGTTCGGAACTCAACCCCTTACGTCGGGTTGATTTCACCACCACCACACCATGACATTTACTCTATTGAAGATTTGGCACAACTCATCTACGACTTAAAAAATGCCAATCGAGAAGCTCGCGTGAATGTCAAGTTGGTTTCTGAAGTTGGTGTTGGAACCATTGCTGCAGGTGTAGCAAAAGCCAAAGCAGATGTGATTTTGATTTCGGGTTATGACGGCGGAACTGGTGCATCACCCCTCACCTCATTGAAGCATGCTGGGCTGCCGTGGGAACTGGGGATCGCCGAGGCACAGCAAACACTTGTCTTAAATGACTTACGCGGTAGAATTGTATTGGAGTGTGACGGTCAGATGAAAACGGGTAGAGATGTCGCGATTGCCTGTCTTCTCGGTGCTGAAGAATTTGGTTTTTCAACTGCACCACTCGTCGCTACAGGATGTATCATGATGCGTGCTTGTCACCTCAATACCTGTCCAGTCGGAATTGCGACTCAAGACCCAGAACTTCGTAAAAATTTTAAAGGAAAGCCCGAGCATGTTGTGAATTATATGCACTTTGTCGCTGAGGAATTGAGAAATATCATGGCACAACTCGGATTTAGAACCGTTGATGAAATGGTTGGACAAAGCCAAAAGTTGAATATGAGCGATGCCCTTGATCACTTTAAGGCCAAGGGCATTGACCTATCGAGCATCTTACACAAGCCAAATGTGGAAAAGGGAACCCCCGAAAGAAATGTGGAAAAGCAAGATCACAAGCTAGAAAATGTTCTTGACTTCACACTGATCACTCAGGCTAATAAAGCCATTGAAAAATTAGAACCACAAACCCTAGAATTTCCCATCTACAATACCAATCGAAGTGTAGGAGCGATTTTAAGCAATGAAATCTCAAAAAAATATGGAGCTGACGGTCTTCCAGAAGACACCTTGGCCATATATTTTACAGGTTCTGCAGGGCAAAGTTTCGGTTGTTTTGCCACCAAAGGGCTCCATTTGGAAACGATTGGAAACTGCAACGATTACTTAGGTAAAGGCCTTTCGGGAGCTCGACTTGTCGCCCGAATCCCTGACGGCGTTTCCTATAAAGCCGAAGAAAACATCATTATCGGCAATGTTGCCCTTTATGGGGCAACTGGTGGCGAGGCCTACATCAATGGAATTGCTGGTGAGCGATTTTGTGTCCGTAATTCTGGTGCAACGGCAGTCGTTGAAGGCATCGGAGACCACGGTTGTGAATATATGACTGGCGGTATCGCTGTTATCTTAGGGGAGTTTGGACGTAATTTTGCCGCTGGAATGAGTGGTGGGATCGCTTATTTATATTCTCCTGATGGTACTTTTGATGAGCGCAACTTTAATATGGAAATGATCGGATTAGAAGACCCTTCTGTTGATGATCTAGACCATTTAGAAGAACTGATCAACAAACATGTCAAATACACAGCGAGTAACAAAGCAACTACAATCCTCAGCAATTGGGAGGTAGAAAAAAAGAATTTTATCAAGGTCATGCCAACAGACTATAAAAAAGCGCTATCTCGCTTGGCAGAAGAGGCTAAACAAGAAGTAAACTGATATGGGAAAGCTAAGAGGATTTTTAGAGTACGACCGGATTGACGAAGCGAACATAGCTGTTGCTGACCGAGTCAAGAACTACAAGGAATTTACGGTTCACCCTGGTGAAGAAAAATTACAAGACCAAGGAGCGCGGTGTATGGACTGCGGGGTCCCATTTTGTCACAGTGGCTGTCCACTAGGGAATATGATTCCTGATTTTAACGATGCTGTTTATCAAAATGATTGGCAGAAAGCGCTTCGAATTCTACATTCTACAAACAATTTTCCAGAGTTTACAGGTCGTCTATGCCCAGCGCCATGTGAGGCAGCCTGTGTTTTGGGGATTATCAATCCGCCTGTTTCGATTGAAATGATTGAAAAATACATCGTTGAACGCGGATTTAAAGAAGGATGGATTCAGGCAAACCCACCCAAAAATAGAACGGGAAAAACCATTGCCGTTGTCGGATCAGGTCCAGCCGGACTGGCTGCTGCCCAACAACTCAACAGAGCGGGACATACTGTCACGGTTTTTGAACGAGATGAAAAAGTAGGTGGATTGCTACGATATGGAATCCCTGATTTCAAAATGGAAAAACACATCATTGACCGACGTGTATCTATCCTAGAAGAAGAAGGTATTGTTTTCAAAACAGGGGTTGAGGTTGGTAAAAACTACAGTGTAGAAGAGCTCAAGAATTTTGATGCTGTTGTTCTTTGTGGTGGTGCAACCGTTCGAAGAAGATTACCGATTCCTGGCTCAGATGCCAAAGGGGTTGTTCAGGCGATGGACTTTTTACCAAAAAGTAACCGATGGGTTGACGGGCTCACAGATATCGATCCTGAACTTCATGCACAAGGAAAAAATGTCATTGTGATTGGTGGTGGGGATACAGGTTCTGACTGCATTGGCACCTCAAATCGCCAAGGAGCAGCGAGTGTGACTAATTTTGAAATCATGCCACGGCCTGCTGATGACCGAACGGCTGAACACCCTTGGCCATACTGGCCTTTTAAGTATAAAACTTCCTCCTCTCATGAAGAAGGTAGTGAGCGGGAGTTTAGCATCATGACCAAAGAATTTGTAACCGATGAAGACGGTAGACTTTCTGGTCTAAAAACCGTGCACGTACATTGGGAAAAACAAGAAGGAGAGAGACCAAAGCTTGTGGAAGAGCCCAATTCTGAAAAAGAATGGCCATGTGACCTTGCCTTACTCGCTCTTGGATTCACTGGTCCCGAGCCTACGTTGGCAGAGCAACTCGGTATTCAACTTGACGAACGGTCAAATGTCAATGCAGACACCAAGTCATATCAAACCAATATTCCTCACATTTTTGCTGCTGGGGATATGCGACGTGGTCAGTCTTTGATCGTTTGGGCAATTTCGGAAGGTAGAGAAGCTGCCTATCAAGTTGATCAATATTTGATGGGCACTACACAACTCCCGACAAAAACACAGGGAGATTTACCGAGTCATCCATAAATTTTATTGAAAAAAGTTCCAAACAATCCCAAATCGTAAAATAAAATCTCGATACGGATAATCAGGTGCCGCCAATCTGTTATTGCCGTTCCATGCAGCACCTAAGTTTTCAGCATTAAAATAGAGTCGTGTTTGCTGGATTTTCGCATTAAAAAAGGCACTAAATAAAGGTTCTCCCCCGATCTTAATGGCATCTTGTACCACATAATCGGAAAGCAAAGGACTGTAGGCATCCGCATAAAATGACGAAAAGTATTTGACCGTTGCACCAATCTGAACAAGGGCCGCTTTTCGAAACCACTCATCAGTGTAGGCAATCGTTGATCGCGCAAGAACATCAGGAATATGTAGCGGAGAATTCTTGTCCTCCAGTTTTTGAAACTGAATGTTTGTATCTAATGAAAATACACCCAAAGACAACGTATTATCCCATCGCGCTTTGAGCAGGTGAATCGTCTCATTCCATTGTTCAGGACTTACAAACAAAGACCCTTTTTCCAAGTCTTGTTGAAAATAGGCATAGTTATCTAGCGTTATCAAAGACACTGAAAACAAACCGAGTTTTGGTACGTCCAAGCTCGAGAAAAGAGTTGATCTGTTGGTTTTTACCATTTTTTTCTGCCAAATAAAGGACTCGTAGCAACTGTGATAATTCGACAAAGTGAGTCTAGGAGAGTAAGTATCCCAACGGAATCCCCCTTGTAAACGAACTTTTTTAATACTTGGAAAAGTAGCTGTTAGCTGTGCAAAACTACCCAACTGATTGTCGTCTGCTGACTGCTCAAATTGAAACTTCAATTGACTGTCTTGTAAAGAAAACCCAAGTTTGGCGCCCACAGCGATACCAGACTCATTGACCTCACGATCATCGATCGTATGTACATTATTATATCCGTATTGTAGAGCCGAGCCATAGGCCTCGATTTGTCCCCATTTTGATTTTTCGAATAACGCATACACATCATGTCTTGTGCTTGTATAGTGCACCCTATCTTTTGGACTTGTAAAGCCCTCATCAAGGGTGCCAAGTGCCTCCACTGATGATTGTTGATCAAAGGTATGGCGTTGCGAATCGGTTTGTATGCGGTGACCGAGGCGGAGTGCAGGCACTGGAATCGAGTCGGATGTCATAATGAGTGCATAGTCCTGCTCTAACAAATAGCGCTTTCCTGTAAAAAAGTGAGCTGCATTTTGAAACTTGACCGACAAACGAGCTCTGTCTTCAAATTCTGTGATTTTGTCCGTGTAGTTCTGTAGTGACAAATCATCCAACCCCCCGTTTTCTTGTTGTTCAATTTTTTGGTTTGCCATTTGAAATCGCAGTCGATATCTGCGGTTCGGATTTTCATACCATGCCGAAAAACGAAGCTGACTCACCCCTGACAAATTGTGCTGGTAGTGGCCAAGCGAACGGTGACCCTTGTAGGCAATGGCATAATTCATACGTGGGCTGAGGTTTGCTGTAATCAGAACGTCGGTTGATTGCCCTTGCTGAAATGCGGTTTTAAAATACATTTCAGTCAGTGGGGTTGGCACATGGTAATAGTGCACCTCATGGGACTGAAACATTTGATGATTTTTGGAAAGAAAACCAGACGTTGGTAAAATCGATTGGGGAGCCGATTGTAAAGCTAGATGACTAACGGTTTGTCCCGAGTTGGCAAAAAGCAAGTGTTCAAAATCGTCTTTTCGTCTAAAATTAAACTTGTACTGTTTTGCAATGCTAAGGGTTGTGTCCACAAAAGTCGTGTCTCGATTCTGTGAGATAATAAGATAGTCTGTTATTGGTTTCTTCTCTGTAAACTTTTGTTTAGACCGCCTGCCAAATAAACTGTCTTGGTCCTGGAAGGATCCTTGAAATTGACTGTTTGGCGAAAAGTTTCCTTGAAGTCCGTTTCGCGGAATTGGTGTCTTTATATTCGGTCGGCCTTGAGATTGAACAGCAAAGGCAGCAAGTAAGCAATAACCGACAAAAATAGACCTGATCGAATTCATTTGTGCAAAGGTAGAGAATTCGGGTGGACAGTGATAAAGATCGTTTGTACCTTTATACAAATGCGTATTGAAAAATAAGAGCACAGTATCAAACAATGTCGTATTTTAGTTGTAATGCAAACCCAACACACCAAGCTTGTTGAATGTGGTACCGATGAGGCTGGTCGGGGTTGCTTGGCAGGGCCTGTAACGGCTGCTGCTGTGATCTTTCCCCCCTCCTATTCACATCCTTTGCTTACCGATTCCAAAAAACTGACTGCCAAACAACGAACCGAATTGCGAAAAGAAATCGAGGAGGTTGCCATCGCCTACGGTATTGCCCATGTACTCCCCGAGAGAATAGATGAAATCAATATCCTCAATGCATCGATCGAAGCCATGCACCTCGCCATTGAAAAACTCAACCCCAAACCAGAATACATTCTTGTTGATGGCAACCGCTTTACGCCCTATCTCGATATCCCACACAAATGCATGATCAAAGGAGATGCCCGCTTTCTTAATATTGCAGCCGCATCGGTAATGGCAAAAACCGAACGAGATGATTTTATGAAGAAACTTCACAGTAAATCCCCAGATTATGGATGGGATACAAACAAGGGATATCCAACCACAAAACACCGAGAAGGGATCCAGTCTGTTGGTGTGTCCCAATGGCATCGAAAAAGTTTTACATTATTACCCACACAAACTCAATTCGACTTTTAACTTTATTACCTTTGCACCATGCGCTATTTGCTCGTTTGCTTTGTGCTTTTTGCCTTGACGCAATGCTCAACCCCACCGCAGACAACGGTGAATCCCCTTGGCTTTATCCCTGCAAAACCACTTGCAATTCTTCATACCGAGGATATGGAATCCTTAGTTGAGTTTTCAAATAGCCAACCACAACTCAGTCGTTTTCTCGCCCCGCTTGTATCAACAGAAAAGCATTGGTTATCTTTTCAAGGATGCATTGTTAGTTATCATGCGGAGGGTGTTGATGATTATAAATACCTTTTGATTCGACCTTTGGCTCCTCTCGATAGTGTTCCCCAACTTGTTGGTGATACACTGCGGTACGAAAACTTACCAGTTATTCGATTTAAAAAACAAAGCGTCGACCGCTATGCGGTTGTTCATCAGAATGCCTATTTTGAATCTGACTCGAAAATTTTACTTGAGAACAGTATCCGGCTTCATACTGCACCAAATCGCCCTGACGAAAATCTCCAAAAACTGTACAACTCAAAATCAGGACCTTTCCAACTTTTTATCAATGAGAGATCCCAAAATCTGTTGGCTAAGAAATTTAAGACCGCAATTCCCTTAAAACTGTCTGATTTTTCATCTTGGGTAGCCATTCAGCCAGAAATCGAAAATGGAAATCCCATTTTGAACACCATCGGTTTGCTCTCCACAGAGAAATTGACAAAAATGAGCCTGGTAACCAATCAGGCACGCGATATGTCAAAGTTACTCTCAAATCTACCGCTTACAATGATCGGCGCATCTCTTTATGGATTTGATTTTGATCGATTCTCAGTTGTTCGGGATCGCTTTAACGCACAACATAATTTACCAAGTCCACCAATCGACAGTCTTTTAATGCAAGCTCACGCTGTTGCTAAGGTGCACACGCTGCAAAATCAAATTGCGGTGCTGGACATGACAGGAGTTGAGGGTGTTATTGACATACTGGAAAAAAACGCGGAAGCTACGCGAAAGTGGAGGGATGTAATGACCTATCAGTTTTCAAAAGAAAAATCAATTCAACGGCTGGGCGCACCCTTATTAGATCTGCCAACGTTCACACATGCATCTATATTGAATGACCTTTTGTTTTTAGCTCCATCCGAAGCATCTCTTACAGAGGTGTTAACGCAAATCTTCAACGGATATTCACTAGGCAGCGACGAGCAGTTTGATGGACTTTTGGAAGAAATTCCAAATGAGTCCTCTTTGCTCTTTGTGGGCGTAGGGGAGTTCTTTTCAAAACAACTCAATTCTCTATTGATTGACGATAACCGGATGGATTCCACTAGCGAATTCCCCTTTTGGCTTGGGGTGGGATTGGTCGAAAGTGGCGTTGCTCAAATCCAATTTCAGCGGGTATCCAGACAAGAAAAAATCAAAAATAAGCGTCCTAAACTCTTGTTTTCAACGCCAATTGAAAGCAACATATCGCAAGGTCCAAACGCTGTACGCAATCATCTCAACGGTTCAATGGAATGGGTCGTTCAAGATGAAAAGCACAATTTTATATTGATCAGCAGTAATGGCAAAAGCACCTGGACAAGACCCATTGGGAGCCCGATTCAGTTTCCCATTCGTCAAGTTGATTTGTACAAAAACAGTCGACTTCAAATGGCTTACACCACAAAAAATGGCTTTGAAGTCATCGATCGAAATGCAAGGCCTGTGCCTCCATTTTCATCGACTCTTAACGATCCTTTGCCTCTCGCTGTTTTTGATTATGAAAGCTCCAGAGACTATCGACTGGTTCTGATCGACCAAAACAAGTTAGAATTGCGCGATCGGAAATTTGCGAAAGTCAGCGGATTCAACCGTACAAAAACCAATCTTAAGTACGCGCCCAAACATATTCGAATTGGTACAAGAGACTATATCACAATGGTCGAAAAAAGCGGAAAATTGCTTTTACTCGATCGCAGGGGGAATGTTCGTATTAAAACACCAAATGATTTGGTGATGTCTTCTGATGTGTATCTACATCAAAATGGTTTTGTTGGTCTAGATGATAAAAACCGACTGATTCGCATTGAAATCAACGGTAAAATCAGTTATCGCATACTCCCCTTTGAAACCCCATATCAAGTTCGTGCAAGAGGGAAAAACCTTGTGTTGCTCACCGAAAATAAACTCGAAATCAATGGGCGACTTTTGGAACTCGATTTTGGTTTATATGTAGAACCCTCGATTCATGTAGTCAACAACCGCACCTTGATCAGCTTGGTTGACGAGCCAGAGAAAAAGGTATATGTTTTTGACCGAAAAGGAAACCTGCTTCCACATTTTCCAATTTATGGTGCTGGTCCAGTAACCGTGGACAGTGACCGAAAAGGAAATGTGTTTTTGGCTACAACTGGCGAAAACAACAGTTTGGTTGTGTATCAGATTACACAATAACATCCCATTTGATTAACTCACCAAAGTAGCGTCAAACTGCTCTTGAAAGTGATGTGTGATGCGTTTTTTTACTTCCGATATGGAAACTTCATTTGGTAGCTCTTGCGCCATGGAAGTCACTTGCTTCCCATGAATCCCGCAGGGAACGATGTGATCGAAATGAGAAAGGTTTGTGTTGACATTCAAAGAAAACCCATGCATGGTAACCCAGCGGCTTGCCCGAATCCCCATGGCACATATCTTTCTCGCAAAGGGCGTGTTGACGTCTAACCAGACTCCTGTTTCACCTTTACTCCGTGTCGCTGTGATCTCAAAATCGGCTAGGGTGTCGATAATGACTTGCTCCAACAAACGTAAATACTTGTGGATATCGGTAAAAAAATGATCCAAATCAAGAATGGGATAGCCAACGATTTGGCCAGGACCATGATAGGTAATGTCCCCACCCCTATCGATTTTAAAAAATGAAATTCCTTGGGCTTCCAACTCCGCTTTGCTTGTGAGTAGATGATCTGCTGAACCGCTCTTCCCCAAGGTAATAACTGGGTTGTGCTCAACTAGTAGAAAGTGATTTGTGGTAGGTGATTTGGTTTGGTTGCGACGGTTGTGAATTTTGGTGTCAATCGTTTGCTGAAACAAGTCGTGTTGCAAATCCCAAACGGTTTGATAATCCAAAACACCTAGGTCTCGAAATTGAACTTCCTTTTTCATATATTTTACAAAGATAGACTTGATTTCAACAACGGAACCGTTTTGGGATACAAATCCAGGAATCACTACAAAAGGTTTCAATTTGGGGTGAATTGTTGACTGCATCATCACAAATCCCTCTCCAAAGTCACCTAATTGATTTCGCATGATTATCTTTGTGTAAAACAATCTCAATTTGGAACGCTCTCAGCAAGAACTCGTCAGACGAGAGAAATTAAAACAACTTCGTGCGTTGGGAATCGACCCTTACCCAGCTGCTGCTTTTTCGTCTAATGCAAATAGTGCAACTATCAGTAATGAATTTGTCGAAGGAAAACAAGTTACGATTGCAGGACGGTTGATGTCGCGACGTATTCAAGGCAAAGCGAGTTTTGCAGAGCTTCAAGATTCACAAGGTCGCATACAAATCTACTTTAACAGAGATATTCTTTGTCCAACCGAAGACAAAAGCATGTACAATAATGTGTACAAAAAACTCTTAGATATCGGAGATATCATCGGGATCACTGGTACTCTATTCACCACACAGGTGGGTGAGAAAACGGTTCAAGTGGAATCTCTGTATGTGTTGAGTAAGTCTCTCCGTCCATTGCCGTTGCCAAAAACAGATGCTGATGGAAATACCTACGATTCATTTTCGGATCCTGAGCAACGCTATCGCATGCGCTATGTTGACTTGATTGTGAACCCAGAGGTAAAAGACACTTTTCTTAAGCGTACCAAAATCACCAATACCATTCGGTCTTTTTTTAATGATAAGGGCTATTTGGAAGTGGAAACGCCAATCCTTCAGTCCATTCCGGGTGGAGCCGCAGCGCGTCCATTTGTCACCCATCACAATGCTTTGAACATTCCGCTCTACTTGCGTATCGCCAACGAGCTGTACCTCAAACGTCTTATTGTTGGGGGACTGGATGGTGTTTATGAATTTGCCAAAGACTTTCGAAACGAAGGGATGGACAGAACGCACAATCCTGAGTTTACGGTTATGGAGCTCTATGTCGCCTATAAAGACTATCACTGGATGATGGAAACAACCGAATCACTACTTGAGAAAGTGGCCGTCGATACCCATGGGACAACGTCGGTGAGAGTAGGTGATAAAACGATTGATTTTAAAGCACCCTACCCGCGAGTGCCGATCCATGAAGCGATCAAAAAACATACGGGAATCGACATCAGTGGAATGGATGAGGAAGGGTTGCGAACAACTGCTCGCTCACTCGAAATCGAAGTTGACGACAGTATGGGCGTTGGAAAACTTATCGATGAAATTTTTGGTAGCTGCTGCGAGCACCATTACGTTCAACCAACTTTTATTACCGATTACCCAAAAGAAATGAGTCCGTTGACCAAAATCCATCGTGATAAACCCGGGCTAACAGAGCGTTTTGAACTTCTTGTAAATGGAAAAGAATTGGCCAATGCCTATTCTGAGCTCAATGATCCGATCGATCAGCTAGAGCGTTTTGAAGACCAACTCGCTTTGTCCGAAAAAGGCGACGATGAAGCCATGTTTATCGATCAAGATTTTGTTCGCGCGCTCGAGTATGGTATGCCTCCAACCTCAGGGATTGGGATTGGGATTGATCGGCTAGTGATGCTGATGACCGATAACAGTTCGATCCAAGAGGTGTTGTTTTTCCCACAAATGCGACCAGAAGTGCAAGGCCCAACATTGACAGATGAAGAAGAAGTTGTACTGAACCTCCTCGAGAAAAATCATCCTGTTTTATTGTCTGAATTAAAAGAGAATGCCGGACTGAGCAATAAGAAGTGGGATAAAGCCATCAAAGGACTGAGCGCCCACAAATTGGCCAAAGTGACCAAGACAGATGACGGTCTTTTTGTACATCTATCAGCATAATACTTCGATTTCATTTTAAAGTGATACATTTGAGGTCACTTCGCACGAATCTTAAAGAAATATACGATGAAAATTAAACTCCTATTATCCGTTATTTTATTCATTGCCTTTGGACAATTGCATGCCCAAGACAAAGAGAACAATGAAGACTCCAAAACAGAAAAATCATCAGACAAAAAAGACAAAGAGTCCAAAAACAAGGCTTATGATGATATCATCACCAAAGACGCCATCACAGACAAAGGTCTATTTGATGTGCACAAGGTTGATGAAAACTACTTTTATGAAATCCCAGATAGTCTCTTTGGACGTGAAATGCTGGTTGTCACGCGGATTGCCAAAACAGCAAGTGGAATTGGCTTTGGGGGAGGTAAGCAAAATACGCAAGTTTTACGATGGGAAAAAAGATCAAAAAAAGTTTTGCTTCGTGTGGTATCGCATCAAGTAATCGCAGCCGATTCCTTACCGATTCATGAAGCGGTTGTGAATTCAAATTTTGAACCGATTCTATATCGTTTTGACATAAAGACTGTTGGAAAAGATTCGACCTCCACGGTAATTCAGGTCAACAAATTTTTAGAAGGTGACATCAAGGCCTTGGGCTTTCCTGCATCGAGAAGAAAAACGTATAAAATCAGCGGTTTGGATAAGACCCGCTCGTTTATTGAAAGCATAAAAAGTTATCCCTTAAATGTGGAAATGCGTCATGTAAAAACCTATAATTCATCTGAACCACCGTCGAATGCCAGTACAGGATCGATTAGTTTGGAAATGAACAATTCGATGATTTTATTGCCAAAAGAGCAGATGAAACGTCGATATTTTGATCAGCGAGTCGGGTGGTTTGCACGTGGTCAAGTGGACTATGGTCTTGATGTTCAGGAGAGTAAAACCGTTCGATACCTCGACCGTTGGCGACTGGAAATTGCGCCAAAAGACATTGAAAAATTTGAGCGTGGTGAATTGGTAGAGCCCGTCAAGCCCATTGTATATTATATCGATCGGGCAACGCCAAAAAAGTGGCGAAAATATCTCAAGCAAGGGATTGAAGACTGGCAAGTTGCTTTTGAAGCAGCTGGATTTAAAAATGCCATACTAGCAAAGGATCCGCCAACTCCAGAAGAAGACCCAGAGTGGAGTCCTGAAGACGTTCGCTACTCTGTTGTACGCTATTTGGCCTCCCCCATTCCGAATGCCAATGGTCCGCATGTGAGCGATCCGCGATCTGGAGAAATCCTCGAGTCGGATATCAATTGGTATCACAATGTAATGACCTTGTTACGCAATTGGTTTTTTGTGCAAACCGCAGCGATCAATCCGGAGGCGCAGGGGGTTGCATTTAAAGATGAAATCATGGGTCGATTAATCCGCTTTGTCTCTGCTCATGAGGTGGGTCACACCATTGGACTCCCGCACAATATGGGGAGTAGTGTTGCTTACCCCGTTGACTCCTTACGCTCTGTATCATTTACCCAAAAATATGGCACTGCTCCATCGATTATGGACTATGCTCGCTTCAACTATATTGCCCAACCTGGTGATGGAGATGTGTCCCTCATGCCAGACATTGGCCCATATGACATCCATGCGGTTCGTTGGGGGTATCGACCCATCCCTTCCGTAGAAAACGCAGAGGA
>CEUM01109712.1_pt1 | contig 18275 bp, 20 predicted proteins | sample 356421 | NCBI WGS metagenome assembly CEUM01 (sample SAMEA2622716, study PRJEB7988) | marine metagenome | biome: marine biome (ENVO:00000447); feature: surface water layer (ENVO:00002042); material: "saline water (ENVO:00002010), including plankton (ENVO:xxxxxxxx)" | depth 5 m | reverse complement strand
CTGCGCGGGGGCGATGATTTACTATTTGTGCTGTCGCCCTACAGAATCTTGCGAAGAAAAGCGGGATTCTCGCGCAAGCCGTTCACGGCGATAAGCGCACACGCTTCAGCGTCTGACCCGGCGTGGTGATGATTCAGAGCAATGCCGAGATAGTCACAGACCGCGTTGAGCTTGTTGCAGGCGAGTTCCCAGGTCTTTCGCGAAAGCTGCACCGTACAGAGAAACGGCTGGGCCGGGGTCACGCAACCGGCTTCCCGGCAACAGGTGTTGAGAACCGACTTGTCAAAGGCGGCGTTATGCGCCACGAGAAAATCCGCCCCCTCGAACAGATGTTCGATCTCCGGCCAAATCTCGCCGAACGAAGGTTCATCACAAACATCTTCCCAGTAGATGCCATGAACACGAACACAATAGGGATTGAATTTCTTGCGCGGTGGCCGGATCAACCGGTATTCACGCTCCACAATTTCGCCTTTGTCCACCACTACAATACCAACGGCGCAGGCAGAGTCGCGCTTGGGATCAGCGGTTTCAAAATCAATGGCGACAAAACGGGTATTATCAATGGTGTGAGCCATGATGCAGGTATCCTTCGAGTAATTTCGCCGAGTGGTGCGCCTGTGCCAGCCAGATAATTCCAGACAAATGCCAGAACAATCTCAGAAGGCCCGAACCGGCTGAATGAAGGTCAACCGACGGCAGCGCTCACCGACAGAAAATCCTATACTGCATGGCAGCCCAAAAGTGAAGGCGCAGGACCGTCCGGCGTCGACTAAACAAGCCCCGACAGGTCGTAGGTGTCCGCTTTTTCGATCTCCACATCCACAATGGTCCCGGGCGTCAACTCGGTCTCGGGCGGGGCGCTGACATAGGTGACACCATCCACTTCCGGCGCCTGGAACCATGTTCGTCCGACATACAGACCCGGCCACTCGTCCGACGGCTTCTCGATAAGTACAGGCAATGTCTCACCAACGTACTCGCTCAGGATTTCTTCGCTGATGTTGCCCTGCAACTCCATGAGCGCATCACGGCGGTACTGCTTGACCGCATCGTCCACCTGATTGTCCATGGCCGCGGCAGGCGTGCCGTCTTCGGGCCAGTACGGGAAGACACCCAGATGGTGGAATCGTGTCTTCTCCACGAAACGCATCAGGTGCTCGAAGTGCTCATCCGTTTCGCCGGGGTAGCCCACAATGAACGTGGTACGCAGTGCAGCATCCGGGAAGAAGCGACGAACGCGGTCCACAACCTTTTCCGGGTTGCGCGCAAAAGGGCGGCCCATGGATGAGAGCACATCCGGGTGCGCGTGCTGCAAGGGGATATCAAAGTAAGGCAGAAACGGTTTGCCGACTTCCTGCAAAAAGGAGAGCAGTTTCTCGGTCAGTCCGGCCGGATACAGATACATGATCCGCAACCACTCCAGCCCGGAGATTTCGGACAGCCCTTTCACGAGGGGGACAAGGTTGTCGCCTGTGTCGAGATCAGAGCCGTAGGCGGTGGAGTCCTGCCCGACGACAATGATCTCCGGGACAGCCCGGGCCAGTTCTTCGGCCTCACGCACCAGAAAATCCACGGGCCAGCTCTTGTGGGGGCCACGTATGGACGGGATGGTGCAGAATCGGCAATTGTGTGAACACCCCTCGGAAATCTTGAGATAGGCGTGTCCGGGGCCAGTGGAAAGTCGGCGCGGCGTCCCCTGCTCCACTGGGGTCTGCAACGCATCGGAAACCAGCGAAGGCCACAGCTCGATCTCCTCGGTGTTCAGCCACAGGTCCACTTCGGGCAGTTCTTCCTTGAGGTCCTGCCCGTACCGGCTGACCAGACATCCGGCCACAGCCACCAGCGGACGTTTTCCATCGGCATCACTTCCTGCCTGTTCCTCGGCATCGCGGATCGCTTCGAGGATGGTGTTCACGGACTCTTCGACAGCCGGCTGGATGAACCCGCAGGTGTTGATCAGGGCGAGGTCGGCCTCGGCAACGGATTCCACCGGGACCATGGCTTGCCCCAAGGTGCCCAGCAACCGTTCGGTGTCCACCCTGTTTTTGGGACAACCGAGGCTCACCGTGTGCACTTTGATTGAAATAATTGGAGATTGACTCATATCTTTATCCTTTGAAAAGGCAATGTAAATAGACTAGTATTGGTTGTGCAGTCCTATGTGGGAAATGCAAGAGTGCACTACGTTCCGATTGGAGGTCAATTTGCTTCGCGACGATTATCACGACGGGAAGCGGTATGTCATCGGTGTCATCGGCGACATCCCTGCCCTACTGACATTCTGGGAGATGTTCAAGGACCAGAGCAATGACGAGGTTCTCAAGGAGATCGGCGTCGTGGCTGCGGCGTTGCCCGGCGAGACCGTGCTGCCCACAGCCTACGACATGGATCGTTCCATCCCCACGTATGCAGGATTCAAGAAAATGCTCGATGCGCACCCCGAGATCAACATGGTCATCGAAGCCACGGGGCGCAAAGCGCTTGTCTATGAACTGCGCCAGTACCTGCCACCTTCCATAACCCTTGTCGAGCGCGGGGCAGCCAACTTTTTCATCAATCTGCTCAGTTCCAACAAGCTCTGGGTGGCCTGCAAGGTCGATCTGTTGCACACCCAGAACATGCTCAAGACCATCATTGATCAGATGGACGAGGAGATACTGTTCCTCGACAAGGACGGCAACGTGATGGATGCCAACCAGACCGTCTTCCGAAAGACCGGCAAGAAAAAGCGTCAACTGGTCGGCAAGGCGTATTGCGAGATTTTCACCACCACCGAAGACCCTGAATGCAGTAGTCGCAAGGACCCGGTTCGGGAAACCGTGCGCACCGGCGAGCCAGCCGAAAGCCTGACATCCGTAGTGGATGGGACAGGTCGGATGCTGTACTACCGAATTTACACCCAGCCGATCATGGACGAGGACGGCCAGATCAACCATGTGGTCGCCATGCGCCGGGACATCACCCAGCGCACCTCCATGGAGCAACGCCTGCAACAGGCGGAAAAACTTGCGTCTGTTGGCGAACTTTCCACCTACATGGCCCATGAGATCCGCAATCCGCTCTTCACCATCAGCGGCTTTGCCAATTCACTGGTCCGCTCTGAATCCATTGACGAAAAGGCCCGCGAAAAGCTGACCATCATCCTCAAGGAATCCAAGCGACTTGACGATGTTCTGCGCAATCTCATGAACTTCACGCGGCCTACTTCGGCCCAGGTCAGTGAGGTCGACATCAACCAGTTGATCACCGCGACCATGGACGTCATGAGCCTGCCGTGTACCAACCAGAACGTCACCGCCACCATTGATCTCGACCCGGACCTTGCCAAGGTCAAGGCCAACCCGGACCTGATCAAGCAATGTCTCATCAATCTGGTGAAGAACAGCCTTGAAGCCATGAAGGACGGGGGCAAGCTGCTGGTCTCCTCGACCATGAACACGGATTATGTCCACCTGACAGTGGAAGACACCGGTCACGGCATCCCGGCCGATATCCGCGATCAGGTGTTCAGCCCCTTCTTTTCCACCAAGGGCAAGGGAGCGGGTCTTGGCCTGGCCCAGATTCACAAGATAGTCGATGAAATAGGCGGCGCAGTGGATCTGATCAGCAAGGAGCATATGGGCACCAAGGTCATCCTGCATCTGCCCCCGCTGCTGGCGGTTGCACAAGAAGACGAGTCCGAGTAAAAGACTCCCTCCGAACAACAACACAGAGGGAATTATGGATACCATCGTCCTTGCGACCAACAACAAAGGCAAAATCAAGGAACTGTCCGTCATGCTCGAACCATTTGGCGTGACGGTCAAAAGCCTGGCCGAATTTCCTGAAATCGGCGACATCCCCGAGACCGGCGAGACCTTCAAGGAAAACGCGTTCATCAAGGCGCGGACCGTTGCCGAGATCACCGGTCTGGTGGCTGTAGCCGACGACTCCGGCATTGAAATCGATGCCCTGGACGGCCGCCCGGGCGTCTACTCCGCCCGCTACGCCGGAGAACACTGCGACGATCACGACAACAACGAAAAGATGCTCGCGGAAATGAAGGACGTACCCGAAGAGAAGCGTACCGGTCGCTATCGCTGCGTCATGGCAGCCTCGGCTCCCAACGGTCAGGAGATCGATACGGACGGTGCCTACGAGATTCGCGTGGGTCATGGATACAAAGGTGATGGCGGCTTCGGCTACGATGTCATCGTCATCGATCCCGAACTCGGTTGTAATGTTGCCGAGCTGGACCCCGAAGTCAAAAACAAACGGTCCCATCGCGGCAAAGCCATGCAAAAACTGCTCGCGCTGTGGCCTGATTTCTGGGAACGAGCCCAGTCATAAAATGATACACGGCGGGACAGGCGACCGAACGTGGTAACGCATCCCGCCGAATTGTTTTTTTCACGCCGGACAACCGACTTACCGAGCACCCCGCTCCACTGGAGGCCCCATGCGTCTGTTCATCGGCTTGAGCGTACCGGATCTCTACCGGGACAACGCCCGGTCCATGATTGATGCAGTGCGGGCAACCACGCCCTCAAAAGTAAGCTGGACCAAACCGGAAAACCTCCACCTCACCCTCAAGTTCCTCGGAAACGTCGATGCCGCGTCACTGCCGACCATCATCGAAGCCCTGTCGGGGATTCGGTTCCCGGCATTCACCATGCGGGCAGGCGGTGTTAACGCTTTTCCCGACAAAGGCAAACCACGCGTTCTCTGGCTTGGGTTGAAGGAAGGGGCTGCGGAATGTGCCGATCTGGCTGACCTGATCAATCAGGCCCTTGTTCCCGCAGGATTCGAGGCCGAAGAGCACCCCTTTCGCAGTCACATCACCCTTGGCAGGGTCAAACGGTATGAGGGCGACGATTTGCGGGCAGAACTGAGAAGCAGGGAAATACCGTGGCCGCCGTTCACCGCAGAGAATTTTACTCTATGGAACAGCGATACACTGCCGGAAGGACCGGTATATACACCACAGGCGAAGTTCACCCTGTGTTGACCCTGCCCTTCCGATACAAGAATTGAGTTCTACTTCACCACACCAAGCAGGCCGTTGATGGCCGCCATGACCGACTGTTCTTTCACAGCCGTACGATCACCATTGAAGCGGTAGGATTTGGCACGCGCCCCACCCGGCCATGCCCAGGCCATCCAGACCGTTCCCACGGGCTTGTCCGGCGTACCGCCTGACGGACCGGCTATCCCGGAAATGGCAACGGAAAAATCCGCGCCTACGGTTTTCAGCACGCCCTCGGCCATGGCAAGGACCACCGGTTCGGAGACCGCGCCATGCTTTTCCAGCACCTCGGACGAAACGCCCAGCAGGTCGGATTTCACCGCATTGGCATACGCCACCACCGACCCGGCGAACCAGTCGGAGCTGCCCGCGACATCGGTCAAGGTGCTTGCCAGCAGTCCACCGGTACAGGACTCGGCCGTAGCCAGCACATTGTCATGCACCTTTAGGCATTCGCCCAGCTCGGCAACCGCTCTCGAAATCAAATACGTATCCATGGTAATCCTCCGAAGGCAGTTCTACAAAATACCTTAACTTGTTGCAATATGTATGGCCTCACGGATACCATGAGGCCATGGTCACCACGCCCTCAGACATACGAAAACTCGCTATCAGGCGACATCAGACCAAATGGAACTGGACCCTGCACTTTGCCGCAGTCATCGGCTTTTGCCTGACTCTGCTCTTCCACAGCTATATCCTGCTGGCCTGTAGCGTCATCCTGTTCGGTGCCGGTTTTTTCCATCTGAATCTCCCCGTGCTCAAGGATAATCGCTGGACTCGATTCGTGGACCGCGCCGTGGAATGGGAAAAGAACTGGATCGCCGCTCCCTGGAACTTCTACAAGATATGGCGGTTCACCGTTGTTCTTTTGCTGGCCGCAGTGGTCATATGGGCACTCTGGACGCGGGACGCCGTTGTGCTGGCCCTGTTCGCGGGATTCGGATTTCTGGTTCATGTCGTGCGTGACAACATGGCAGGTGGCATCAAACCATAGGGAAAATATGGACCATTTTCCCAGGTGGTGCTATCTTTCAAAATAGCAAAACCCGGAGGATACATATGAGCGATGAAAATAGCTGCAAGCAATGGCTGAATGAAGTCAACTGGGACATGATTCACGAAGATGCAGTGACACTGTACCTTGAGTGGGGCAACAACAATTATCGCGACGCCATGCGCTCGCCTGTCACCAAGAGTGGCGAATACTCCATTTATTTCGCCATCGATACCTGGGAAGAGCCGAAGGTTGTTCTCATGAAGATGGACAACTACGGCTCCACCATCCTGTGTGCCAAGAAGATCCCCGATGATCTCGCCAAGGAACTGAAGGAAGAGATCAAGGGCATCAAGGGCATCCTTGAACTGACGCCGTCCATCAAGGAATGGCTTATGAAGGAACTGGAAGCCTAGTCGGAACCGTACATTACAAAACAGCTCCAAACAAAAAGGGCCACTCCATCTGGAGCGGCCCTTTTCCTTGAGTTCGTTCAAAATATATTAGTTCTCTTCGATGGCCACCCCATCGCACACAAAGGATATCCCCTGTGTGGAGGCGGTACCGATCATGACAGCCTGAATAATGGGCACGGAAACCTGCTTGTCCGCTTCCCATATAACAATGAAGTTGGCACCGGACCCGCCCGATGTATCGCGTTCGGGGATGAATACCTCTTTGGTCGCCATGGGCGGTATGGAAATGGGCTGATCAAAAAAACTTTTGATGATCTTGCCGTCGTCATCAAGGTATTTGACCGACGAAACCACAATGGTGTTCACGGCGTCCACATTCCGAATGGAGAGCATGGCGGAAAGATAGTATGGACGATTCTTTGGTCCCTGATAGATATGGGAATACACGGGGACGTACACTTTCTGCCCACTGGATACATCCACCTTGCGCCCGGCATCCGCAGGCACGGAGAACAGCAGCACGGCCATCATCCCGAAAAACAGGTTCGCCAAACGTCCAGTCATAATCCACTCCTTGCAACAAAAGGTTCGCATAGGAATATGCCCCGACCATGCCGGAAACGCAAGCGGGATCGAAACAGGCAATCATATGATCCCCATTCTTCCCCCTTTTCACCGGCGCAACTCTGAGGTACAGCAAAAGGCCTGAGAAACAGCAACCAGTTACGGAGCTTATTGCATGCATATACCTAAAGGATACCGTTTCGCCGCAACCAAGGCGTCTTTCAAATATGAAGGCAAACTCGATCTCGGGGCCATTGTCAGCGACACCCCGGCCATTGCCGCAGGCGTATTCACCACCAATAAATTCAAGGCCGCACCGGTTCTTCAGTGCCAGGAGATGTTGGCGGACGGCCGCAAGATGTCCGGTTTTCTGATGAACTCCGGGCAGGCCAACGCATGCACCGGCGGCCAAGGCCGAGCCAATTGTCGGGAAACCCTCAATCTGGCAGCCAAGGCACTTGGCGTTCCTGCCGATGAATTGCTCCCGGCTTCCACCGGCGTCATCGGTGCCCAGTTCGACCTGGCCAAATGGGAAGCGGCCATGCCCGGCCTGGCATCTTCTCTGGGCGAAGTCGGCCCGGAAGAAACCGCCAAGGCGATCATGACCACTGACACGGTGCACAAGATTGCCGAGACCTCCTTCGAGATTGACGGGAACGAAGTCCGTCTTCTCGGCATCTGCAAGGGAGCAGGCATGATCTCGCCCAACATGGCGACCATGCTCTCGTTCATCGTCTGCGATGCGGATATCTCCACCGAAGCGTGGCAGACCATGCTGACCGATTGCGTGAACCTGACCATCAACCGCGTCACCGTGGACGGCGACACCTCCACCAACGATTGCGTCATGGCCCTTGCCAACGGTGCCTCCGGTGTAGCCATTGAGACCGAGGAAGAGTACATCCTCCTGCGCAAGCACCTGCTGACGATTCTGGAGGATTTGGCCTACAAGATCGTCATGGATGCCGAGGGAGGCACCAAAGTCGCGTTCATCCAGGTGTCCGGCGCCAAGACCGACCACGACGCCGAACTGGTGGCCCGTGCCGTGGGCAACTCCCCGCTGGTCAAGACCGCGCTGTTCGGCTCCGATCCCAACTGGGGGCGCATCGTTTGCGCTGCCGGTTATTCCGGGGCGAATTTCAATGCCGAAGACCTTGTCCTCAAAATCGGCGGCATTCTCGTGTTCCGCAACGGCACCCCCGAACCCGGCGACATGGACGACCTGCTTGCCCCGATCATGGCCGAACGGGATATCGTCATCCACCTTGATATTGGCGAAGGTTCCGGCAGCAGCATGCTCCTTGCCTCGGACCTGACCAAGGAATACGTTGCCATCAATGCGGACTACCGCAGCTAGGAGGCTTCATGCCAATACTTCGTGTTGAGACCTGGGCCGGTTTGCCCAAAGAAAAGAAGCGGGACCTGGTGGAGACAATGACCCGGGAGGCCGTACGCATTCTCGATTGTCCCCCGGAAGCCGTCACCGTCATCATCGACGAAGTTCCCAAGGAAAACTGGGGGGCAGCCGGAGAGCTGTGTTCCGAACGCTTTCCCGACAAATAACAGCAGGGCAACCGACAACTGATCGGTTGCCCTGTAATAACATCGAAATCACATCGTTTCGGCAGAAGACGAATGGACCGGAGAAGATAATGGCGGACATGAAAGGTCGGGATAGAACGACCAGAATCGTAGATTTTCTGAATGAGTGTGGCATGCTTCGCAAGACGCCCCGCACGGGGTATCAATTTCTCGGGTCCGGCAGCGAGAACGTTGCCGAGCACTCGTTCCGCACCGCGGTCATCGGTCATGTGCTGGCCCTGATGGCCGGAGCGGATGTGGCCCGCACGACATACATGTGCCTTTTCCATGATCTGCACGAAGCGCGGACCGGCGATTTCAACTACGTCAATCGCATCTACAACAATTCCGATCGGACCATGGCATTGAAACACGCCACGGGCGGCACAGGAATGGAAGAGGAAATCCTCAGCTACTGGGAAGAGCTGGAAGAAACCGCCACCCTTGAAGCCAAACTGGCTCAGGACGCTGATCAACTTGATTTTATCCTCATTCTCAAAGAAGAATTGGACATGGGGAACAAGTATGCCGGGGAATGGTTGGAGATTGCCGTGCAGCGCGTCCGCACCGAATGGGGACAGGAAATTGCTGAAACGATTGTAAAGACTGATCATAAGGATTGGTGGTTTCTCGGACCCGACCCGGCATGGTGGACCCGAAAAAACGGCAAGAAGAAGTAGCGGACCTGATAGAAAAGCCCCGAAAAAAAACAGTAAAACGATAGATTACCCAGCACAACACTTGTCGTTTCATTCTTTTTTGGGTACATCGTAGTCGTTGCTAGCTGCAAATTGTGGGTTACTTTTCTCAACCCGTTCAAACAACTGTATTATTCAATTGATGATAATAGTTGATAGCGCATCTATTTAAACCACAACACAGGTTAACCGTGACGGAAAAAGCACAAAAAAGCTCTCTCAGCCTTGCACTGCCCGCCAGCATGTTCTGGAAAGTGGTGGACGAAATCGGTGGAATGACCCTCTTCCTGCTGGAAGCGGTCGTGCTGATTTTCGCCGGCATGGGACAGTTTGCGAAGTCCGTTCGCCAAATATACTTCATTGGTGTCCAGTCGGTGACCGTCATCGCCCTTATCGGCCTGTTCACGGGCATGGTCATGGGCATGCAGTTGTATTATGCGCTCTCTACATTTGGAGCAGACGGCTTCCTCGGCACCAGTGTCGCGCTGGCCATGGTCCGAGAGCTGGCCCCAGTGCTGACCGCCATCATGCTCACGGGCCGGGCCGGATCAGCCATGACCGCTGAAATCGGTGTCATGCGCATTTCCGAACAGATCGACGCGCTGACCATCATGGACATCAACCCCATGCGCTATCTGGTTGCGCCCAAGTTGGTTGCCTGCCTCATCAGCTTTCCCATTCTCACCGCCTTCTTCAACCTCATCGCCATGTGGGGCGGCTGGCTTACCGGCGTCAAACTCCTCGGAGCCAACGAAGGTGTCTACTGGTCCAGCCTGCAAACATCGCTCAACTGGGCCGACATCGAAGGCGGCTTCATCAAGTCGATTGTTTTTGGCGTACTGGTCTGCACCATATGCTGTTTTGAGGGCTACTGGACCCACACCCGATCCGGGCATGCCGGTCCTGAAGGCGTGAGCCAGTCCACCACCAACGCGGTGGTCAAATCCTGTGTCATCATTCTTGCGGCGGACTACGTGTTGACGTCGCTCCTGTGGTAGGTTGATATGAGCGCTCCAAGCATACGCACAGAAAAGCTCGCCATAGGGTACGGTGAAAAGGTCATCGCCAAGGACCTCGATCTCGAATTCCCCGGCAACAAGCTGAGTATGATTGTCGGCGGTTCAGGCTCGGGCAAATCCACATTGCTGCGCCACATCCTCAATCTCCAGCCACCGCTCGGAGGAAAAATTTTCATTGGCGGGCATGATATCAGCGATCTCACGCGCAACGAACGTCATTGCATCCGCCAGCGCACCGGCGTCCTCTTTCAGGATGGCGCACTGCTCGGTTCACTCCGGGTCAAGGACAACATGGCGCTTCCCCTGCGGGAACACACCCGCCTCAGCGAAAAGCAGATCATGCGCATTGTTGAAGACCGCCTGACCATGGTCGGCCTGGGCCACGCCATGGAACTCTTCCCCAATGAACTTTCCGGCGGCATGCGCAAACGGGCCGGACTGGCTCGTGCGCTGGTCATGGACCCACAGGTTCTCTTTTGTGATGAACCGACCTCCGGCCTTGATCCGGTCATGTCTGCCGAGTTGGACCACCTCCTTCTGGATATGATGTGCAACTTCGACATGACCATGATCGTTGTCACCCATGACCTCCCGAGCATGCGCAACCTTGCGGATCATGTGGTCGTCCTTGGTGAACAACGCGCGCTCTTCCAGGGCGACATCGAAACCCTGAAGAAAACGGAAGATCCGTACCTACGCAGTTTTCTCGATCGGGCCGCACCCGAACGCAGTGCCCCCAGACTGACGCTGCCACCATTGAGCCAGGATGTGCTCAAACGCAACTGTGACAGCATCATGGGTGAAAAAGATTCAGCTCCAAAGGATAGAACATGTTGAAATTGAAAAAGGAAACCGCAGTGGGCGTCTTCGTCCTGGTAGGCCTTCTCGCCGTCTCGTACATGAGCTTCAAGCTCGGTAATGTGCGCATTTTCGGCGACAATTACTATACAGTAGAAGCAAATTTCACTGATATTTCAGGCTTGAAAGTCCATGCTCCCGTCCAGATGTACGGCGTCAAGATCGGCACTGTCGAGACAATCGGTCTGGATCAGGAAAACGGCGTCGCCAATGTGCACATGCTCATTGACAAGAGCGTCGAACTGACGGATGACGCCATTGTATCCGTCAAAACAAACGGACTCATCGGCGACAAGTATCTCAAAATAACTCCGGGCGGACTGGGCGAACCGATTGGACATGGCGACACGCTGTTCGACACCAATCCGGCGCTCGATATGGAAGACCTTATCAGCAAGTTCGCTTTCGGAGATGTGACCAAATAGGAATCAGGATTGAAAAATATGCGTATACGTTCACTCACCATAGCACTGCTGTTCATACTCCTGTTGGCAACAGCCGGAACTGCGGCACCTGCCATCTCACCGATGGATCAGGTCAAGGAAGGCGCGGACAAGCTCATCGAAAAATTGTCCGATCCGGCCATGCAGGATGATGCCAACAAAGAGCAGGCCCTGGAATCTCTTCGCGCCACGGCCGAACAATATGTCGATTTCCGCCTTGCCACCATGTACTCCATAGGCAAGCCGTGGCTCAAGATGTCCAAGCAGATGCAGGACGACCTGACCGAGGCGTTCGTGAACCTGCTGCAACGGACCTACCTCCAGCGAATCCCGGCTTACGGCGGGCAGAAAGTCAATTACGTCAAGGAAATAATCCAGGGGCGGAAGGCCAAGGTCTTCACGGAAATCATTGACAAGGATAAAACGATCAGTATTGAATTCAGACTGCGGGACAATGGGCAGCAGTGGATGATTTACGACGTTGTTGCCGAGGGTGTGAGCATGGTGTCCAACTACCGCACCCAATTTGCGCAAGTCCTCAACGACGGCTCCCCCGAGGAGCTGCTGCGACTCATACGCGAACGAATCACTAAACTGGATAGCGGTGACACGACCGAAACAGTCGTCGCACCCGAATAGTTATTGCCATGAAACACCGTCTGATACTCAGCTCCGTTCTCGCTCTTCTCCTGTGCTTCGGCATCTCGACTGCGGCTATCGCAGATACGACCCTGCCGGCAGATGCGCCCGTTGTGGCCCTGACTGACACAGGCGAGGGCGACCTCTATGGCGAAGACCTTTTCGACGGTGAATATGAAGAAGATGAAAAACACATGGTTGCCGATCCCTTTTACGGTTTCAACTACGCCATGTTCTACTTCAACGACTTCATGTACCATAATGTTTTCAAGCCCGTAGCCACCGGATACGCTTGGGTGGTCCCTGCGCAGCCCAGACGCTGGGTTCGCAACTTCTTCACCAACATGCTCTACCCTGTTCGCTTCGTGAACAACGTATTGCAGGGCAAGTTTGACGCGGCTTACATGGAAACATCCATGTTCATCGCCAACACGACCTGGGGCTTCCTCGGTTTCGGCGACTTTACCTCGACCATGAAGCGCAACTGGCTGCCAGAAAAACCGACGGCCGACGGTCTTGGGCAAACCCTCGGCAAATGGGGTTTTGGGCATGGCGCCTACCTTGTATGGCCGTTCATCGGCCCGTCATCCATCCGTGACAGTGTCGGTTGGCTTGGTGATTCCTACCTCGACCCACTCACCTATGGCGAACTCTCACTCATCGAGTTCGGAGCCATTCGCGCATACAAAAACCTGAACTCGCTTTCCTTGCAGCTCACCGGTAACGAATACGAAGTCATGACCGAAGGCGCTGTAGACAAATACGCCGCAGTTCGTGACGCATACATCCGATTCCGAGCCAAGAAGGTCGAGGAATAAGTCCTGCCGACATGCGGTTAGCCGTTATTTCCGACACGCACCTCCACTCCCCCGAGCCATGGCTCGAGCGGGTCTACAACCAGTGGCTCGCCCCTGCGGACGTGCTGGTTCACTGTGGCGATATCACCACATTCGATACATGGTCCTTTTTCATGCAGCATGACCGCTTCCTGTGTGTGCGTGGAAACTGCGACTGGGAGCCTCGACTGGTGGAACAGCTAGACCCGATGCTCACGGCACAGGTTGGCCCGTTGACCATTGCTGCAACCCACGGCTGGGGCCCGCGGTCCCAGGTTCCCGTCAAGGTAGCCCAGGCATTCGGGCCCGAATACGATCTGGTCTGCTACGGTCACACACATGCCCAAGACTGGTCCGTCATTGAGGGCGTTCAGTTGCTGAACCCCGGCTCGCTGGGAGAATCCCGCTCTCTCGCCATCGTTACCATCTCCGACGATGGGGCCATGGACTGCGAATTCATCGACGCATCCTGACCTCCACGCCCTTCCTCTTCTTTTATTACCGTCCTCTTTCACCGACACTGACCTCTGCTTTTTCACGCGGTTGATCAAAAATTCTGTATGAACAATTGCTTTTTTATTTGAGGAATGGCATTGCATTTCTGTGTCAAAACTATGGTTGTTCATCCTCTTATCGATCTCCTTTCTTCTACCAGCCCACACCGGACACGCGAAGCCGGACAAGGAGCTGGTATTTGGCATGTCCGCTGCCTTTACCGGTGCCAACGGGGAGATGGGAATCGAGTTTTACCGTGGATTCATGGCCTATTTCGATCATGTCAACGCCAATGGCGGAGTTCACGGCCGAACCATACGGGTAGTTCCTGCCAACGACGGCTACAATCCGGCTCCCTGTTTTCAAAACACCCTGCAATTCATCAAAGATGATGTTTTTGCGCTGTTCAGCTACGTTGGGACACCAACAACCAACCACATTCTTCCCCTGCTCCAGCGGTTTGTTGATGATGATGTTTTTCTGCTCTTCCCGCTAACCGGCGCACAACCGCATCGGACTCCGCCTTTCGGCCAGTTCGTGTATAATCTGCGTGCCTCCTATTTCGATGAGACAGCCGGACTTGTGGACAATCTGGTCAGTGTCGGACGAAAGCGAATCGCCGTCTTTTACCAGAACGACGCCTATGGCCGCACCGGATGGGATGGGGTCAGACGGGCCTTGAGGCGCCACGGCCTGAACATTGTCAGCGAGGCCGCCTACAAACGAGGGGAATCATTCTCTCATGACTTTTCGTGGGAAGCCCGATTGCTCATGGAGAAAGATCCTGACGCCATCATCTGCATCGGGACCTACGCCTCCCAGGGGGCGCTCATCCGTGATCTGCGTGATCTCGGGGAGACCATCCCCGTTGCAGGGCTCTCCTTTGCCAACAGTGACAAAATGCTTGAACTGTTGCATGAGGCAGGCCGAAAGAACGGAAGGGATTACACGAGCAAGTTGATCAACTCCCAGGTGGTGCCGTGCTATGAAGACACCAGCCTGCCCGGAGTCCGCCTCTATCGATCCCTGATGGACAACTACAAGGGGTGGTCTGGCGATGATGATCAATATGTGCCTCGCCGATTCAGCTATGTGAGTTTTGAAGGATATCTCAATGGAGTTGTGCTTGTGGAAATGCTCCGCCGAATGGGAGACAATCCCACTCCGGCCCGCATCCCGGAAGTAATCGAATCCATCAGCAACTTTGATCTCGGCATTGGGTATCCGGTTGATTTCAGCAAGGGCAGACAAGGGCTTGATACGGTTTTCTACACGACCGTCATTGATGGAGTATTCCGTCCCATAACGGACTGGACGAGGTGGCGCAAATGAAGGCACCCAAACTCTTTCTGAAGCCGCTCCTGTTCATGTTCCTTCTCTTCGGAGTCCTGGCTGTGGTCACGTCATTCATGTTTACCACACGCCTCAAAAGGGAAATGACGCGGGAGTACGAGTCCAAGGCGCTGGCACTGGCAAGCAGTGTCGCTGAATCCGATATTGAAAGCATCCTCCAACTGGATGCCGGCAGCGTGCAGGCCCGAATCGCCCAATACCAGGACATAGCCGGTGTTTCCTACGTCGTGGTCACCGATGACGCCGGTGAGGTTATCGCTCACACATTCACGCCACAGGTCCCTGAATTCATACAGCAGTTAAGCAATGACACAGCCAAACTGCTCAGCGGCGACGAGCACCTTCTCCGTGATGTGACGTTTAACGACGGGCCCAATCTGCATGTCGCCCGCCCTATCCTTTCCGGGCTGGGAGGGTACGTTCATATCGGTATGGATTCCAAGGTGATCGAGCAGAATATCCGGGAATCAGTCATGGAGCAGCAACTCCTGACCCTGACGCTGTTCGGCGCCAGTACCATCCTCGCCTTTCTCTTCTTCCACAACCTGTCACGACCGCTGGGAGAACTGGCTGATTACGCCAGGCGCGTGGCGAACAAGGATTTTTCCGATGTTCCGGTCATCAAGTCCAAGGATGAAGTCGGGCAGTTGGCCACAGCCATGCAATCCATGGCCATGCACATAGCCGAACTGGTGACGAATCTGGAACAACGGGTCAAAGAAAAAACCAGTCAGTTGGAAGAAGCCCGCGACGCCCTCAAGGACACGGTCGAAGAACGCACCAGCGAGCTTATCCGGGCCAATACCCAGTTGAAAATCGAGATAGCCGAACGCAAAGTCATTGGCGAGGCCCTCCGCAAGACCGAAAAGAAGTACCGCTCGATCTTTGAAAACGCTGTAGAAGGAATTTATCAGACGTCGCCAAGCGGTCGCTTCCTGAGCGCCAACCCGGCCATGGCCCGCATTCTCGGCTACAGCTCACCCGAGGATCTCATGGGAGCCATCTACGATATCGGCACCCAAATGTACGTGGACCCAAAAAGGCGCACGACATTTCTTGAACATATACAGGACAATGACGAGGTCATCAGTTTTGTTTCCAAGATACGGCGCAAGGATGGCCGCATCATCTGGATATCCGAAAACACGCGTCTAATCCGTGATACCGATGGGAGCGTTTTGTACTACGAAGGGTCGGTGGAGGACATCACCCTGCGCAAAAAGGCGGAGGACCAACTCAAACGGCAGGCGTTCCACGATTCGCTGACCGGGTTGCCCAACCGCGCCCTGTTTCTGGATCATCTGCACATGGCCATGGCCCGAGCCAAACGCCGCAAGCACCTCTTCGCCGTCATCTACATGGACCTCGACCGATTCAAGGTCATCAACGACTCCCTGGGGCATGATACCGGCGATGAACTGCTGCGCAACGTGGCACGCATTCTGGAAACCTGTGCTCGCGAGACTGATACGGTCGCCCGCTTCGGCGGGGATGAGTTTGCCATACTTCTGGAGGAAATCACGGCCCCACGCGATGCCATCACCATTGCCCGCCGCATTCTCGACGGCGTTCGCCAACCCTTCCATATTCAGGGACACGAGGTCTTCACCTCGGCCTCCATGGGCATCGTTCTCAAAACGGACGGATATGAACGCCCTGAAGCGCTGCTGCGTGATGCCGATACAGCCATGTACCGCGCCAAAGAGCTTGGCAAGTCACGCTTCAAGGTCTTCAACCAGAAGATGCACGATCAGGCGCTCATGCTCATGGCGCTGGAGACTGACCTGCGACGTGCCGTGGACCTCAACGAGTTCGAGGTGGTGTACCAGCCCATCATCTGCCTGGAGACCAGAGAGGTGTGCGGATTCGAGGCGCTGGTCAGATGGCGTCACCCGAAACACGGCATGATCAGCCCGGATCAGTTCATCCCGCTGGCTGAGGACACCGGCCTCATCTACGCCATCGACAGTCTGGTTCTTCGCAATGCCTGCCTGCAAATAACGGAATGGCAAAACCGCTTCGGCACGATGCTATCAGGCCCTCTCACCCTCAACATCAACGTATCCGGAAAACACTTCGGCCAGTCCATGCTTCCCGGTCAGGTAAAACGGGCACTGGAAGACTCGTCCATGGCCCCGGAACACCTGAACCTTGAGATCACCGAAAGCGCACTCATGGACAATCCGTCCATCGCCGAAGACATCCTCAAGCAGCTCAAGAATTTAGGCATACATGTATGTATCGATGATTTTGGCACCGGCTACTCTTCTCTTTCCTATCTCCAACGATTCCCCATTGATGTGGTCAAAGTGGATCGTTCCTTCATTTCTGACGTCGAGGACAACCTGGATAGTCAGGCAATTGTGCGCACCGTTTTTTCCCTTGGCGAGTCATTGGGACTCAAAATCGTAGCCGAAGGGGTGGAAACACCCAAGCAACTCATCTTTCTGGAAAGCGAAGGTTGCCGATACGTCCAAGGTTTTCTATTCTACAAGCCTCTATCAGTAGAAGAGGCGACGTCGCTTCTCGTCAAAGCAAGCATGTAGTAATTTTGAACACGGGCGCAGCCCGTCCACCCGGAGCTTCGAATGGCACTCAGAAACATCATATCCTGCGGCCTCGAACCCATTGATCAGGTTCTCCAACCTTTCCAGGACTTTTTCCGTTCCAAGACGACCGGTGGCATCCTGCTTATCATCAGCGCCCTCGCAGCCCTTATCTGGGCCAACTCGCCATGGGGAGCGCACTATATCGCTGTTTGGGAAACGCACTTCACCGTCGGTTACGGCGAGTATACCCTGTCCAAACCACTGCTTCTGTGGGTTAATGATGGCCTTATGGCCATTTTCTTTTTTGTGGTCGGCCTGGAGATCAAACGCGAGTTCATGGTCGGAGAACTTTCAACCCAGCGGCAGGCAGTGTTGCCGATATTCGCTGCCATTGGCGGCATGGTCGCCCCGGCAGTCATTTATGCACTGATCAACATAGGTGGACCAGGCACCCATGGTTGGGGAATCCCCATGGCCACGGATATTGCCTTCGCCCTTGGCATTCTCGCCCTGCTCGGGGACCGCATTCCCTATCAGCTGAAAATTTTTCTGACCGCTGTCGCCATTGTCGATGACATCGGCGCGGTACTGGTCATCGCCATGTTCTACTCGTCAGGGATTGCCATGAACATGCTGCTGATCGCCATGGGGCTCCTGTTCATCGCCTTTATCGGCAACAGGTTGGGTATTCGAGCCCCGCTTTTCTATGCCATTGTCGGCGCTCTGCTATGGCTTGCCGTGCTCAAATCCGGTGTTCACTCCACAGTGGCAGGCGTACTTATGGCCTTCACTATTCCAGGGCGAACCACTTGCGATTCT
>CEUM01137956.1_pt1 | contig 18337 bp, 9 predicted proteins | sample 356421 | NCBI WGS metagenome assembly CEUM01 (sample SAMEA2622716, study PRJEB7988) | marine metagenome | biome: marine biome (ENVO:00000447); feature: surface water layer (ENVO:00002042); material: "saline water (ENVO:00002010), including plankton (ENVO:xxxxxxxx)" | depth 5 m | reverse complement strand
CACCTCAAAGGACGGCTCGGCTACCGAGACCATTACTATCACCATCAACGGCACCAATGACTTGCCCACCATTTCCGGTGACGACTCCTCTTCTGTAAAGGAACTGGGAGCGGATGTGGATCAGGATGTCTCGCTGACTACAGGCGGCACCCTCACCATCGACGATGATGATGCCGGCGAATCTCTTTTCGATACCAATGTCGATCAGGGTGATAATATCGGCGAACTGACCATCACCGAATCTGGCGAATGGACATATTCCATCGACAACAACATTCCTGAGGTTCAGGAACTGAGCACCGGTGATTCGTTCACCGAGACCTTTACCGTCACCTCCAAGGACGGATCGACCACCGAGACCATCACTGTTGTAGTCAACGGCACGAACGACGCTCCGGTCATCACTGGTGTTGGCATGCACGCCAGCAACTTTGAGCAGGGAGCATCTGGCTGGACTGACAACACCACAACCGAAACCAACACGGATTTCGGCAGTTTCCTCGGCCGATTCGGCATGGGCGACAGCACGGCCAAGACCTTTGACGTTGTGGAAGGAACCGAAACTGTCTCCATCGACTTCGATGTGTATGAGATCGACTCATGGACCCAGACGGAAGCCTGGGGCTTTGATGATCTCGTCATCACCGTTGATGGTAATGACATCGTCCTGCCACTGGAGCGCAGCCGACGCAACGACAGTGACGAAGATACCGATTTCCGAAGTGGCACCATCACAACCGACGACGGTTCTGTCATCACTTGGGAATTCACTGCTCAGGACAATGGCCGCTCGAACATTGGCTTTGGTGGTTATGAAGACCAGATCCACCACATGTCCATCACCATCACCAACCCCGGTGACAGCGTGACCCTGGAACTTGGCTCCACGCTCAACGAAGCGCTGAACAACGAATCGTTCGGTATCGACAACGTGTTGATCAATGCGGTTGACGAGTCCGGCAACCCGGTCTTCGCCATTCTGGAAAACACGGCCACCGACACCGACATTGCACAGGTAACGGCTGAAGACATCGAAGGCGACGACATCTTCTTCGACCTCGTAGCCACTGCTGCTGACGGTTCTGATGCGAGCCACATGTTCACCATCAATGCCAGCGGCGTTGTGACCGCCATTGGTGGCGCAGGATTCGACTTCGAGACCAACGCCAGCTACGAAATCACCGTAACCCCCAAGAACGTGGACAGCGAAGGCGAATTGCTTGGCGATCCATACTCCTTCACCGTTCATGTGGGCGACGTGAATGAAGCCCCGGTCGTGAGCGGCGAAACCGCTGCCGTCTATGAAGAGTCGACTATTTCCGGCTCTGTTGCCGATGCCGATCAGGTATTTGACGTCGACACCGACATAGACGATCTGGAATTCAGCCTCGTTGATCCGGATAACGCCCCCGAAGGCCTGACCTTCAATCCTGATGGCACCTACACTTTCGACGCCTCCTCCTATGAACTGGCCGAAGGCGAACCGCTCAGCTTTGACGTGGAATACAACGTCAAGGACGGCGACAACACGTCCACAGCCACGCTGACCATCAACGTGACCGGCATCAATGACGCCCCGGAACTCAGCTTCCTGACCAATTCCTCCAACCTGCTCGTCAACGGCAGCTTTGAAGATGTCGTCATCGAACAGGGCGGATGGGCTCAAGGCCACACTCCCGAAGGCTGGCAGATCGAAGGCGGCGACCGCTGGGAAGTCATGCGCGGCGATCGCTTCGGCATCGACGACGCCACCGACGGTGACAACGTCATCGACTTCGGCGTTGGTCATGGAGAAGCGCTGATCATCTCCCAAACCATCGACTCTCTCCCCAAGGGCGAGTACAGCCTGACCCTCGACGCATTTGATCGCGGCGAAAACCTGGGAGAAGCATCCAGCGGCATCCTCAATGTTTACTGGAACGGCGAGCTTATCGGCACCATTGATCCCAATTCCGACAACTGGACCAGCAACTCTTTTACCGTCAATATCGACACCGAGGGCGGCAGCGGCACGTTGAAGCTGGAATCATTCAACAACGACGGATACGGCATCGTTGTCGACAACGTCCGTCTTTCCACTTCGGTTGAGCCGGAAAACAACACGGTTTCCATTCAGGAGAACGTGGCCCTTGGCACATACATCGCCACCGCAGTGGGTGAAGATGTCGACACAACCAACCTGACCTTCTCCATCGATACCGACGGACCGTTCACCATCGACCCGAACACCGGCGTCATCACCGTGAATGGCGAAGTTGATTTCGAGGCCATTGAGAGCGCAGGCGGCCAGTACGCCATTGAAGTGTCTGTGTCCGACGGCATTGCCGATCCGGTTACCGACACCCTGTATGTCAATGTCGGTGATGTGAATGAAGGATTCACCGCACCTAATGTCACGTTCGACTCCATTGATGAAGAAACATCCATCACTTTCAGCAAGGAAGAGCTTCTCGAAAACGCTTCCGACCTGGACGGCGATGATCTTGACGTAACATCGGTTACCCTTGAAAAGGGCGATGGCACTCTTGTCGACAACGGTGATGGAACTTGGACATTCACTCCCACCAAGGATTGGAGTGGCGATGTTGAATTCGGCTTCACTGTTACCGATGGGGAGCTGACATCTGACAGGACCGCTTCTGTCAAGGTCGAGAACATCAACGATCCGACCCTGCTTACATTTGCTGCTGCAGTGAATGATGACAACTTCATCCTTAACGGCAGCTTCGAAAGCATCGACATCGATAGCGGTGACTGGGCGAAGGGTCACGTACCCGAGCCTTGGCAGTTGGTCGAAGGCGACCGCTGGGAAGTCATGAGCGGCAACCGCGACGGCATTCCCGGTGCATCCGACCAGGACAACGTCATTGATACCGGCGTAGGAAGCGGCGAGGCACTGGTCATTTCGCAGACCATCAATGGCCTCAGCCAGGGACAGTATGTCATCGAGCTGGACCTCTTTGACCGCGGAGCCAACCTCAATCAGGCCGACAGCGGCAACATTGACGTGTACTGGAACGGCCAGTTGGTCGGTTCTTTCAACCCCGAAAACATTGACTGGGAAACCGGCACCATCGTCGTGGATGTCCCCGAAGGTGCGACCTCCGGCGAGCTGGTTCTGGCCTCCCATAACAACGATGGATTCGGTAACGTCATCGACAATATCACCATGCGGAGCGTGGACACCCTGACCGAGAATCCGGAACTGAACATGGACGCCGCCAACGGCACCTACGTCGCCACCGCAGTTGCATCGGACATCGACTCCACTGACCTCACCTTCTCTATCGAAGGCGACTCACCGTTCTCCATCGACCCTGACACCGGAGTCATCACCCTGACCGACTCCGCAGCAATCGACTGGGACAACGCTGACGACCTGTCTGTCACTGTCACCGTGACGGACGGACAGAACAACACCGTTGAAGAGACCCTGAATATCGGCGTCAACGAACGTCCCACCGGATCGGACTTCACTGTTGAAGAAATCAACATGAACCAGCCAGTTGAGATCAACTTCATCGAAGACACCAACGTCTTTGATGCAGACGGCGATGTCACCGGCATCACCATCACTTCCGAACCCACCGGTGGCACCCTGCTCTACAACGGCGAGCAGGTGGTTGTTGGCGAGACCTACGATCTCGGCTCCGGTTCCTTCACCTTTGAGGCTGATCCATCCCAATCATCCACCTTTGTTCTCGGCTCCATCGATGGCCAGAACCTGAACTGGGACAACTGGGGAACGTTGGTACAAGGCGGCCACAAGCTCACCCAGACATGGGGCGATAACACCGTGACCGTCACCAGCGGCAAGCTCAAGCTGTCCGGTAATGCCGAAGAAGGATACACCTTCCACGCAAATGGAACCGGCGGAAAGTTCGTGCAATACGACAACGATGCGAATCATATCGGCCAGGGGATCGGTGTTGGCAAGGGAGATGGTATTGAAAATACCAAGAACCACACTGAGTCCATTACTGTCGATTTCGGAACTACCATCGACAGTGCCACTGTCGGATTCGACGGACTGGGCGGCCACTTTGATCCTGATAACGTAGAGGTGGATGCCAACGCGGTCTGGATCGCCATGCTCGACGGCGAGATCGTCGGCTCCGGCGCGGTCAAGAACCTTGGCAACGGTGAACTGCTGAACGAATACACCATCACCTCGGAAATGACCGGTGGAAATGGTTTCGATGAGATCGTATTCACTACTGACTCCGACGTCGGTTCCAACTGGGAACTGCGTTATGTTGGTGTGGAAAGCGGCCTTGAGACTTCCTTTGATTACATCCCCGTGGACAACGACGGTCTTCCGGCAGCAGAAGAATCCACTGTAACCATCGATATCAATCCTCAGACCCTGTCCAACGAGGCTCCGACTCTGGACCTGGCTCAGGGAACCGAGGTCACTGTCGACAGCGAACATGCGAGCTACACCAACATGCTCGGCGTTTACTTCGTGTCCGATGGCGATCCCATACCCGAAAGCCCGGAGGTCATTCTTACCAATTCCAATAATGCATCCATGCTGCGGAACGTACTCGAGACCTTCGAGGGTGATCAGGACGTCCACTTCTTCCTGATCTCCGATGCAGGCGGCAAGGGCATCACCAATGGTGACATCCAGTCCTCGGACCTCCAGTTCGTCATGCACGAAGGGCATTGGGCACTCTCTCTGGATAGAGGCGGCAACAGCAAGATCGTCGACGTTCAGTTCGACATCGCCGCTTTCAACCCCGAAGGAGAGGAAGCAACATTCAGGTTCGTCAACGAAGCCGACGGTTCACTGACCGTTCAGGTCGATGACCAGTTGCGGACTAACGACGATGACGATTTCGACGATCTGGTCATCAGCGTCGACTCCGCACAGGACAACACCGCTGATTACGCTGCCACCTATGTTGACAGCGAGGGCAAGGTTGCCGTGGCCGGCGATGTCTCCATCAATGATGTGGACTCCGCTGAAATGTCCGGTGCGACCATCGTTCTGACCAACGCCAAGGATGGTGACATCCTGAATACCGGCGACCTGCCGGACGGCATGATCGCTGAGATAACCGAGGCGAACGGCGAAATCACTGTCTCCCTTTCCGGCGACTTCCCCATGGACGTCTATGAAGATGTCATAGGAGGCATCACCTTTGAAAACAGCCGCTCCACTCCGGATGAGACCGACCGGGTCATCGAGATCACGGTCATGGATACTGCCGGCGAAGAGAGCAACACCGCCACCTCGACCATTGCTGTCGTGGATGTCGCAGCCACCGGCCAGATCGTGCTGAACCCGAGCTTCGAGTCCACCGCCACACTGACCAACAACCCGTTTGCAACAACGGATGTGGACAACTGGTCAAACAACGGTAACGATATGTCAGTGCGCGACTACACCAGACGCGGCAACCCCGATGGGGACAAGTTCATGGAACTGGACTCCACCAACGGCAACGATGTGCTCTCGCAGACCATCGCCACCAAGGCGGGCGAGACTGTCGCCATCAGCTTTGCCTTTGCCGGAGCCAATGGTACGCCGTTCGACTCCAACACCTTTGATGTCCTGCTGGGCGACACCCTGGTGGCCAGCGTTCTTTGGAATAGTGATTCCGCAGAATACGAACTGGTTCAGGATGGAGTCGTCACGCAGACCTATGCGCCGACCATCAATTCCATTCACTGGGCTGAGGTTGAGCTTGAAGCCGTGGCACCTACCGACCATGCAGAACTGACCTTTGCAGAACATGACACAGCCAACGGCAACCACGGTGGTACGTTCATCGATAACGTCCAGGTGGAACGCGTATTCGATACCCAAATCATCGGTAATGATGACGACCTGCTCAACGGTTCCAAGGGTGACGACATCATCTTCGCAACCGATCCGGAACAGCCTGAAGACGCTACCGCAGATGGTGTGCAGATCTTCGGCGATGAAGGCAACGATGCCATCTACGGCGGAAGCGGCAACGACCTTCTGAATGGCGGTGATGGCAACGACTTCATCTTCGGCGGCGACGGCGATGACACCATCAACGCCGGTAGTGGCAACAATTACGTGATCACGGGTGAAGGCAACGACACCATACTCATCGACAGATCAGCACTGTCTGACGGTGAAGACATGATCGTTGTCGAGGACTTCCATGTCGGCACCGACGCCCTTGAACTGGGCGACGGCATGTCGGTAAAGGATATCACCTCGCACACGGATAACTCCATTGATTACACGGAAGTGCTCGTTGGTGACGATCAGGGCAACGATGTTGTCGTCAAGCTCCTGGGCGTAACGCAAACCGAACTCTCAGAGCATCAGACCACAATCAGCGACACCAACACCGCTGACGACCTGATCCAATTCATGATCGACTCCGGTACTGAATAACAACAAAAGCCCGGCATATTATATGCCGGGCATTTCGTTACAAGGGCTTGCCAACAAGCCGGATTCAAGCTACCAGAAGACTATATACTTTTACTTTACGATGAGGACTCAGATGAGACGACTGATCTTTGCAATATTCATTTCCATTGTGTCATTCAGCCCGGCCCTTGCCGGACCGGACGGCACCACAACCATCAAGGAGTCGGTGGAGGCTGCCGTTAAGCACCACCCGCAAATCAAAGCACTGCTGCACAACCGTGACGCAATATCCAATGATTTGTCATCGGCCCTTGGTCGATTTTTCCCGTCCCTTGATCTTTCCGTCAATTACGGACTGCAAAATTACGACAGCAGAGCGACTCGTGCGGACAACAAGGACGGAGACACCAACACCGCTTCCGACTCCACGCTGACTCTGACCCAGAACGTCTTTGACGGTATGAACCGCTACAATGACTACCAGGGTTCCAAGAATCGTCTCGAATCTGCCGAACATCGTTTGTATGACAACGTGGAAAACATCGCTCTGGACGCCATCCGCGCTCATATCGATATCGTCCGCGAGCGCAAGCTGGTTGCGCTGGCCGGTGAAAATATCACGGCTCACCAGGAAGTGCTGGACTCCATCGCCGAACGTGTGGCCGGTGGTGCTGGCAATAAGGCTGACGAGATGCAGGCCAGAGGCCGTGTCGCACGCGCTGAGACCACCCTCATTTCCTACATGGGCGCCCTGCGTATCGCAGAAGCTGAATATCGCCGTGTCACCGGGCTTCAGGCCGGTCCGCTGCAGGACACAGGTTTCCAGATGGACGCAATCCCTGCTTCCATGGACACCATCATGGACAAGGCTCTGGACAACAACCCCAAGGTCAAGGCCATTAAAGCGGATGTCGCTGCAACCGAACGCGACAAGGGTGTTGTCACTGCCGCTTACATGCCCACTGTGAATATCGAACTCAGCTCACGCTACACCGATGATCTGGACGGTTCCGAGACCTACCTCAACGACAACCGAGCCATGCTCGCGCTGAACTGGAATCTGTTCAACGGCACCTCTGATTACTACGATCGCCAGTCTGCTGATGATCGCATCAAGGAAACCAAGGCCACTCTTCAGGATACAGTTGAAGATCTTTCCCGACAGGTTGCTACAGCCTGGACCGAGTACCAAACTGCGGTTCAGTCCATCCAGAAGCACCAGGAAGCACTGCAGTACAGCATGGAATCCCGTGACATGTACCTGATGCAGTTCAATGTTGGTCAGCGCTCCCTGCTGGACGTGCTCGACTCCATCAACGAAGTATTCAGCAACTCGGTACTGTTGGAGACCGCCATGTCCAACCGCGAATTCTCCCTGTACCGCTTCCTCACTCTGGAAGGTCGCCTGATCAATGCATTGGAAGTCAAACAGGCAGCTTACGATCCGGAAGCTCAATAAACAGAGCAACAATTGAATTCAAAAGGGCGTAGCTTTGGCTACGCCCTTTTTGTTTGTGCGGTGGTCCACATCATCCGGTCCTAGTGACGAGCCATCGTATCCGTACCCAGTCCACTTCATTGCCAATAGGTGATGAAGATACATTGCGTTGGCTAACCTCTCACTCAATATGAAAAGGTCGATCATCCCAAATAGACGATCGACCTTACTTTCCGAATTAGTATTAACGCGCAATGAAAAGCGTTGATAGCTTACCTATCAATAGTCTTCGATAACGCGATGAGAGCGCCATACGCCCTTGTTGAACCGCGCACGGAACACGACTGCAAGAACTGTCACGTACAGCACGAGGCATATCCATGGACCGTGAACGGAAGTTGATCCGAAGTAGCTGAGCAGCGAAAGCGGGATGACAAGACATCCGAATGACGCGCTGCCCATGACAGTCATGATGAATCGGGTGTCGCCTGCCCCCTTCAATGCTCCCACATAGACAATGGCCACGGCATCCACGAGAGTAAAGGCGGCAACGTACCGCAGGAGAACAATTCCCAACGGAACGACATCATTGAATGCCGCCACTTCGCCACGGGTTCGAAACAGCTCCAGAAGAGGCACCGGGAACACGAAAAAGATCATTGCCATGAAGAACATGTAGGTCAGCGCGATGTGCAATACGGACTTGGTTGCATAGAATGCCCTATCCGGATTTCGGTTGCCCATGGCCTGTCCCACCATGATGGATACGGCGATATTCAGGCCAATGGTCGGCAGGAACGCCAGTGTGTCGATGGAAATGGCGATATTGCTGGCTGCCAGTTCAACTTCGCCGATACGCCCGACTATGAACACGAAGAAGGTGATGCCGAATATCTCCAGAAAGAACTGCACGCCACCGGGCAGGCCGTATTTCATGAACCGCTTAAACAGCTCCGGCTCGAACCGGACAGCGGAAAGCACACGGAATGACGCGTCATTGTGCTTATTGAAAATGAGGAAAGCGAAACAGACGGCTGGCAGTGTGTAGCCGAAAACGGTCGCCAGGCCGGCACCCACAATACCCAGTTCCGGGAATATCCAAATGCCGTTAATCAGGCAGTAATCCAGGGGGATATTGATTCCGGCAGCCGCAAGGTTGACCAGCATCACCGGCTTGGTGATGCCGCGCCCGGAATAGAAGCAGGACAATGTGATGCCGAGTAGGAATGGGCCTCCACCCAGTGTAAGGATACGGAAGTAGACGACTTCCAGCTCCCTGACTTCCGGCGGATGCCCACCCAGCACAAAGAGCGGTTCGGCAATGAACCAGAGCGACGCAAGGATCAGGCCCGCAGGAACGCAGAACCATATGCCCTGCCACAAGGCGGCCCCAACCCGTTCATGACGGCATGCACCAGTATATTGGGAAACAAAGACACCGGTGTATTCGGCAACACCAAAGAAAAAGGAAAGGAACAGGAACGCGGCAATGCTCGCAGGGAGCGACGCGCCTAAGGCCTCGAGGGAATAGTTTCCCAGAAATATTCGGTCCGTGAATGTCATCACTGTGGACGACATCATACTAACGACCAAAGGCATCCCTATCTTCAGGGACGCCCTATAGCCATTCGGCGCACTCCATCTTGTAAGCATCCGAGAGGGATATCCTACAAGAATGCACTCCACAACATTTTTGTACCAACAGCATACAACAAAATTGCAAAGATGCGTTTCAACTTATCGACAGGCAACGAGTGAGCCAGCTTGGCCCCGAAAGGCGCGGTCAACATGCTGGTGGCGATAATACCGAGCAGGGCCGGGATGTAGACATATCCGATGTGCGGCCCGGGGATATTTTCAACCCCTGTACCATTGATGATGTACCCTGCGGTTCCGGACAACGCGATGGGCAATCCCACGGCAGCGGCGGTGGCGATGGAGCGATGCATGGTCTGACTACACCAGGAGAGAAACGGAACCGTCAAGGTGCCGCCGCCAATACCGACGATGGCAGAAAAGATGCCGATGACATTACCAGCGCCAAAGATACCGACAGTCCCCGGCATTTCCCGAGTCCCTTCCGTCTTCTTGCCGAAAAGCATCTGAGTGGCGACGTAGTACAGAAATATCCCGAACACCGCCTTGAGGACCATGGTGGAAAGGATCGACGCAATCCACGCACCAAGGTAGGTGCCGAGAATGATCCCCGGTGCCAGCCGCCAAAAGGCGGTCCAGTCGATGGCCCCCCTCTTGTGATGGGCACGCATGCTGGAAAGTGAAGTAAAGATGATCGTCGCCAGCGACGTACCCAGCGCAACATGCTGGATGTGGACCTCGGGGAATCCCTGCAACTCAAATGCGAAATTGAGCATGGGAACGATGACCAACCCGCCGCCGATGCCGAGCAGTCCGGCAAGCACGCCGGCAAAAGCGCCGAGTACGAGATAGAGAAGATATGTGGTGATCATAATAAACTCGGCCCGCTTCATGTGAAGCGGGCCCGGTTATTGAATTATTCGCTGAAGAGAACGCGCGAGGTAATATCCTCGACGGTCTGGGAACCGGTCAGCACCATTGCCTGCAACAGTTGGCCCTTGAGTGTGGCGAAGTAGGCTTCCACCCCTTCCTGCAAGCCACCCACGGCAGCAATGGAGACAGGACGCCCGATCATGACGGCATCGGCACCAAGGGCCAGCATCTTGAGGACATCCACACCATCACGGATGCCACCGTCAACGATGATATCGAGCTTGCCGGAAACAGCCTTGGCGATGCCCGGAAGCACAGCAGCGGAACCGGGAGCATGGTCAAGCACGCGGCCGCCATGGTTGGAAACGACAATGGCGTCGGCCCCAACTTCAACAGCCAGTTCGGCCTCATCCGGGGTCATGATACCCTTGAGGATGAACTTGGCACCCCAGCCATGAACCGTATCGATCAGCGCCTTAATCTCTTCCGGCTTTTTGGGCGAAACAGGGCGACCCATCTGACGAAGGGTGATCAGTCCGGCGGCATCGACATCCACACCAAAGGTGGTACAACCGGTGGCCTTGGCTTTTTCAAATTTTTCTTCCAGCTCTTCCCCTTCCCAGGGCTTGATAAATGGAATGCCGTACCCGTCATTCTTATCAATGGCAGCGTATCCGGCCTCGTGAATGAATGGGGGCACGCCGTCACCGACACAACCGATGACACCGGCAGCCTTGGAGCCACCGACGACAGCATCGGCATATTCGTCTTCAGTGATTTTGCCGCCCATATTAAAGGATACACCACCGATGGGCGCTGCCATGATCGGCATAGCCAGATCATACCCAAGGACTTTGGTCGAACAGTCAGGCTCGGTAGCACCGTGCAGCAAACGCATGTTCAGCTTGACTTCGGCCAGTGCAGAGAGATTGTTCTTGAACGATGAGGCAGTGCCGAGTCCGCCCATACCCGGGACTTCTCCGGCGCAGGCCTTACCGTCACATACCTTGCAGACCCGGCAGAATCCTTTCATCATCTCACGGGCTTTATCCTTGATTTCCTTCATGGTTCCTCCATCTGTCGTTATTTGTCTGCAAACACTATTCGTTCGACTTCTTCCAAATGTTCCCGCATGGCCTTTTCCGCCTGCATGATGTGGCCGCCCTTGATGGCATCAACGATGGCCTTGTGGGCTTCCAGTGAACGCTGCTGACGGTCCTTGGACTGCAGAACAGAGATCCGGCTCTCCACGAACTCGTCGTGCAAGGCGCCGATCATTATGCGCATGACCGAATTGCCAGAGGCTTCGGCCAATATTTCATGAAATAACTGGTCCAGTTCGCTGGTCATCTTTCCGGCCTGGGCCGCCTCTTCCTGCTCGGAAATGACATTCTCCATCCAGGTGATATCACTGGGAGATGCATTGCGCGCTGCCAGAGCCGCAATTTCCGGCTCCACCAACTTACGAACCTCGAAGATGTCCTTGAGTCTGGGCTGACTGCGAACGATTGAACCGGCAAAGGCTTCGGCAAAGCTGTCGGCATCGGCAACACGGACAAACGTCCCTGCCCCCTGCCTGCTTTCAAGAATATCCTTTTGTGCCAACGCCTTGATGGCTTCGCGGACCGTATTGCGCGAAACAGAGAACATCTCTGCCAACCGCCGTTCCGGTGGAAGCTTATCGCCCGGAGTCAATTCACCACGTTCGATCATAGCCCGTATCTGAAGTACGATATCCTGATAAATGGATTTTCGATTGATTGGTTTGACGTCCATAACTGTAGCTCCGTGGGTGAGAAAAAAGCATGTCCGGGTTGTGAGGCACGACTCTTAGGCTAGCATCTTCGGGACCAGCACCCCCACAACCCGGACCGGCCCGGCTCAAACACGTAAACACCAACACCTCACGGCATTCACGGTCATTGGTTGGACCAATTCTCCAATTAGACCACTCTTTCACACAGGTCAACAACAGAATGCGTAAAAATGCAGATTCGCGCCTTGCAAGCTCACCCTTGACATTTTCATGTATCGAAAGGACTATCATGATACGTTGGACTATAATGTACCAAGGAGGTCCTGTGACACCCGACATTCTCATTGTTTCACTCATTCTGCTTGCCGCTATCATTCTTCTGGTGACGGAGCGGTTCACCGTTGATGTCACAGGCATCGGGATTATCGTGGTGCTCATGCTGACCGGACTGCTCACTCCCAAAGAGGCCATGGGAGGCTTTTCCAATCCCGCTCCGTTGGCTGTGGCCGCCCTGTTTGTCGTCAGTTACGGGCTGGTCCGCACCGGCGCTCTGAACTTTGTCAGCCGCATGGTCATCAGATACGCTAATGGAAGCCGATTGAAGCTTATGCTCCTGACCCTGTTGCTGGTCGGCACCCTCTCGGCGTTCCTGAACAATACCCCGGTGGTGGTTCTGTTCATGTCAATCGTCATGACAGCTTGTGTCCGGTTCGGGTTCACGCCGTCGAAATTCCTGATCCCCCTTTCGTACATCTCCATTCTGGCGGGAACATGTACGCTCATCGGTACATCAACCAACATTCTCGTCAGCGACGTGGCAGCCGGTCTCGGAGCCGCACCTATTACCATGTTCGAGTTGTCCATACTGGGCGTACCCATAGCGTTGGTGGGTGGCGCGTTCATGCTCATGTTTTCCGACTTTCTGCTCCCAGCCCATGACTCTCCGGATATCGACAGCCCATCTTCTCCCGAACTGTATCTTTCCGAACTGACCATTCCTGCCGACAGCAGCCTTATCGGAGAAAAGCCGGTGAAGGGCCGACTGGAAAGCCGGCCGGGAATCAAGATATACGAGGTATATCGCGGTCAACGTATTTTCCGGCTGGATGTAACCCGGATCATGCTTCGAGAGGACGATTTGATCCTTGTTCGGGCTTCAGCAGATGAAATAACCCGACTGCTTGACCAACGAGATGTCAGCCTGCCCTCATGCAGCAAGCCTCACTGTTTCAAAGCGCTCCATTCCGGCGTTTCCAAGTTGGTAAAAGTGCTGATCCCATCCGGTTCCAAGGCGCGCGGCACCCGGCTTCGCGATCTGTATCTGGCCGACTTTGAAGATGTCAGCATCGTCGGGCTTATCCGCAGGCACGAGCACTACTCGTGGAGAAAGGGCAACTCACAGCGCCTCAAGGTCGGTGACGTACTGCTCGTGCAAGTCAACGAAGCATCCCTGGCAACCATTCGTGAAGAAGACGATTTCATAATTCTCGACGATGACGTGGTCAAAGACATCGTCAACTGGAAGCGTGCGCCTATCGCCATGGTCATTTTTATTGCCATGATCATCGCAACAGCCAGTGGTTTCACCGATATCCTGACCGCATCCTTTGCCGCTGGATTTGCCATGATCCTGACCAACTGCCTGAACATCTCCGATGCGTATCGGGCGGTGGACGTCAAGGTCATCATGCTGATCATCGGAACCATCGCCCTCGGGTCTGCCATGCAAAAGACTGGGGCGGATGCCTACTATGCCCACGCATTTCTCGGCATGTTCCAGGATGCAGGTCCCCATGTCATCCTGACGGCGTTTATTCTTCTGACCAGCCTGCTGTCCCACTTTCTATCCAACAACTCGACAGCGGTCCTGTTGGTCCCGATCGCCATTGCAACGGCTCAAACCCTGAATGTGGACCCCCGACCATTCATAATTGGCGTCGCGTTCGGAGCTTCGGCCTGCTACGCAACCCCCATCGGCTACCAGACCAACCTCATCGTATACGGACCTGCGGGATACCGTTTCGCGGACTATCTGCGTCTTGGTCTGCCAATGGTCGCCATCGTCTGCGGTGGAGCCGCCCTCTTCATTCCCAAATTCTGGCCGTTCTGATCAAAAGAGAACACAAACACAAAAAAAGCCCGGAGCAACAGTTTGTTGCTCCGGGCGATACGTTTTCACTGATTATTCGTTGATCAGGCTTTCCGCAAGGTGTGCAGGGTGATCTCAGGCCCTGAACCAAGTCGCATGGGTGGTCCCCAGTAACCTGTGCCTACGTTGACGTACAGCAACGTGTTTCCATGCAGATGCAGCCCACGGACATAGGGCTGGAAAAGATGCACGGCAAAGTTATACGGGAAGTATTGCCCACCATGGGTATGCCCGGACAACTGGATATTGAATCCGGCTGCCTCGGCTTCATAGATGGAGCGAGGCTGGTGCGCCAACAGGATGGAAACATCATGATCCGGGGCATTGGCCATGGCCGCCTTGGGCGACGACTTGTGCGCGGGATGCATATGCTCACTGCGAATATCGGTTACACCGCCAAGCAGGATGCGGCCCTGTCCGGTATCGATCAACCGGTGCTCGTTGAGCAGCGGCTTCATGCCGAGCTGATCCGACTTCAAGGCCCACTGCTCAACCCCGGAATAGTACTCATGGTTGCCGGTGCACATCCAGACGCCATGCGGGGCAGTGAGATTGGAAAACGGTGCTACCGCCTCGTTCAACTCCTGCACGGTCCCGTCGACGACATCGCCGGTGTGCACGATCATATCCGGGTTCTGGGCATTAACGGCATCGACCACTGCCTGAAGCCAGTCTTCTCGGATGGTCGGCCCCACATGGGTGTCGGATATCTGGGCAATGGTGAATCCGTCCAGACCGTTCGGCAGGCCTATGACCGGCAGTTCATTGGGTACAACAGGCGGCACGGAGCGGGCCTTGAAGATAGAGTAGCCCGTCAGCGGGAGTGTGGCTGTCAGGATAGCCGTATTACTTGCATTGAGCAAAAATCGCCGACGCTCCTGATCCGCCTTTTTGGTGTAGATGCGAGGGCGCCGACGGCCAAGGCGAAGACTGATCTTCTGCCCGATCCGCTTACACAATACCGGGATATCCCGCCCCAACATGAAAATAACCAGAAGGGACACGAAACCCAGGAACGTGTATCCCACCCAGTTCACATAAACCAATATATCGCTATCTAAACCCTGGCCATCAACCAGCCACTTGAGGCGCTGGCCGAACAGCAGAACCGGCACAGCCAGCCAGGCCGCAACCTTCCACCGTCTGCGTATGGAGGCAGGGTTTATGAGCCGCCAGCCGATGTACAACGTTAGAAACGTTGCCACCGCCAGCACGACAAACTTCCACATGATCGAATCTCCGCCATTTTAGATTGGTATCGACTTCACATGGGCATAAACTGTCTCAATGTCAAATATGTGCACCTATATTCCATTACTTCATAATAGACGATGCACCTTTGCCTCGACTGTCGGCTCTTCAATTAATTCAATATTTTCAACATCGGCAGTATCTTGTCATGGACCAGTTTAAGGTAGGACCTGGCAGCCCGGTGGAACTGGAACGAATCGGTAGAGGATGCAAGTGGATTGTCCATCACAGCTCGAATACCCCACCCGGAAGGCGAGAAATTACGGTCAACATCACTGGAGGCAACATTGCTGAAGAGAGATCCATCTTCTATGCGCATCTTCCATACTTTACATCGTTCTTCCTTGATCCCCTCGTAGGCCAATATCTCCTTCAATATCGGCTCCTGCCTTTCTGAAAACGGCTCATGGGGCGCATCCAGGGACGACTGGCTGGAAAGGAACGCCTTGTACACAGCGTGAAGACGCGTGCACGCCTCGTAAAAGGACTGGGCATTATCCCTTTCGGATGCGAGATATTCTACCTCCGGGTGACCGGAGTTGCTGTATTCGAATTGCCAGCGCATGTACGGCCTGTCCGGAAATGTCGCGGCACCGGCATGTCCCAGCATGGATGCTTCGGCAAACGATGCGGCTACACGCTCTTTGAACAGATCGAGCTTGCGCGAAATATATGAATCCAGAACATCGGCATTCAAGGCTTCAAGTGTGGTCTGATCGACTTCATTGAGCGGAGAGGCTGTGCCGGAGAACCCGTAGTGCGAATAGGTGTCTTGAATGACGTGAGAGATGATGCCCAGCAGATGAAGCGCGTACGGCTCATTGGCAGCATTGGCAGCGAGGGTATGCTCGATAATCGCTTCGACCGCCCTGTTTCCTTCATCTCCCTTAAGACAGATCATCCGTGACTCGACATCATCGCCCATGCCCCCAGGCAGGAAATGAAAGGGCACCCACACGTTCCACTGATCCATCCTGTCAAAGTTCTTCGACACCTCCAGCATCTTGTGCGCCGAAACCACCGGCAGCATGTACCTTCTATTGGCAATATCAACCGGCTGAGCGCAGACCGACTCGTCCACATATTGCGCGGCGGTGGCGATGGTGTTGGCGAGATCAGGCGAAAACCCCGCCATTCTGGCGACCGCATAGGTTCCATGGTAGTGCATGTCCAACTGCATACGTTCCTCCAAGTTTGAATGTAATGAGTCAAAGCAATATAGACAACACGCATGAATTAGGCAATAATATATTTAATACCAGTATAAACCTGCAAAAAACAACTATCAAAGGGTTGACAAGTGCGAACCGTTGAGCCGCAATAGCTAGCGAGACTCAGGAAAAAATCCCAATTTAACTGTTCATTTTTCTGTGGAATCCTTCAAAAAACCGGTTTCAAACCGAAAGCCCTTATGGTAAGCCATTCTCGTCGTGGCGCACCGACGCCCACCACACCTGCCGACCGCCATACCTGTCGAAAATCAACCCAGCTGAATTTGATCCATTTTTTTTCTAAACTAGCTCTAGAAAAAAGTTAAATATTTTGGTGAACACTGGATGCGACAGCCTGTGGAAAACTTTTACAATTCCCGCATATTTTCCCATAATTGGCTACAATCAAAATACAGCAGCTCACTATTAAAAAAATTCCAAAACACCCCCTGTACAAAATCGGAAGCGTAGGATATCAATGTGGACACACTTCGGCTGTGCTCCACACACCCTGTCTCACAGCTAAAGTTCGCCGGAAAATCACCGCCTCACACGACATTCAGAGCGACATTCGGCACCCAATAAAAACCATTTCTGCGCGCAGTAGCAGAGGAGATTTGAGGATGGATACACCCGTCGGGGTATGGAACTACGTACGCGGTTTTGAGAACCTGAGCCTTTGCGACTGGCCGGGGCGAGCCACGTGCATTATTTTTCTCGGCGGATGCAACCTGCATTGTCCGACATGCCACAACCATGAACTGGCGTGGGACATGCAATCGCTCCCTGCCATCGACAAGACGCGCATCACATCCTACCTGCGCGACCGCGCCGGATGGCTGGACGGTGTGACCATCACCGGAGGGGAACCCACACTGGTCCCTGCGCTGGGCGAGTTGCTCATGGAAATCAGAAAAGTCGGACTGCCCATCAAAATCGACACCAACGGGATGCGGCCCGATATCGTCGCCGAACTGCTGGAATGCAATCTGGCCGATGTTTTTGCCGTTGATGTGAAGGGACCGTACGCCAAGTACCCCGCCCTCACCGGCCACGCCGTTTCCGAAATTGCCGCCAAAGCCAACCTCGAACGCATATTCAGGATTGCACAGGCCAAACCCGAGGCATTTTACTTCCGCACCACACGTGTGCCCGGGCTTACCGATAACGATATCGAAACAGCCCAAAGCTACCTGCCTCTCGATTACGAACTGAAGATTCAACAATATGTGCCCCCAAGGAGGAAGACGGAGCATGCCCAGTCAGATCATGAAACGCGACGGCCGGTTGGAAACGTGGTCAACTGACCGCATCTCCCAAGCCATTTTCAAGGCACTCGCTGCCAGCGGTATCAAGGACCCCATTCTCGGCAAACGTCTGGCGAGAAAGGTTGAGCAAAAACTCGATGGAGTGGACATCCCCGAACAGGAGCATGTCCAGAACACTGTCGAGCAGATTCTCATGGAGTCCAGACAGTTTGAAATCGCCAAAAAGTATATCCTGTACCGGGAAAAGCGCAGACAGCTCCGCTCTCAGAAGGAAGCATATCTTGATATCAAGGATGTCATCGACACCTACCTTGATCAGGCCGACTGGCGCGTTAATGAAAACGCCAACATGACCCATTCCTTTCAGGGATTGATGCTCCACCTTTCGGGGACGGTCCAGGCACGCTACGCGCTGGAAAAATACCCGGAAGAAA
>CEUM01328235.1_pt1 | contig 18340 bp, 14 predicted proteins | sample 356421 | NCBI WGS metagenome assembly CEUM01 (sample SAMEA2622716, study PRJEB7988) | marine metagenome | biome: marine biome (ENVO:00000447); feature: surface water layer (ENVO:00002042); material: "saline water (ENVO:00002010), including plankton (ENVO:xxxxxxxx)" | depth 5 m | reverse complement strand
TATTGTCCCATTATCCAGCATCGTAGACGAAAAAGATTCCAAGCCAGAAGAGGCAATCTTTAGTTCGATTGACCAAGAAATTGACTTCTTTGCGAGATATAAATCTCCTGTAAGTTGGTCAAGCATCAAAACGTGTGGATTGTTTTCTGAGTCCACATGCAATTGTAGAGGGGTAGCAAGTGTCAGGGTAACTGAACCGATTTGTTCTGGGCTTGACCACGTACCATCTGTTGAAGAACTATACCAAACAGAATTTGCAGGTCGACTTTGATACACCAGATGTTGTTTGAGATGGTCGACAGAAGCGATATCGAGGTTGGAGCCAAAACCACCGTAGTTCAATAAGGTCCGTTCCAATATGGTGTGATGTGATGATTTTGCGACTAAAAGTTGATTTATTCCTGAAGACAATATCCAGGATTGACCTGAAGGGCTGATTGAAAAACTTGAAGTGATAAGTGATGATTGTTGAAAAATCTGATTTGAGACCCATCTGCCCTCTGGGCTTCCATCCATGGTTCTTTGAAACAAGATAGTGCTATTGTCAATGCTTGCCATGATCAAGGTTCTCAAATCATATGTTATTCCAAGCTCTAACGCTTCGACTGTTCCATTCGTTTCCAAGTCCACATATTCCCATTCTCTTTCTGATAATACATGAACATCCAAATTACCTGTTGTCATATTCTTTTGCGTTAAAACGACCTCAACCGCTCCATCGGCATTGAAATCATGTCCACCCGATATCGATGATGATAACCGACTCATCATCGATCCAGATTTTAGGAGATATTGCTCTGATTTAGGTCCTGAATCACTCCCCAAAAATATTTCAATTTCACCACTTTGGTCAGCTTTCAACTTAGAGACCATGAAGTCATCAAACCCATCATCATTGATATCACCAAGACCTGATGCAGAATACCCTATGCGATCATTGGCACTTTCACCATCATATATCCAAGAGGGTTGAAGATCTAAACCTGATGTATTTCCGGAAAAGAGCCATAATTTTCCAGCCTGATATTTCTCATTTGTATTATTAAAAATTTCACTGATTAGTAATTCATCATCTCCGTCATTATCGACATCACCAATGAACGCTACTTCATGACCGAATAATCGGCCCTGTTTGTTGCTTTGATAAATCCGGTGAGGGGAGGTATCAATCCCATCAATGCTCCCCAAGAAAACCTCCACGGAAGAGTAATTGATTGGAGAACTCTCATTTCCCGTATTTGATACGGCAAAATCAGCATAACCATCGCCGTTAATATCACCTCTCGTGGCAAAATTCTCGCCAAAGCCATTACCGGTTGTAGTAGAAGATTTACTGAGAATTGCATGGGATTGTGGAACACTTGCATTGCCATGATAAAGCGAAATTGTTCGGTTTGATTCGAATCGGTCAATGATGCCTAAATCGGTGAAACCATCTCCATTAGTGTCACCCATATCGAGCAACTGATACCCAAAATTCATGGAATTTGAAGAGGTAAGTTCCCACCATGGTTCGTCTGAAATGCCTTCTTGGCCACCTAGATGAACAAATACAGAGGCATTTCCAAGTTGGTTTGCACGAACACTAAACACCAAATCATCAAATCCATCACCATTGAAATCCAGTAGTTTAGGAGAAGCAATACTCGAAAAGGATTCATTTCCAACCAATGAAAATGCTGAGGTTTGATTGAGACCTTCTGCAGAACCAGAATACAAGGCGATTGCTCCCCAGAGCCCTTCCCTACCGATTACAAGGTCCTCGTAACCATCCCCATTGTAATCTCCGGTATCGAATACCGTTTCGTAATCAACTCTTTCCGTTACTCCTGCAGGAAGTGTAAGAATCGGTGAACTTCCAATTTTTCCAGCCACCTTTCCTCTCAAACTTTGCAAGAGATTGATGTATGATTGATCTCCAGATTCATATGCATATGCAATTTGCTTCACACCATTTTGATCAACACTCATACCAATCTGGCCTGTCAAATTTCCGAAACTTGAAACTTCTTTTGGGACAAAAGAATCACCTGAACTTGTGAATAATTTCATGCTATTCGTCGATTGAACGGTGCACAAAATCTCTATTTCTTGATTAAATCCGTCAATTTCCACATCGGGTAAAATCGGCTCATTAACGAGTATTTCTTTGCTCCAGAATGAACCAGAATAATGCAATAATCGAAGAGACTGATTACTATCTCTAAACACAACATGAGGTTTTTCCTCCCCATCAATGTAAAGTTCGAGAGGACCTCCTGCTACATTTTGGTCAATAATTCTCGTGTTCCAGGTTTCTTCGTCATATGATGTGCTCTCAAAGACTTGTCTGGAAAACATGACGTCAGAATTATTGTAAAATACAACATTTGCACGTCCGTATGAGGTCAAATCAATGGAACAAGCATCGTTAGCTGTTGCCGTAGATAATGTTGAAATTTGTAATGAATGTTCTAAACCATAGATGGTTTCACTTCGATAAACAACATCTAAGCCCTCAATGTAACAAATGTGAGCCTTGCCATTGGCTTCAACCACGATGTCAAAGGCTCGAATGGTGTTGTTTGCATTCCATGATTTGTATACCCAATTTTGACCAATTGTTTCCGGACGGACATCCCAATCAACACCATTGTGCTGAATTGTTTGACCATTGAGATTAATACCGCTTCCCTCAATGGGGGGCAAAGGTTGCACATTTTTCTCAAACTGGCTTGCAGTTAATTGGTTTGTTTGAAAAAATAGCGGCGTCATCGATGCTAAAAATAGCATAATGGAAAGAGCAAATACGTTTACACGTCCCTGCCGCATACGAAAACTCATCATCTTTTCATTGAAAACTGTTGTCTAGGCGGTCCCCCCTAAGGGGGGACCGAGATAATCTGTGAATGAAGACATTGAAAGGCCCCAACATTTGGCGGTTTCATGGGCATCGGCACGGTAGTCGCAGCAAATGGGACATGGCCAAGAGAAGAAATCTGGAAACCATTAGTGGAAAAAGCAGACATGCTCATTGCTTTGGATGGCGCAGGGGATCGAATTCAAGCCGACCTCGTTTTAGGAGACATGGACAGTATTTTACAAATACCAAATGACAAATTTTTGCATCTTGTTGAACAAGATGATACTGATTTGGCAAAAGCCTTGAAGAGGTTTGACGTTAGCCATATTTTTGGCGTCGATGGTGGCCGCTTAGATCATCAGATCGGGACCTTTTTTGCATTGATTGAATCAGGATCTAACGCAATTGTTCACTTTGACAAATGGTGTGGAGTGAGAATTCCAAAAGAGGGAAGAACGATTAAGTTAAATCAAGGAAGTATCGTATCTCTTTTTGCCTTTGAAAAGGTCGAAGAAATACAATCATCGGGACTTGCCTATGGGTTTGATAATCAAAATCTGGAACCGGGAACCAGGGGTATTCATAACGAAGCCATTTCAGATGAGGTTTTTGTTAAATGTGGTAATGGAGAACTCGTCATGCTTTGGTCTATAGATTCTGAGCTGGAGCAAAAGTGAATTCAAAAATCAATCAAAGGTTACCGTTGATGACTAGAGGCTTACTTTTCGTCATCATAAAGTTCAGAATAAAATGATTTCATTAATTCTAATGCGCCCCAGTCCCCATCTGTTTTAACAACGCTTAATCTAGTCAATATCATAATCAAGACTGTTAGAATAATACAAACAATAGGAATCCCAATAAAAACCGAGATGCCTGCAAGTATCATGTACTCATACCAAGAAAAGAAACCATATTCAATAATTGAGAATATAAGAATTACAATAATCGACGGAACAAAAATTATCCAAATTAAATTGGTCATTTCTTCTAACTTTATAACCATCAATTCGTTTTCTTCCACGAATTTCGTATTTTGGACTCAGATATGTCTTTTTCTAAGAATTACTAACTCAAATACCGGACGAACCAGCATTGGGTGTATCCAAGAATTCACCTGATTAACCTGAGCAATCAGATGAAAAAACAATTCGCTTCCATCGGGTTGCAACTCAAGATATGCTATCCAAGGTAGAGTTTTTATTCTGCGATCAAGTCTCTTTTTTGTGGAATGGAATTGAAAGTCATATCTTCCATGATTATTGAGGAAGGTAAGATTGACATCTCTTTTTGAGCCATTGTGATATAGTTAAACGCAAGGGTTTCGGCATTATATTCGTCTTCGACGTAGTCATCCAACAGAACCTTGAGTTTTCTAAATCCGTCCGGATTACAGTGATGTATAAGCATGCCATTTTCTTCATGGAATGTTCGAACTCGGTCTGGTGTCCAACCCTTATCATACATAACCCACCATTTTTGCATCATTTTGACCCTTGAGAGAAAATTCTTTGTTTGAGATGATTTTTCCAATTTACCCTCATCAATTACTGGTATGTAGGGATAAAGTGTGGTGAATATTTTGGTAAACATGCCTTGCCCATTAAGTTGAGATTTTCCAACTCCATCGGTTTGGTGGACCACAACATGGTCAATACCGCAAGACGTGGAACTTTGTTTGAAGATTATTCCTGATACTTGTATTGAAATTAAAAAATCAGACTTGAGTTGAGCGAATTTCACCATCTCCTGGGTCAAATCACGATTCGATTCTGAGGTACATTCCAACCGTGTATTCCCATTTCGATTTACTAACCGTGTAGCAGGCCTAGGTGTACCTAACCCGATTTCAACCTCAGGGCAAAAAGGAATAATTTCAACAGAAGAGTTCAACTCTGGAATCAGCAATTCTGTGTCCACCATTCGGCCATCATGACGTACTTGATGACCCACCAGACAAGCCGAAACGGCTACTCTTGGCTGCATATTTTAAACTCGAAAAGTGAGTATATGAATAGGCGTTTTTGGGCTCCTCATCGAGAGAGAAAAAGGAATTGTTTTCTTACCCACGTTCTGAAAGCCAATTTGATTTTTGCATATACAGAGATAGTTGGTCTGCTTGAGAAGACATCTCCTGAACGGCGCATTATTTCTGCAAGTATGGCTTCATAAGCTTCACACATTAATCGAGGTTGAACTCTCGCCCTTGAGTTAAGCAGAGGTAGCAAGCGCCTACCAGAAGACATATGCCTTCTGATTTGGGACACATACTCATTCACAAAAGCAGTCCATCGTGAGTCACCAACCAATACATTTGTTGGCAACTCCTCAATAGAAATTCCATGGTGGTTAAGTACATCGATTGGGACATAAACCCGATTGTCGTCATAATCTTCCACTACATCCCTGAGAACGTTGATCATTTGTAATTGGATACCCATGTCGATTGCATGCAAACGTGCTGACTGATCTTTGTAACCATACACTTCAATGAGAACCAAGCCAACAGCAGAGGCTACTTTGTAACAGTAGGCTCTCAAATCATCCCATGTCTTGCAACGCACCTCAAACAAATCGTCTTCCATTCCTTCAATGATAGCATCAAGGTCTTTCATTTTAGGAGAAAAATCTCGAATTACAGCATTCATTGCTACCATCACAGGGTCATGTTTTTCGTGGAAGTTTTTCTTCATCATCTGGTTAATTTTACCTCTTGTATCTACAAGAGCGGAAAGCCTTTCAAAATGAGTTTTAGAATCGCTGGAGGGAGAGGACTTGTGGATTTCTCTTAACTGCTGATCTCTTTGAAGAGTTTGCTGACGAAGTTGTTCTGTCATCTGGACGGGAGGAAGGGCGTCTCCATCGGCGATATCATCCACACGCCTACAAAAGGCGTAGATTGCGTGGACGGCTTTTCTTTGGAAAAGAGGTAACGATGAAAAACTGGAGAAAAAGGTAGATGAAGCGCACTTACAAATATCTTCGCAAACTGAGAATGCGCCTTCTTCTGAGTATGTTGGCATCGTGCGCATAGGGTATTCTTCTCAAACGAGTATATCAAATGTCGTTAATTACTCATGTAATAGTTTGACATTTCTCATATTAAATACATGCAATAATAACCCAACTGGCATCAACATAACACCGAAGAACACTGAGGCTCTCATTTTATTTCTGTTAATCTCATATTTGATGGACTGAGTCCAAATCCAACGAGTAATCATGATATCACCAGCGACTAAATGAGACCAAGCCAACACCGTACCTTCTGGGGAAGAAAGCAATTCTTGCATGCCAGCCAACATACCTGATGGCGTTAAATCGACAAACATATCGAGCATACTTGTTGGATTTAGGAAAAGGACAAAAAACCAACAAGCCAATGGTCCAAGAAAAATCCAGTGAGTGTTTACCCACTTCGAAGTTCTTTCATCATCGGGATAAAATAACATTCCAAACCAAAAAGGTCCAACCCAGAAGGTTGAGGCAATGAAGAGATACTCATACATTTGAGTGTCTCCATCAAACATTGGTTGAATTTGCTTTAACTGGGATGTTATTTCGATGCGTTTTTTCGGCTGCTCTTCCTTTTTTGCTTCGCTTAACACTATCTTCAAACCAGACAGATTCTCCGTTCCAATCTGGAATTATTCCTAAATCATCGCACAAAAGTTTGCTGGTAATTCTAGCGCTTTCAAAAATGACGGGGAGGCCTGAACCAGGATGGGTCCCACCACCAACTAAGTACATATTATCAACATCCTCAAATTTATTTTGAGGCCTTCTCCAAAGCATTTGGTCGAGCCCATGGGCTAGGTTAAACACCGAACCTCTGTAACAATAGTCACCCCATTCGTCTGGAGTAATGACCATCTCTGTCACAATGTGGTCTTTGATGTTCTCATAACCGAGTTTCGTCTCGATTTGATCAAGAATTCGATTTCTGTAATCATCTTTAATTTCACTCCATTTGACATTTTCATGTTGGTGAGTTACCGGTACCAAAACATAGACGGTGGAACATCCTTCGGGAGCCATTTGTGGGTCGGTGACACATGCATTTTGAACATATACTGATGGGTCGTCCCACGAAACCTGGTGCTTGTTTTCAATCTCTTCAAGATTGGTTACATAATCTTTGGACGCATAGATTTGGTGGTGCGGCAGATCATATTTTCGATCTACACCAAGATACAACATGAAAGTTGAACATGAATATTGTTTGTTCTCCAATTTCTTATTGGTCCATCTCTTTCTTTTTGAATCAGGCACCATTTGTGTCATTGCGTTAGCAAAATCGGCGTTAACGACTATCCTGTCTGCGAAATACTCACCCTTGCTTGTTTTTACCCCAATCGCTGTTTTTCCTTCAAACAGAACCTCATCAACTGGCTCCTCGAGAAGGAATTTTACACCTAAATCTTTGGCAATTTCTGACATCCTGACAGGAACCGAACCAAGACCACCCATGGGATGAAATATTCCATATTCGTACTCCAAAAAGGCAAGAATAGTGAACATACTTGGGCAATTAAATGGAGACATGCCTAGGTATTTTGTTTGGAACGACATCGCTAGCATGAGCCTGTCATCATCGAAGAGACGTGTCAAGTCTTTGGCCACGGATCGAGTTGGGTGAAGCACTCTAGCTGCCCTGAAGGCTCTTTTCGATATGAGATCAGAGAACCCCTTCCAGGGTGATTGAAGACAAGATTTAGTCAGAGATAATTTTTTGCGATTTTCCTTCACGTACTTCATGAACGCTTCGCCGTCTTTGGGACCCGAAAGTGCGCTGATTTGTTCTTTCATCAATTCCAAATCACTCGTACAGTCAAGTTGCCCACCCTGTCCAAAAATAAGACGATAATTAAGGTCGAGCTTATTGAGATTCAATTCTTCTCTGGCATCGTAACCAATCGCTCGGAAAATCCCTTCAATAACCTCGGTGTAATGAAAAAATGTTGGACCCAAATCAAATTTGAACCCATCTCTTTCGATAACTTTGGTCCTACCACCTACGGTTGCTGATTTTTCGATTACAGTTACATCAATGCCTGCTTTTGCTAGCATCAATGATGCTGCCAACCCACCAGGTCCAGCTCCAACAACAATTACCTTAGGCGCCATGAGTTTAGTTCCATTGTCTTTTTTTTTAAAGTGCCGTTTATCTCTATCAAACGATTGGCGGAGAAATTGTTGCAAATTCATCCAAATAAGGGCCCATTGAACTAATGAGATCCACATCAGGATGTCCTCTCAATACCATCCCATCCATGTACATCAATGCACGAATAATCGCAAAAGTTTCCTCTCCAAACTCACAACCCGCGAGTACACTTGCCTTCACCGTTTTCATCATTTGTTGAGTGAGAGAAGTTGTTGAAACAGTCGTTCCCACAAAACCATCGTAGAGTAAATGCATCTCTTGCATGTATGCTTTCTTTACTTCTGGGTTGGGTTTTTCCTTGGCCATGTGAAGCATGGCTTCAAAAGATTGTTCCAGGTTCCCTTTAGCCAGATGGAAAAAGAAACTAAACAGTGCACTTCGAACGTGTTCGGGTGCCGTACAGATTGCACCAGTATCGATGAAGATAAAATCGCCATTTTCACCAACCATCACGTTACCAGGATGCAAATCTCCGTGAAAAACTCCGAAACCGAACATAAACGCCCCATGGATTCTGAATAACTGCAGTAAATCTTCCCAAGATAAACGGCCATCTGCAAGTAGATCTTCGGCTGTTGGTTCGAATATTTCCTCCATTACAAGTACATGTGAATTAGACCATTCCGGCCAAACTTTTGGGAACCTGAGTTTAGGCATCGGGAAGTTTTCATGATGCATTTCAGCGAGTGCTTGCAAATCTTTGGCGCCTTGGATTTCATTTCTCAAATCAAGTTCTCTGAGTGTATAATCTTCCACGTGATGTAAGAGTCCGAGGGGATTTCCTACCTTCCTTAGTTTTGGTCGAAGAAATAATCCAATACTCAACCATCTTCTGAGTCGTTTGACATCTTTTCTAAACGACTTCTCAAAATCTGATTTGATTATTTTAACAACAACTCTGGTACCATCTTTCAATTTCGCTCGATGAACTTGGCCGATACTCGCTGCTGCAAAGGGGTTGAGTTCCATCTCTAGGACGTTTTCGAAAAAACCATCTGGAGCTTTATCCTTGAGTATTTTCATTGAATCTTCAGGTGGAATCGAACTTGCTTTTTGATACAATCCTTGTAATTCTTTACATTTTTCCGGAGAAAGCAGATCAGGACGCAAGGCAAAAATCTGTGAGAGTTTTACTGCTAATAGCCCCATTTTCTGTATCTTCTCGATATCTGTCTTGCCTTTTTTGCGAATTTCTCTCATTAATCGCAAAAAAGTGAGTAATTTCATGAAAACATTCCTCACTCGTTAATGTCTTCTTGCAAAATCATGTGATATCGCCATAAGTCATCAGATTCGCCAGTGCCTTCTTCCCGTCGGATTCTGACCCCTTGTTCGGAGGCATATCTCGTTTCAAGAGCGCCTTGGATAATACCATCATCTAACTCCCACATTGGAAGAACGTCAGGATTATCATCCGGAAGATGAACTAAGCCTACTTTGACATGAAATGTTGGCTCGATTCCATATTGTAGAGAACCTAAACCTGCATATTCCCACCAATCCATCATCTCATTAAGAAATTCGATATTGTCTTCGATACCCCTCAATGAGAAAGCCAATTCCTGGCCAACTCGATTTCCCACTTGTCTGAGCATAAGGTTGAGATTTATGCCAAGAAGCTTCAAGTTCGAGAGCCTGCCTTTTGAGAGTTCAACTCTCGCAGCGTTTACTTTTGAGCCTGCTTCAAAAAAGGAATCTGGATTAAACGGTAGGTCTTCATCTGGAAGATCGGTGACGTCAAGCGCATCTCGAATACTATCGAGAAATGAGCCTTCTCCAATGGTGAGTTTTAGCGGGTCGTGAATTCGATCTTGAGTGAATCTTGTCTCAGCAATTGATAGAGGCACAGATTCTTCCCAAATTGTGTCGATTAAATTCTGCTGAGCAACCGCAAATGGTTCAGACTGTATGACCAAAGCTGCATCTTCCTTTCCTCGTCCTACTGGGTTGGTTTCGACATGGAGGAACTGCACAACATCAGTATTATCTTGTAAAAAGCCTTGAGAATCTAAGTCATCGGAATGTCTCACTTCAATGTCATTGTGTAAGTCAGAGAAGAAACGTAATGTTCGCTTCTCCAGTCTCGCTACAATTCGAATTGAAACACCCTTCGCAGCGGCTGCATTCACAGCAGCAAGGGCTGGAGATCGACAAAGGTGCAAAATCCCGAACCTGCCGAGCAGAAGAACCATCTCCTCCTCACATGATTCAGCCATTTGCTCAAGTTTTCGATAAATGTGTACTCTTTCCTTTAGGACTGCAAAGCGAGGTTCATCGCTGTTTTGTTGACTCGTGTTATTTTTTTCACTAACTTTGATATTTTTAGAGACCTCTTCGAAACCAGATTTTAAGCGATTGAGTTGGGTACTTCGCATCTCAATAATATGAGAAACGGCTTGGTCTACTCTCATCGAGGAAAAACGCATGGGACGATCTGCAGTAGCGGTTACTATACCCATTTCTTGCAGCCTTGACAAACTGTTGTAAGCATCTAATCTTGTTGTACCCAGAGATTTAGCAAGGTCACTTGCTCTCTGTTTCGGTTTTTCGCTGAGGGCCATTACGGATCTTACTTCACGCTCTGTTAACCCTGTTTCAGCAAGGAGTTCGTCCCAACTCATTGTACATCACCTGTTACAGATGAGAGTTCTGAAAGAATCTTTGCAACGTGTCTCCGTGGTCTGAAAAGCCAATCGAATACATGATGAATTTTATTCTCTGGATTCACGAGGAAGGAGGATTTTGCTGGAAACTTTCCCAGATACACCGGTACACCAAATTGGGAAGCCACTTCTCTCTCTTGGTCCGAGAGTAAATCGAATGGAAGTCCACCCAGCTCTTCTTTGAATCTTTGGTGATCCGCAACTGAGTCCTGAGAAATTCCCACTACAGTGCAGCCTGCTGAAACAAATAAGTCATGTTGCTCTTTGAAAGTTAGACATCCTCTTTTACATGTAGGTGAACCATCTTTTGCATAAAAGAATAGTATTCTCCAAGTTCCATTCAAGGACGAGCTTTCGAATGTTTCTCCTTTGTCATTGAGTAGAGAAAACTCAGGGCATTCTTGACCGATCATTGATGACATGAGTTAATCCCTGCTTTTTTCCGTATATGGTTTTAATCACGCTTGAAGGAGATGCCCCATACGAATGGCTTTCGTTCGCAAATAGTCTTCGTTTTCCTTACATTTGCCTGGTTGGTGCTCAACCCTTTCTACGATTTCTATTCCAGCATCCTCTAGTTGCTGAATTTTATCTGGATTATTAGTCATGAGTCTTATTTTGGTCACGCCCATTGAGATGAGCATGTCTACTGCTATGGTGTAGTTCCTTGCATCTGCCGGCAATCCCAATGCAAGATTTGCATCTAGGGTATCATAGCCTCGGTCTTGAAGTCTGTAGGCCTTCATTTTTGCAGCTAACCCTATGCCTCTTCCTTCTTGGCGCAAGTACAATACGATACCAGATCCATGTTCCTGCACTGCTTGCATTGCTTTGTCAAGTTGAGGGCCGCAGTCGCAGCGTAAACTTCCAAATGCGTCGCCGGTTAGACACTCTGAATGTACTCTTACCAACGGAATAAGATCGCCGTGCAAGTCTCCTGCATACAGGGCTGCGTGTTCTTTCCCGGTAGTAGGATCAGGAAATGCCCTGATGCGGAAATCACCGAATTTGGTGGGTAATTTAGCGTCTGCTGCTACGGTTTGGCTCGTTGCTGGCCTCTTTATTTCTAGCATGAAACAGCATCAATCCAGTTTGCTTATAAATAATCGTTCAAATACCTAGAATTCTTTCAAAATACCTCAAAAATTCAAATTTTTGATTTAAGGATGGTCAACAAACCAAAAAATTTCAGCATAGTTTGCAGCGGTTTCTAATTCTGTGAAACAACCTCCTCTCATCAATCTATCAGAGTTATCCAATCACTGATTCATGCTGATAGAGAATCTAAACAGGTCACAAAAACGAAAAACCTTACACAGAGAAGACATCAGACGTCAGATTTTCTTGGCTAACCTCAATCTGAAAGATTAGGTCCAGAACGGTAGTTCATATACTGGGATGAGAAAAATGTTCCATGGTCAGCACGGATTTGGGTGTTGCGGCGGCAGTAGTTGTCGACCACAAATTGCTCATCGTGCAAGAAAAAAATGGCATACACGCTGGAAAGTGGGGCCTTCCTAAAGGATATGTGGATGAGGCTGAGTTACCAGAGCACGCAGCCATCAGGGAACTCAAAGAAGAAACTGGACTAAATGGCGAAATCTTGAGAATTCTCGGCATCCGCACGAGAGTAAAAGCTGAAAAAATTGCTGTTTTCATCTGTTACCTTGTTGAAGCCACGGATTACAAAACAGCACGCTGCGAGAAAGAGATTTCAGATATAAAATGGATAAGCTCCACACAAATCGATGAAATAAACTGGCTCTCAACTACCATGAAATCTCTCGCTCAAACTGCGTTGCAGACCCCCAAACAAAAGACTACATTTGACTTATCCTCAACAGAAGGTCACCCCTACATGTTGACCATACTGGACGCACCGATAGGAGGAATAGGTTCATGACAATAAGTCAACGAATAACCAACTATCATGAAAACTCCAAACATGAGGGAGAATTCATCCTGTATTGGATGACCTCTGCTAGGCGTTCCAAGAGAAATTTTGCACTCCAAGAAGCCATTCGAGAAGGAAACGAATCTGAAAAGCCCGTGATTGTAGTAGAAGCCCTTTCGCTAGAACACAGATGGGCCAATGACCGATCACATACATTTGTCCTTCAAGGCATGTTGGATAACAGAGAGGCATTTGAATCATCAAACGTGACATACATACCATATGTGGAAACTCAAAGAGGAGAGGGAAAAGGATTACTTGCGTCTTTTTTAGAAAGGGCGCACCTTTTGTTCATCGATGACTATCCTACATACTTACCCAAAATTATCACTCAAAAAAGCATTGAATTGGCAAAGTGTCAAGTTCGTGTTGTCGACTCAAATGGCATCATTCCGATTCGATTATCGGAACGTCCTTTCAAAACAGCATATGCATTTAGAAGATATATGCAAAAAGAAATCGTTGAACAATTGTTGAACTTGCCTGCTGAATACCCTCTTCAAGAAGCAACAAAACTTCCGATTGTGGATTCAAAAACCATTCATGATATTTTCAACTCCTCAAACACCCCCCAAACACCCTTTGAATTCATTTGGCGAGTTGCAGAATCAGGTCCAGTCGGGAGAGACGCCCTCAAGGTTCTCGCTATCGACCATTCGGTTGAACCCGTCTTATCAAAACGTGGAGGAAGTCGCACAGCCGAAAAGATTCTGCATGAATTTATCCAAGTTCACTTACCAAATTACTCCGAAGACCGAAATAAACCGAATATGGATGGTACCAGTGGATTATCTCCATGGCTCCATTTTGGCCACATTTCATCTTTTGAAGTCGTGTTACGAGTTCTCGATAAAGAAAACTGGGATCCAACAATGATACAATTGCCACACAACGGAAGAAGAGAAGGTTGGTGGGGCCTGAGTGAATCTGCAGAAGGATTTCTCGACCAAATCATAACATGGAGAGAACTAGGTTTTATTTTCGCACACAATGTTCCAGAACATGACCAATGGGAGTCCATTCCTGAATGGGCGCAGAACTCACTTATGTCACACGTTGATGACCCAAGAGTTCCCGGTTACACATTTGCAGACATCGAGCATGCAAGAACCGATGATGAACTGTGGAATGCTGCTCAAAACCAACTACTTCGAGAAGGAATAATTCAAAATTATATGAGAATGCTCTGGGGAAAGAAAATTTTGCAATGGGCCCCTGACCCACAAACTGCAGCGAGGTGGATGATTCACCTCAACGACAAATGGGCTCTTGACGGAAGAGACCCAAATTCATACACGGGCGTGTTTTGGGTTTTGGGACGCCATGATCGAGCTTGGGGACCGGAAAGAGAAATTTTTGGAAAGGTGCGTTACATGACCAGTGATTCTACCAAAAGAAAATATCGAACCCAACCTTATATCGAAAAATATTCATGAGGGATTTAATTGCCAATTTACGCACATGATGCAGATTATAGCCACCCAAGAGAAGTTGTATGGAATTGGTATGATAGCGATGGAGCATTTAGACGCATTATGCCAGAGTGGGAAAAACTGAAACCACAGAACCGGATTGACGGCATAAAAAACGGAGATGTCAATACATTCAAGATGAAAATCGGTGTTGTGCCACAAACCTGGAAAGCAGAACATTTTGACGTCGTGCCAGGAGAAAGGTTCCAAGATAAAATGACAAAAGGGCCGTTCAAAAAATGGGTTCACAAACACGAATTCATTGAAGAAGGAGAACATAGTTCAAAATTAGAAGATCGTGTCGAATGGAAACTTCCATTTCATTTTTTCACAAAATTTTTCTCTGGCATACTCGTCACTCCCCGGATGAAACAAATGTTCAGACATCGCACAAGGCGAGTTAAGGCTGACTTAAACAGGCACCAAACCTATGCCAACTCTCCAAAACAGCGTATCTTAGTTAGTGGTTCAACGGGCCTTATCGGTGAGCAATTAGTTGCTTTTCTTCTCACAGGTGGACATGAAGTTCATCGATTAATTCGCAAATCCACAAAATTAGCCCCTGATGCAAATAAAGAAAATGTGGTTCTCTGGGATGACATAGAAGGAAAAATTATCGAAGGGAGTTTGGAAAATTTCGATGCCATCATACACCTTGCTGGGGCAGGTATCGGTGATAAGCGTTGGAATAAGAAAAGGAAAAAACTCATACGAGATTCCAGAGTTATTCCTACACGAAATCTCGCCGAGTTGACAACTTCGCTAAAGAATCCCCCCTCCGTGTTTATCAGTGGTTCTGCTATTGGATTCTATGGAAATCGAGGAGATGAATCACTAGATGAAAGCAGCGAATCCGGCAACGGCTATCTCTCAGAGACATGCAAAGCATGGGAGCAAGCAACTGAAACCCTCGACAAAACCGATATCCGAAAAGTCATCATTAGGACTGGCATCGTAACCACTCCAAAAGGAGGAGCATTGGAAAAATTACTTTTTCCCGCAAAAATGGGAGCGATGGGGCCTGTAGGAGGAGGTAAACAAATGCAATCATGGATCTCTCTCGATGACCAAATTTTTGCAATCCATCATTTGTTGATGAACAAAGAACTTCAAGGTGTTTTTAACCTGGTTGCACCGAATCCCGTAAATCAGAAAACTTTCGCCAAAGCGCTAGGAAAAACACTCAGAAGACCCGCATTTGCACCATTACCAGGATTCGTAATCAAAATTATGTTTGGAGAAATGGGTAAAAACCTCGTCCTCGACGGACAAGGAGTAAGGCCAAAGCGCTTGCTCGAATCAGGCTATACGTTTGAACATGAAAATATCGAACACTGCCTTCAAGATGCTCTGGGAAAATGGAGATGAAAAGTTGCAAAACCCCTTCAATGTTTTTACTGATTACAGCGTAAAAAAACCTAAATCTGCCCTACTCATCTGCTTATTACTTGTATTCTTACTGATGCCAAATGCGATGTTTATCAATTTTGATAATTCCGAAGATGCTTTTTTCCCGGATAATGAAACGGTGAGGCTTCTCAATGATGTTGAGGATGAATATCAAGCAGAAGTAGACTTTATCAGAATTATCGATCGAATCGAAGAAGGAGACCTAAAAAAATCAGATACTTGGGAAAAATTAGCGACTATTGAAGCCACACTTATCGATAATGAAAATTTGAAGGAGTATCAATATCCCCTTTTCGGAGTTCAATCGCACAACGGTTTGGCTAGTTCTGCTATGCAGTGGTCAATGTATCAAGACCCCGTGAATGCTGAAAAATGGATGGTTAACCTCTCCCAAGCAATAGATGAGACAAGTGTTGCAGATAACGAAACCATCAATCAATCACTCAATAATTTGAGCCATGCCATCAACGACATACCCTCCTTAATCACCATCAATGGTACTACACTCAAGAATTGGGATACTGGCAATCCAACTGAATGGTTACCTCGTTTAGATGATGGCCTCAACATCTCTTCAAACATCACACAACTTACTGGTGATTTAACGCTGCTACTTCAGGGGATGAATGCAGGTTTTGTTGCTGCCCACGTGGATCAAGCCATGGGGAAAATGTGGATGCTCCAGCAAATGCAATCTACGGATTTTCGCTCATCGATGCTCAGCAATATACCGGCTGGTGACAGCTCAGAACCCTGGAACTCAAATGGTCCAATCCTTACGACAATTGTTATTGCAACCGATATTGAATCACACAATTTATCCAGCACGGATGATGTCCAAATTCGTGTATCAGAATGGTCTGATAGTCTTGGAAATGAAATTAGAAATGTAACTGGAGACACAGAAATTACCTCGTTTTCTTTTGCGCAACTTTCAACAGGGCAAAATGCCAACGTAGGTAAGGAATTGGCAATCTTAAACTCACTATGTTTGATGCTTTTGGGATTCATACTCTGGACGAAATTTCGCAGTAAGCGTGATACGGGATTTGTCCTCATCCTAACCGTTTTTGCTATACTCGCAACCTATGGAGTTGCTGGTTTCCTTACGCTCATTGGAGTAAATATGGTCTTTAATCCCGCCATGAATTCGATACCGATATTGCTTCTTGCAATCGGTGTCGATTACGGTTTACACGTTGTCGCAAGGATAAGAGAAGACATGCAAGAACAAGAGAAAAACCATCCCCAACAACGGCTAAATCTACGTGATTTTTCTCAAGAAGCAAAAAGAGAAGCAATCAGAAAGGGTACGATATTAACCTCTGCTGCCCTTGGCATTGCGATAATTACCGACATTATTGGCTTTCTTTCCTTCCGATTTTCGACCCAACAATTTTTGGTTTCTTTCGGTACAGTAATTGCAATCGGTTTATTTTTCATATATTTGCTGTCTATAACTGCGTTACCTGCACTCATGATGGCATTTCCAATGAAGAAACTCCCTCTTGGAAAATCTGGAACCATTCACGAGAGTAGATTCTCAAAATGGATTGGAGAATTGACCAATAAACCCGTGAAAGTCGCCTTTGTGGCCTTGTTGCTTTCAGGGCCCATGCTCATTGGATTTCAACAATTAGAGGTAGGATTTGATACCAGAGATAACTTTGACGAAAGCGTGCCTGTTGTCTCAGATTTCCTGCTCATTTCAGATACTTTTCAAAGCAGCCCATCACCTTTGTATGTCGTTATTGATGGTGAGGTTATTTCTCAAGAAGGACGGACGATATATGATGATGTCATTGGACTACTCACTCAAACTGAGGGTGTAAGCGGCCTGCCTTCAGGCATATGGGATACACTAGAAAACTCACGTACTAGGAATACGGCACTCAATTTTACTATGCAAACATTAGAAAATGATACACATTGGGAGAATCTGAAATCATATCTCTTGTCTGAAGAAGGCAGAAATCTCTCATCAGGAACACTCAACGGTGAAGCATCCCAGACAGTTATTTCTTTTCAAGCAAGCACACTTGACTGGCAAGCAACCGCTGATTTTGAAGCAGCGCTGAGCGCTGAACTTGACAAGATTTCTGAGGCTCATGAAGGTGATTTTGAAGTCAAACTCTCTGGACGATCGCTCATTCTTGCACAAGTTACAGCAGACGTAGCGGAATCGGCTATTCTTTCTACGGCTACTGTTGCTGGTGTCATTCTCATCATGCTCGTAGGCATTAACACTGTGAGACAAAAAGATCTCCAGCAAGGTGCTTTGAGAGGTATCGTTACTTGGATCCCACTCATGGTAGTTGTAATTTGGGTATATGGCATCATGGGCTTAACAGGATATCAACTCAACTCTCAGACTGTTACGATAGGGGCCTTGACATTAGGGTTAGGCGTGGATTATGCTGTGCATATCACAACAAGAATGGAAGAAGAAGCCATACACTCCCCTCATGATGGGAGAGAAAAATGGGTTTCAAAATCTGTAGCCACAACTGGTAGGGCTATGATTGGCGCTGCTTTGACGACAGCAGGCGGCTTTGCAGTACTTAATTTCTCAGCGCTTGTGCCATTACGGTTATTCGGGCAAGTTTTCGTTGTTGCCATTGTACTGGCTCTTCTTTCAAGTTTGATGCTCTTACCTGCACTCTATGCGACTTTCCTTGAGAGAGATGCACAAAAATCAAAAATGCATGCTGCAGAAAATGAATAATCAAGACATTGCGTCTTTGTAAATTAATTCAAATTCAGCCGCATTGTGCTCATAAGTGAACCGATCGAGTACGCGTTCTCTCCCATTCTGAGCCATGGTCTCCAACG
>CEUM01019917.1_pt1 | contig 18385 bp, 17 predicted proteins | sample 356421 | NCBI WGS metagenome assembly CEUM01 (sample SAMEA2622716, study PRJEB7988) | marine metagenome | biome: marine biome (ENVO:00000447); feature: surface water layer (ENVO:00002042); material: "saline water (ENVO:00002010), including plankton (ENVO:xxxxxxxx)" | depth 5 m | reverse complement strand
CATTACAGTTTTTTCTAAAACACTGGAAAGAGATTCTACTGGTTATGCTATCAGCGGTAATCTTCTTTAAAATGCAAAGTGACATGAACGAGCTTCAAAAAGCTTATGAGACAGCTAAACAAAGTTACGAGCAACAAATCGAAGGCCTGCAGGACATTCATGAAGAAGAACTTCGTGCACGCCAAGAGGCACTGGAAAAGTATGAACAAGAGCTTGAGAGGATTCAAGAAGAGTATGCACAAGATCTAGAACAGATCGAGCGTGATGCCCGTCGAAACCAGCAAGAACTTGAGGACAACCACACGGAGGCCCCGCAAGAAGTTATTGATGAGATCATAAATCAATTTGGGTTTGAATATGTTGAGTAAGATTGCGCAAACATTAAGTCTAGTTTTAGTTTTGTGTGGCACAGCACAGGCAGAAGAGTCTGACACAAATACAGCATTTCCAACAGGCCAGTTTACAATCTTGGATGTAAACCAGCGTGCTCCTTTCCGCGGCACGTTATTCGATCCAGCAGCCACAGCACACATCCTAACAATTCAACCCCGACTCAGGGCAGAGTTTCAGATCGAGCTTGATTATCAGTTATCGGAACTTACAGCACAGCACCAGCTAGAGCTTGACAATCTTGATGCTCGATACAGCGCTCTTGACGAAGAGTACAGATTAAGAATCGAAGCAAAAGACATGGAGATTGCACAACTAAACGCTTCATTGTCTAAGTTAAGCCGCAACGACCGCCATTGGTTTGTTATTGGTGGCTTTGCGATTGGTGTCGGCGTAACTGCCGGTATTGTCGCAGCAATTAACAGCGCGAGTAATTAATGAGTGATAAAGACTGGGACAAGCTAGCGGCCTTTGAAAAGGCGATTCGCCAGAAGTATGGTGAAGAAGCTATTCAAAATCCAAAGGCTAATTGGAACGAAGAAAAAGAAAAAGAATACATTCGTCAACAGAAAGAATTGTACTCTAAAGAACTGCAGCAGTCTAAAGTTTCAGAAAAAGTAGATGTTGGCGGTTTTTTAGTTTCACAAAAACTACTTAATAAAGATTCAAAGACCCCATGCCCGGTTTGTAGCAAGATATTTTTTAAATCTACAGACGATGTTTGTATGACAAAATACGAATGCTGCTTTGACTGCTATGTCAAGTGGGTAGAAGGTCGAGAAGAAAGATGGCTAGAAGGATGGAGACCAGATGAAACTACTGATTGACTTGAACAAAAAATTTAGAGGAGCGCATGAGCTATGAAATTGATAATGGAAAACTGGAAGAGATTTATGAAGGAAGGCGTGTCCGACGATATCGCAGCTGTAATAAAATACGCTGTTCAAAAAGGATTGAGTCGCGACACAGGAGATGAGGAAGCAAAACAAATCTTTGACGATATAGTACGCGACGGCTTTTATAACGTAGAGGATGTTGAAGCTGCCCATAAAGACTGGAAGCGTTATGATCTTGGCGAAGTAGATCCCGACGAGTACGAGCGAGCTTTATAAAATGAAAATCACAATCGCTGAACTTAAAAAGATTATTGAACAGGAAATCGATGGTCTTTTCGATGATTCGCAAGAAACTCTTTCTGGAGAAGAAGAAAACAGTACTGCGGACATTGACACAGCCCAAGATGCTGCAGCTAACTTAGCTGATGATCTTTTGAAAGATATAGCTGATATTGCCACGGACACACAACTACAGCCCGACACTGTTTTAGACTTGGTAAAGAAGAACTTAAACGACAAATCTGAAGCCGCCGGATAAGATTTGCCATTAACCAAAAATTGCACTATTTAATAGAAGGAAACAAACACAATGGCTACAACACTAGAAATTATTCAAGGAATCCAGCAGGCAGCAGCTAATGCCTATGATGGTGCCCTCGATGAAAATGGCGAGCCCGTTAAGGCCGGCCTTAAGCGCGAAGAAGGGAATCCTCTTATTGACAAGCGCGTCATGGACGGGTTCAACGTGTCTTTCTACGGCAACAGACTATGCCTATCTTACCACTCAGAGATTCGACTTAAAGAAGTTTACGGTGGTAACTTTGAGGCAGACACTGAGCAGATGATTGAAGACATTGCTAGCTTCCTTAAGAAAGAATACAAAAAGGTAACAGGCAACAGTTTGTCACTCAAGGCTGTGGGCGAAGTCGATGTACTAGTGCAGAACACGTCAAAAGTCCGCACATGGGTCCAAGCCAAGAAGCATTATGAAATTGGTTCTCTTAACGAAGTTGAGAACGTACAAATGGAAGATGAGCCCGAGCGCAAGATCGATCCTGATTTTGAAAAGTTTGTTGCTCTTGGTGGCCTCGGCAAAAAAGCAAAAAACGATAAGCGATAGCCTAATGGCGCAGTATGGCTACTCTGTCTAAACAACAGCAAATTAAAGAAATTGTAAAATGCGGTAAAGATCCTAGCTATTTTCTTAAGAACTACGCTAAGATCTCTCATCCCCTACATGGACTAATTCCTTTTAAGACTTATGAATTCCAAGACAATCTTCTGGATGATTTTAACGATTATCGTTTTAATGTTATTCTAAAAGCTCGACAGCTGGGTATTTCTACAATTACAGCCGGGTACGTTGTGTGGCTGATGATGTTTCACCGAGACAAAAATGTCTTGGTCATGGCCACAAAGTTTGGTACAGCAGCAAACTTGGTAAAGAAGGTCAAAGCAATTGTAGAACACCTTCCGCCATGGATCAAGATCGCAGACATTAAAATTGATAACCGTACATCTTTTGAACTTAACAACGGATCGCAAATCAAGGCCTCTTCGACCTCCTTTGATGCTGGTCGTTCAGAGGCCTTGTCTCTTTTGGTGATTGACGAGGCCGCACACGTCGAGGGCCTAGAAGAGTTATGGACCGGTCTATATCCTACTCTATCAACTGGTGGTCGCTGTATTGCCCTATCAACTCCTAATGGTGTTGGTAACTGGTTTCATCAGACATACATTGATGCAGATGAGCAAAGAAACGATTTTAACCCTGTATGCTTGCCGTGGGATGTGCACCCTGATCGTGATCAGCAGTGGTTTGAAAAAGAGACAAGAAACATGTCTCGGCGCCAGATTGCTCAGGAGCTTGAATGTAACTTCAATACTTCAGGAGATAGTGTAGTCCACCCAGATGACCTCACACGAATGGTACAACAGACATGCGAGCCCAAATACACAACAGGTTTTGACAGGAACTACTGGATTTGGCAAGACTATGATCCTTCTGCTTCTTACTTACTTGTTGCGGATGTTGCCCGCGGCGACGGAGCCGATAGCTCTGCTTTTCACGTTATTAAGCTAGAGACCATGGAAGTCATCGCAGAATATAAAGGAAAACCTACAATTGATGCGTATTCTAAGATATTATATGATGTCGGCATGGAATATGGAGAGTGCTTGTTGGTTGTCGAAAACGCGTCAGTCGGATGGTCAGTTTTAGAAAAACTTAATGAACTTGGTTACCCAAACTTATATCATTCTATTAAGTCTACACACGAATTCGTAGAACAATATCAGGCAGAAGTAATGAGTAATGCCGTAGCTGGTTTTACCACTTCTTCAAAAACTAGACCATTAGTTATTGCAAAATTAGAAGAGTTCATCAGAAACAAACTAATTACTGTATATTCCAGTCGCACTGTGGAGGAACTAAAAACTTTTATTTGGTATAATGGCCGGCCCCAAGCCATGCGCGGATACGCAGATGACTTGGTTATGTCTTTGGCAATTGCATGTTGGGTAAGAGATACTGCCTTAACAGTGAACCAAAGAGAGATTCAGTATCAAAAAGCAATGATGTCAGCAATCACAACATCAAATCGCAAGATGAATACAGCAATCGCTGGCATGCAGGGTTATGAACAAACAAAAGGAAATGCAGTTTCAGAAGAGCAGAAAAAACAAATAAAAGAATTTTTGTGGGTATATAAAGGTTAATTATGGCAGATAATACAAAGAATCCAAGAAACAGCCAGTCAACGCTGTTCCAACGTCTAACCAGATTATTTTCTGGTCCAATCGTAAATTACAGATCACAGTCAGGCCGCCGAATCAGGCGCCAGCATCTTGATAAATACGCTACAAGGTTTAAGTCAGCTAGTGGTCAACAGTTCAAGAAGAGTACTTATAATCCTCTTGAAAGAATTTCACATGAAGCAATTGCTAACCAACGCAGAGCAGAAAGGTATGTCGACTTTGATCAAATGGAGTACATGCCCGAATTGGCTTCTGCACTAGACATTTACGCAGATGAGATGACGACATCATCAGACTTATCGCCTATGATTCGTATCAACTGCCCTAACGAGGAAATCAAGGCATCGCTAACCACGCTATACACAAATATTCTGAATCTTGACGCCAACCTGTTCGGCTGGTGTCGCACAATGTGCAAGTATGGTGACTTCTTTTTATACATTGATTTGGACGAGACTATTGGTATTCGTACCGTCATGCCTTTGCCTCCACAAGAAGTGGATAGGCTAGAAGGCGAAGACGCCACGAACCCCAACTACCTGCAGTTCCAGTGGAACTCTGCTGGCATGACTTTCGAAAATTGGCAGATTGCCCACTTTCGTGTTTTGGGACACGACAAATATGCACCATATGGCACCTCAATCCTTGAGCCAGCCCGCCGCATTTGGCGCCAGCTGACTCTTATTGAAGATGCGATGATGGCCTATCGAGTTATCCGCTCCCCTGAACGCCGTGTTTTTTATATTGATGTTGGACAGGTTTCTCCACCAGATGTTGAACAGTACATGCAGAAAATCATCACACAGATGAAGAGGCATCAGGTGCTTGACAGCAGTACAGGCCGTGTAGACCTTCGCTACAACCCGATGTCAGTAGAGGAGGACTACTACATTCCAGTCCGCGGCGGCACCAGCAGCACAAGAATCGAAAACCTCCAAGGCGGCCAACACGCAACCGCAATCGATGACGTTAAGTATTTACGAGATAAGCTCTTTTCCGCGCTAAAAATTCCTCAATCATATCTTACAATGGGTGACGGGGCAGAAGAAGACAAAACAACGCTCGCCCAGAAAGATATTCGCTTTGCAAGAACCATTCAGCGTTTACAGAGAGTTGTTATTGCGGAGTTAGAAAAGCTTGGAATTGTGCACCTATACACCCTTGGGTTCCGCGGAGACGATTTGCTTAGCTTCAAACTTGTGCTCAACAACCCTTCTCGTATTGCAGAATTACAAGAGCTTGAGCATTGGAGAACTAAGTTTGACGTTGCCGGCGCAGCAACCGAAGGGTTTTTCTCACGCCGTTGGGTAGCACAAAACCTATTCTCAATGTCAGAAGAGGAATTCTTAAGAAATCAGCGCGAAATCTTCTACGACCGCAAATACGATGCAAGCCTGCAGGCTGTGGCAGAATCTGCAGCCCAAGAAGCTGCTGGCCTAGGAGGCGGTGCTCCTCCACTAGGGGGAGATGTTAAGCCTCCTGGCGGTGATGATCCTGCCGGCCTTGACACACCCGAGAAGGAGATGCCACCTGATGCATCGGCTGAGCCAGGAACTTCACCCCCTGCTGGAGATGCCCCTGCAGCGCCGCCAGAGCCAGCCCCTGGGGACTTACTTGCAGCACCTCCCGGCAGCCGCCCTACGCCACGCCTGACCCCTGGAGCTAAAGGTAAGAAGTATTACCCCGTTCAGTCAGACAAACGAGACATGGGTGCTAGACAAAGATCATATAATAGGATTGCAACACCCGAGATTGGAACAGATAGGCGTACCAATATGGGCCTTGCACCACTTCGTTCTTTATCAAAGGGCGTATTTACTGAAGATGCCCCTAATTATAGTAGCCAAGAAATTCTACAAGAAAACAGAATTTTTGAAATTAACAACGAAGTAAGGGTTTTGCTAGCAAATTTAGAAAAGACTGCGGAGACTAATAATGAAGATGAAACACAATAAAAAGCGCAATACAGCGATTTTGTTTGAAATCCTAACACAGCAATACACAAAAGCTGTTGTCGAAAACGATGCACAAAAAAAGGCCGCAGTAGTTAAAGCTTTGCGACAAAATTTTGCAACAGACAAAGTACTAGGTCAAGAGCTAGAGCTTTACAAGGCCCTATACGAAACCCGCGGCTTAACGAAAGAACTATCAGAACGATTGCTTCAGGAGGTAACAAGAGCATATTCTACCCTTAATCATGAAGAGGTGTACGATGCTCAAACTGAAGTAATTAAGCAGATCAACAAAGAGATTGGTCAAGATAGTTTTAAGACTTTTATTCCAAACTATAAAAGCTTGGCGTCAATTGCGCAGCTTTTTGATCCAAATGTTAAACTAAAAAGTAAAGTTCTGCTCGAACAGAAAATTGTTGATTATATGTCTTCCGAGGAAGAGAAGTCTGCGGAAGATCTTCAGCCTATTGACAACTTGGTATACAAAAAGTTTGTAGAAAGGTTCAATGAAAAGTATTCAGAACATCTATTAGAAGAGCAGAAGCAGCTTATAAGCTTTTACATCTCGTCATTCGCGGATAATGGCGTTCAACTTAAGGTTTATTTAAATGAAGAGATCGAGCGTCTCAAAGTTGGCATGAATTCTGCTTTGTCCGCCCCTGAGTTGCAAGAAGACTCTAGCATGATGGAAAAAGCCAAAAAGGTGTGTAGCCTCTTGGAAAACACAAGCAAGACCGCGGTCGACAAAGACTTCATCCAGAACATCGCAAAGATTCAAGGCCTCGTTAAGGAGCTTAGCGACTAATGGGCATCAAGATCAAGATTGGAAAAGCCGCTAGGGAGGCCGACAACCAGCCAGAATCCAAATCTATTGAGCGAACTTTTGAGTTAAAAATTCGAAAGTCGCTTGATGGCAATTTGATGATCTTTGATCATGCCGATATTGATATCATCATTATGCCCAAGCAAAACAAAGTTTTAACTTTGCCTAAAGAAACGATCACAGATGCCGCTTACGGTGCTCAAAACAGATTGTTTGCACACTTAAAAAGAAAAGGCGTAATTGATTTTGCAACGGTCCAGGGTGGAAACGTATATGGCTCACTTGAAGCTATCATGGCAGAGTCAGTAGATGGCCTAAACCCAGTCAAGATGGTTCTTCTAAACGTTGATGGGTTCATTGCAGAAGAAAGGCCTTATTTCGACTTTGTTAGGAGTTATACAGATCAGACAGGGGATATGTTTACAGATCCCGATGATTTAAACTCAACAGATCTTGGTGATGTCCCACACCATGATACAAAGGGTTCGATTCGCCCAGGGTATGTACGAGACCCATATGGATTATCGCAGTTGTACAAGATTTAGGAATCATCAGCATGAACAATGATTTAAAAATAATTTTAGAAAACTGGAACTCTTTCGTAGATTTAGTAGAAAACGAGACTGACGACAGGGTTTATCTTTTTGAAAACGGCGCACCCTCCCCATCAGAAAGCATGTCTTTTAGTAGATTGCATGAAAGGATGCTGGCTGGAAAGCTAACTGAGCAAAAACTGTATGAAACGTGGGAAGCTTCGCTAGAGTATGAAATAAGACTACTAGAGGAAGCAGGAATTTTAAGAAGAGCGGCCGGCGCCATTAAAAAGGGCGCCCAAAAGGTGACCCAAGCAGGAAAAAACGTTTTAAAAAGATTAGCTACGTTCCTGTACAGTAAATTAATTCAACCTTTAATGAGAATGATCATGGGGGCCACCTCGGTAGCAGCTATTCAGAGGGCCCTAAATTGGATCAAGGGCACTATGGGCTCAGGTGCCGTCAATGAAAATATGATTTCTAAATTTATGGCTCACCCATTCATGAAAAAATACGGAAAGTACATTATTGCTGGCATGGTCCTGATTGCCACAGCCGCAGCGGTTTACATGGGCTGCGCAGAGATGGTCGATCTTATATCATCGCAAAATGTAGATCAAATTGCAGACAAGACATCTGAGATTAGACATGTGATTGAATCAGCGGTTCAGATATCTACTGATGCTGGTTGTGATACATGTGTGGATGCTGGAAGCAGACTTTTGTCACAACTGACAGAAAACTCTAGCATGTCAGATATGATAGAAGCTGCCTCAGACATGTCCGCGACGGGCGTAAATCAAATGACCGCCTCACTAGAACAGGCAGTTCAAATGCTAGGTGATGCTGAACAAGCTGGTGGCAAGGGAAGTGAAGAGTTCGCTCAATGGAAACAGTCGGTTCTCGATGGAAAGGATGCTCTTGCAAAGTATTCCTCAGACAAGGCAAGTTACGTTAGTAAACAGGCTAACGCACAAACCTTATCGCAACCGCTCAGCCAATTCGTCCAGCACACCGCCGATACTGCTCAGCAAGCTGGCCAGACAGTCGTTAAACGTGCAGCAAATACAGATTTTTAGAGGTGATAATTGAGTAGTCTATATGTAGTAAACATGATGTGGTTCATACTCTGTGCATACGGTTTAACACAGATTCTAGTTTACGGCTCAATCTTCAACAAAATTAGGCCAGCAAAGACATGGCTAAGAGGTTTCGGAGAGCTTTTTCATTGCCCTATGTGTATGGGGTTTTGGGTTGGTGCTTTTTTGTTATGCATTTCTCCGTACACTGAACTATTTACATTTGAACAAACTATAGCAAATTTGTTTATTTGTGGTTGGGTCTCCTCGGGCACTTCATACATAATGAATGTTTTATTTTGCGATAATGGTTTACAAATAGGAGCAAACAATGGGAAACACATGGATTAGCAAGTGGGCCCTTCAGCCGGTTCGACGTTGCTGTAAGGGTTCCATAATCGCGCGGGTAGCGCCCGCATAGGTAATAAATTATGAAAAAAGTACTTTTAAGAGAATATTACGAACTTTGCGAGGGCGGAGTTTGTCAGGACTTGTTAACCGAGGAAGAGAAAAGATATGTTGCTAACGGCGGCATGATTCTTTCTGGTAAACTGCAAGAGGCTGATGTTCAAAACGGCAACGGCCGTATTTATCCACACAGAGTTCTTATGAGAGAGATGGAGAACTACTCCAAGCTCGTAAACGAGCGCCGCGCCCTAGGAGAGCTAGATCACCCAGACGATTCAGTAATTAATCTAAAGAACGCCTCGCACATGATTACAGAGGTGTGGTGGGATGACAAAAACGTAATGGGTAAAGTAAAGGTGCTTAACACGCCTTCCGGCAAGATCCTACAGGCCCTCGTCAACGACGGCGCCAGCCTAGGTATCTCTTCACGAGGTCTTGGTTCTGTGCACGAATCAACAAACGGAACAATCGTAGAGGACGACTTCCAACTTATTTGCTTTGATTTTGTTTCTGAGCCTTCTACCCCTGGCGCTTATATGTCAATTAGTGAAGGCAAGAACTACGAAGAACCTAACGTATTTACCAAAGCAGACAAGATTAACCGTATGCTTAATGATATTTTGAGTGATAAATGAACAAAAACCAATTAAAGAAAGTCTTGAAGCCATTAATCAAAGAGTGCATCAAGGAGGTGATTTTTGAAGAAGGCGTGCTTTCCTCTGTAATCAAAGAGGTAGTAAAAGGCACGACCGCACAAGTGGTAACCGAGACTCCCGAGCCTAGGACAGCACAAGTTGCCGAAGCCCGGGTTAACTTACAGAGGGCCGCATTGGCCGAAAGAAAGAAAAAGCTGCTTGACTCTATCGGGTCAGAGGCTTTTAACGGTGTTAACATTTTTGAAGACACAACACCAACCCGCGCCCCCGCGCAACCAAAAGCCGGATCTGTAGATCTGGGAGACCCAGGCGATGCCGGTGTTGATATTGGCGACTTATTTGCCTCATCCGGCGGCGCTTGGAACGCATTATCAAAAGGAATGAAGAAGTAAGATGGCTGCAGTTAACGTGTCAGTACGCGCAAGAAGAAACGAATCATCCGAGCGCTTAATTCGAAGATTTATTAGAAAATGTAAAAAAGACGGAATTGTAGAAAGATACAGAGAACGTTGTACCGCATATATAAAACCTTCTGAAAAGAAAAGAATTAAACGCCAAAAGGCAGAACGGCTCAGACAGCGCGAAGAGCTTAAAGCACAAAAATATAAAAAGCGTGCTAAATACGATAGGTAATAATGGTTTAGTTCTAAAAGCTGAACTATTTACAAAAAGCGCAATTGTAATTTAGGAGAGAAACAATGTCATTTAAACAACCGTACAGCACCAGTATCCGACATGTTGGTGCATATCAGGTCTCAGGCCGTCCATGGGTCAAGGGCGCAATCAACGGAAACACCCTTCAAAAAATTGAGTTCCCGTTTGTCACAAGATGGATTGTCGTTACCAACACGCATGCCAGTGCTGCAATTCAAGTTGCTTTTCACGCTGATGGTGTAGGCGATAACTGTTATATCGACGTTCCCTTTGGGACATCATCACCTAGACTAGAACTTAAATGTAACGCAATTTGGGTCAAAGGGCCCGATGCCGCATGTATCAGTGTAGCTGCTGGCCTTACAAACATTCCTAGAGATCAAATGTATGACTTGAGCGGCGACGGTATCGAAGTACCATAGGAGTTTAACTAATGAGTTTTGGGTGGGCCTACGTCGGCTGTGACGACATTGCAATTAGTTCCATGGCAGGACCTTCGGGTTCTGTACTGGTGCGTAATGGTTCGTTCACGATCTCAGGCTCAGAAAACTTTACACTACTTGATGATGGGGGCCAAGTTCATTCTCTCCTTCTGACTGGCTCACTCAAGTTATCAGGTTCTAGTACGTTTAGCGGCGATGTTACGGTTGAAGGCAACCTAACAGCCAACAGCTACAACGTCATTAACACATCAATTACTGAAATTGATGCATCTGGATCGACTTCTTTTGGTAATGATTTTGCAGATTTGCATACAATTACAGGTACACTAGCTTTGGCTGGTGTTAATACGCAACAGCCTGCTCTAGTGGTCACAGGAGCAGCGGCAGTAGCCAGCAACAGAGTTGGCGTTCTGACAAATGCCCCAACCTCTCACTTCTCAGTCAGTGGTTCTATTGCGTTTAGCTATACACAAGTTTCGTCTTCACCTTACACATTGAATACAACACATACTATCGTCGGCGTTACTCGAAACGGTGCGACGACTATTAACCTTCCCTCCGCTAATAACACACCCGGGCGAGTTGTCTTTATCAAAGACGAAGGAACAACTCAGCCGAGAACCAGCGGCAATAAGATTACGATAGCAGCAGATGGCAGTGAGACAATCGACGGCCAAGCCGAATATTTTGTTATGGGCTCCCGCGCTGCTATTTCTTTGTACAGTAATGGTTCAGATGGATGGTTTGTGTTCTAATTAATAAGCGGAGGGCGACATAAGTGGGACACAATTATCTCTCCGGTTCTGTTACACTGGGCGAAACCGGATCCATTCAGATCACAGGTTCGTTCTATGGAGCCTTTGCCGGCGATGGAACCGGCATTACGACGATACCGTTTAGTTCAGTATATTCTATTCTGAATCCTGGCACAGATCGTGTTTTAACAACTAGAGATTCAAGTGGCAATAGTTTTGAGGGCCACCCAGGGTTTACCTATTCTGAATCAAGTAAACAATTAACCATTTCGGCATCTAGTCACCCCTTAATACTTCAAGGTTTGCAGTCTGCTACGCTGCCAAACACTTCAAGTTATTTGGCCTTAGATCCATCGACCAACCGCGTAGTCCTTACAAGCTCCGCACAAGGCGGAGGAGGGTCCGGGGGAACAATTGGTGCTGCTGAAGATGGCGATTATACTGATGGCCTGTATACCGACTTCACAACATCTACACCAGTTGGCACGCCAATTGACAGGTTTAATGAAGTTTTAAAAATTTTAGCGCCATCACCCGCACCAGTTGTCCGCTCTATTGATGAAGACGTTACAGACGGGGTTGCAGCTAAGCTTTCATTTGGAGCTAGCAATGCAATTCCAGGGTTCACAGCGGTCTCTACTGCAGCCGGCTTCGGAGCAAAAACAAGAAACCAGTCTTATCAAGCTGAAACATCCGGCTCCAACATTCGTTTAGGTGTCTATGAGAATACACAAACAATTACCGGTGACGTAAACAATAATGTTGCTCGCAATGAAACCAATGGCTTTTTAGCTTATGCTTCTGGCTCGTTTACGAACGCAGACGAGGGAACGCTAAAACTAGAAGTCAACGGCAGCGTAATCCACTCAGTTGACTTATCATCGTTTACAGGAGCAGGCAACCCCGCAACAGGTTCCGCTAGTTCGCTTACAGGCAACTCCGGGTTTGTAAACGTTTCGACTGCTGCATCAAGTTTCGACGGGAACGGCGCAGAGTGGTACATCTTTAAACACAGAACCGCCAAATATCAAATCCATCCAGACGACATGAGGAATGGCTGGAACTACGCTAGAGTTCTGCACACTGTCGGTGGAATTGATCGTGAGACAAACTATATTGAGTGGGTAAACGATCCATCTGGTTCTTCTAACAACTTGGCCGCTGCAAATGAAAGAATTGAAGACATTACTCTTGCTGGCTCAAAGTATCTTTCTGGTGTACGCTACAACACAGGGGCTACGGCAAACTACAAAGTCGATGTTTCAAACATGTACCAGAACGTGTTCCCGGCTTCAGGCACTCCGGTCGGCTTTACAGTAGGCAACTCTTCTACACCATCGGCCCAAGCGGTATCAGATTTATCATCCGGCCAAAATCAAGATCAGGTTTTGCGTCTTACAGCTAGTTTGTCAGTAAATGTTGATAACTTGCTAGATGGAGCGGTTACGGCAAATGTCACAGCCACTCACCCTCTCAAGAGTACACTATCAAATGCCGGCTCGGCAACTACTGGTGACGGCTTCTTGATTGATAACAGAACTCTTGCTAGTTCCAACTTGGTTGAACGGTTCCACGACGAATCTTACAGAAAACAGTCAGGCAGTTATGATACGCAAGCGAACGCTTCTGGAAATGGTACGGACTGGACGTCCAGCAACCATATGTTGGCTACGGGCTCTGCTGGGCACACAGATGGCCTTATCATGTTCGATCAGAACTTGTACAGCCCTGCAGCTTCCAGCTTGCCAAACAGCGGCGACTTCAGCGCCATGTCTAATGTAGAAGCCGGCCAGCCTGACTACTCAGGCGTTACTGGCCTTAGAACGTTCTATCGCAAGATTCAAAACACTAGTGGTGCTGCAATCCGCGATATGAAGATTACGTCCGACAAGGGTAGTGCACAGATTGTTAGTGATGCTACGTCCTTGTCAGGACAAACAAATAAGATTAAAGTATATGCAAAGATTCCGGCCACAACTGGGTGGATGGATATTTCACAAGACTTTGCGTATGGAAGCATTGCCGACGCCGCCGGCGCTCTTATTAACGGAGCCAGCGACAACGCAAATGTCAATCACACAGATGACAGTGTTCACTGTATTACATTCGGCTCAGCCTCAGTAGCAGATAACGATTATGTGATGTTAAAGGTGCTTGCTGGCGCTGATTGGGAAGGTCAAATTGGGCAACTAAACTTCCAACTTGGCGCATCAGATGTGTCGGCCCCCACAGAAGCTCCTCAATTAGACGATATTGAAACAGATTCAGCAGGAGTATCCGACGCAAATCTTTCATTCGGTTCTTCTAACTCAATTACAGGATATACGCCCGCAACAGGCTCCGCTCTTAGTTTGACAGATTACGACTCAAACGATAACTACAATTCAAGTGGTGATCGCCTAGGGGTCTTCTCATCAAAAGGTAACATTGTCGGAGATCTGAATGATGACGTCACTGCCAGCGGCCAGAACTACCCAGCAAATTCTTTTAAAGACGCATATGATGGAAGACTACAATTGTATGTAAACGGAAGAGTGGTGCATCAACTTGATCTTACCTCAACCGTAAACGCGATAACAAACGATTTTAACGCGAATAGTTCAGGGTTTAGTGTATCTGCCCTCAATTGGAGCAAAACATCAGATCTAATCCCAGACTATACAAAACCATACAGAACTGGCACATTCCAAATTGGTGCCGACGATCAAGATTTAGGCTTCAACACAGCACGAGTGGTTCACACGACCGATGGTGGCAGCACTACCACAAACTATATCGAGTGGGTTGTTGATACAGATGCCAATGCACTATCTTCTGCAAATGTCGCGTTAACAAACTTCGACCATTCAGACATCTACTACCAGTCAGGTGTAAGATACTTCGCTTCTCAGCCAAGCGCTTCCTACACATACGACGCATCTAATGTATACAGAAACGTTTTCCAAGATGGAACAGCTGTATCGTTCCCAACAACTACAAATTGCTCAATCAGCAACATTAGAATTGTCGGTTCTGGTGTCGCCACTCTAAACACAGCAGCAGCTTCAGTAAGCCTGCCGAACCTCAACAATACTGCTAACTGCGAAGCAGCAAACATCGAGGTGACCGGTACGGTGTTGTTTGACAATACAACCTCCATTTCAGGCGGCTTAGGCTTGTTCACTGATGTGGATGCAACCGTTACTTCTAGAATCCTGCACCCACTAAAAACAAACCTATCAACGGCCTCACAGTCTAAAACATCATTCATGTATCATTCAGGCACGATTGGGAGCACCACACTAGGTGCACAAGAGTACTTTGGGCTGGAAACATATCGAGTGCAGTCTGGTAGTTACGCGAACCAAGCAGCAGTAACAGATGCAGCACAAGCATGGGATTCTGAAATCTCTGTTAACGATACTGTTTCGTATGCTGCATATGCTGATGGTTTAGTGACAGCAAATGGTTATCTAATCTCTCCACTACAGATTGGTAATGCTGGTGATACAAGAAACGCGGCCGATGGTGGTTCGCTACAAGCCCCTGCAGGAAGCCCGAACTACTCAACGCTCACTAACTCAACCAGAACATACTACAGATACTTTAGAAACACAACGGGTGTGGCAAAAGCGACGTTTACAATTACATTATACGGTGATGCAAACTTGTGTGCCAAGTCGGGTGCGTTCTACACAGGCACCCCTGGAGCAAACAAAAACATCAATGTGGAGCTAAAGGTTCCGTTTGATCCTGCGTTTACTGGCGGCGATGACACCTCTACAGCATGGGGTGATTGCATCAAGCCGTACTCAGCAGGAACCCAGCCAGACACTGATGGCGTCGGTATCTTTAACGGCGGAGGCTCTGACTTGACTACAACAGTGCCCGGTAGCGGCCGCGCTGTAGCCATTCAGTTGCAGCAAAAGCAAGTCAGAAACAACCAATACTTTGTTGTCAAGATTACGGCACACGAAGATTGGACTGGATACCTATCTAGGATTGGGATAACTTACTAATGAGTACAGGAAAGACCAATACAACATCGACTCAGTTTGCGGCCAAGAAGCTTCTTGGTAAGGCGCACACCTCTAACTTAAAGTCCGATGTTAACGAGTCAGTTCCTTCAAACGTATCTTTACCTTCTGAAACGATCTTTGGCGAAGCTATTCCCAATGATCCGGGCACCGCTTTTTACACAATGTACAGCGCCTCTGCTGGTGGCCCTGCTACTGTAGAGCAGGTGTATTTTGATATTGTCTCAATCTCAGACACGATTTACGATGCTGATGATACTGGCGGAGGAGGAGACGAATCCTCTGCTTCAGGCCCACACGGCTACTACCTAAAGCTTCCAGCCGCATACCAGACGACTTCGTCAAATCCCGCCAAAGGTACCGGCGCTTTCACAAACGGCAAAAGGGTTTATGACTCTCGCGGTGCTCTGCAGCTTGTGCCTCCGCTTATCTCAAATGCTAGTCCAAATAGATACTTTCTAAAGTTATACAAGGGTGACCCCGCCGACCCTGCGAATGAGATTACATCAGGAGACAGTATTGACTGGCAGGTGGATTACTATTCTGGAATCGTCTTCATTCAGGATTATAACGCCTCACAGGTTCCAGTCACTGCCTCTGCATATCTGTATGTTGGAGAATATCTAGATGAAAAATTGGCATCAATTTCCGCCTCGGCCGGCGGGGGAACAGTTGATGGCTCTGGTGCAAATACCAGATTAGCTTTTTGGTCTGATGCGGATACACTCACTGCAGACGCGAATTTAACATTTGCCAACAGCACTCTTAGTGTAGACGGTGGCCTTAAATTAAAAAGAAGAACAGTGACTGCTCACGTCACCGCCTCAGCATCAGATTACTTTATTGGAGTAAACTCATCAGGGGGCTCATTTGATGTTCGTCTTTTAAATGCTTCTTCGCTTGAAGACGGGCAAACGATTGTTATTAAAGATGAGGGTGGTGCCACAAATACAAACCCCGTAAACATTAGAGCACATCCTGGCCAAACAATTGATGGCCAACAATCAATTATTTTGGAGTCTCCATTCGCTGCAGTTTCACTGTATAGCAATGGATCGAACGCCTACTTCATTTACTAGTTTTTGAATATATAATGGGTACTTTTAGTAGAACCAAGCTAATTTAGTAATTTACCGTTAATATCACAGCCGTAAACGTTTTCGGCACTATGTAATGGTGTCCTCGACCGTAACATCAAAACATATATGGATTGGTGTATAAACTCCCAATCGGGAAAAGCAATATTAAAATCAAATTTTGGAGGGATTTTTAAATGGCTTATAAATTTCAATTAGGCGCCTTTACAGCTTCTGGATCTATTAAGGTCGAGGACAGTTTGGACGCCGGAGCCGGACTTCAGATTTCCGGTTCTGCAGTTCGCACTACAGTCGCCGAACTGCACACAATCAACCAAGTCGCAGCCGGTTCCGCCGGGGCAGGCAAGGCATTGGTTTTGAATGCAGCAAAAGATATCGGAGGCATCAACGACCTTTCTGCTTCTGCTTTTGCTACAAGCGAAGGTTACTTCGGTACAGACAACTACAATATCGGTAACGCATCAGTTCCCGACTTCATTACAATGAAGCCCGCAGTTGTCGAGTTTAAGGATGGTGCTCTTGATGTGGACATTGCTTCACATGATGGCTCCAACGGACTTAAGCTTGGTGGCGCCCTTGTCACTTCAACTGCTGCTGAGCTTAACAAGCTTGACGGCGCCGGCGCAGATGTTACTGCTGCTAAGTTGACAACTCTTTCTGCTCTTACTGATGCAGAAATTGGCTTCGTCGACGGTGCGTCCGCTGCCAACTCTGTTGCTAGCAAGGTTGCTGTTCTTGATGGCTCCCGTAAGCTTGTCGGAATTGCCGAACTGTCCGCGTCTGCCGATATTATCGGTCACCACGGTAAGGTACGTCAGCTTTCACTTGCATACGACGGCGCCGGCGGATCTGAAGGTCACATCAAGCTCGGTGCTGGTGGCGACATGCAGATGGCCGTGTTCTCTGATGACGCTTACGTCATCAACAACACAGCTGACAAGGACATTGTGTTCCAAGTCAAGAAGGCCGGCGGCTCTAACGTTCAGCCTCTAAGGGTTGACGGTTCTGAGCACTCAGTTGTGATTAACAAGCTTAGCCTCTCAGGCACACTTGTTACTGCAACTGGCGCAGAGCTTAACATCATGGATGGTGGCACATCCGCGTCCTCAGTGACTGTTGCAGATGCTGACCGTCTTGTGCTTAACGATAATGGTACAATGAAGCAGGTTGCAATGACCGATTTCGAGACATACTTCGAAAGCGCGCTTGACACCTTGAGCAATGTTACCACAGTTGGTGCTCTTAACGCTGGTTCTATTACTTCTGGTTTCGGATCTATCGATAACGGAACAAGCAAGATTCAGACCGGTGGTGAACTTAAGCTCGACGTTGACATCGCAGCTGCCCCTGCCGTCAACCAGACCGTCTCTGGTCAGGCTGGTGCTATCACCTTTGGTGCTGGTGCTGACGCTGGTATCGGTGTTTATGATGACAACCTTTACATCGAGTCTAACGTTGATCAAAAGGGTATTGTCTTCAAGGCTCACGACGGCGCGCAACAGGCTGAGATTGTTTCAATCGACGGCGCTGGTATGGCTATCGAAGATGACAAGGGTATTGTCTTTGGTTCAGATGACGACGTTTCTATCAAGTACGACGAAGCGACTTCTGATTCTCTTATGATCCAACAAAACGTTGAAGGCGCCGCTCTTGCCATTGGTTATGCTGCAGATCAGCATGACGACGCAGGTGATCTATGGGCAATGACCATTGCTGCCGATGGCGGTAAAAAGACATGGGCAAACGACATTGCTTCAAAGGGCTCACCGGTCGAGATGTTCTCGATTACACCACACGCAACCGCAACTGAATCAACAGCGGCCTTCGCTGGTCACGTTACAGTTGGTCACGACTTGACTGTTGCTGGCGACCTCACAGTCTCAGGCGACTTCGTCCAGATGGATGTCGCAACATTGTCTGTTGAAGATCCTCTTATCGAAATGGCAAGAGGGCAGGCTAACAACGTTGACGCTCTTGATATCGGCT